>Ga0197142_1003869_pt1 | contig 12334 bp, 4 predicted proteins | sample GBS60_MetaG_FD_148614 | JGI IMG/M metagenome (GOLD analysis project Ga0197142, IMG submission 148614) | Sediment microbial communities from Great Boiling Springs, Gerlach, Nevada, United States - GBS 60_MetaG | ecosystem: Environmental > Aquatic > Thermal springs > Hot (42-90C) > Sediment... | reverse complement strand
GGAGAGCTTTACCTGGAGCTGGCACAACCCAGTCTGGCTTTACCCCACCTCAAAGCTGCAGCCGAGACAGTAACGGGTTATAAACTCCTTTCAACCGATTTTACGGTTCGCCAATTTCTGGTAGATGAAACAAGCCTATCTTTTATTGAAACAATCCATCTACGTTTTAATGCCGATTGGGGAAGCCCTGCCATCACCTTTGACCAGTGGTACGGGACTTTGATTGCCAGGCTAGGAGAAACGCTCCAAGCCCTCGGTCATCACGAACAAGCCCGCCAGGTCTTAGAAAAGGCAATTCAGGATTACCCGGCCAATCACGGCATTGCCCATCAGCTTGCCCGTCTCAATATAGCGGAGGGTAAATATAGCGCGGCAGGGGAACTTTTGAAAGCAATCCTCTCGGCAAAAACCTTCAATCCCCAAGCGGTGGTCGACTTTGCTACCTGTGCATTGGAGGAGGATAGCCTAGCCAGCCTGGAGGAAATCATTCAGCTCCTCCAGGGTGTGCTGGAAAGACAACCCGAGCATTTTGAAGCATTAACCTTAATGGCAAAAGTGCTGGGTCGCAAAGACCACCCCCAGGATGCTCTGAAGCTTTATGATCAAATCCTGCGTTTTCCTCAAGCCTGCCAACAACCCCTTCGCACACAGTTGGCTTTCGAGATGAGTCAAACTGCCTTGCAGGCTGGTGAGTATGAATTGGCTTTAGCGACCCTGCTCGAATGTGACCTGCAAAATCCGCTCACCCAAAAAGCGCTTGCGGAGACTTATCGCCATTTGGGGCTTTTCCAGGAAGCAGCTCAGGCAGCGCAAATCGTCCGCTCCATCAATGAGGGTGGAATTGAAACTCTTATCTGGTATGCGCAATTTCTGATTCAGTTAGCTCAATCGGATGCCTCCCACGCCCTTGAATTTCTATCTTCCGCCATTGAGGCTCTCCAACAAGCCCTCGAGCTAGCCCCCCAGCGACGCGATCTGCAACTGGCATTGGCCGAAGCGCTTTACCAGATTGGCGATCAAGCGCAGGCAAAAGAAATCCTGCTTCGTTTCGTTCCAGAGGACGAGAGCGACGTTTCAATGCTCTATTCAGAAACCGAGCTAAGCAAGGCTGCTCAATATCTGTACCTGCTCGATGAGCAACAGGCTGCTCTGTCCTGTTATGAACGGAGCTTGAGTCTCATCCAAACCACCTCACCAGAAGACCATCAAAAACTCAACGAGCTTTATCAGATCATTGCGGAAATTTATCGTCAAAATCACCGCTATGCTGAATTGGAAAAAACCCTTAAGCAAGCGATGGCTTTCCGTCCAGATGACCTGTGCTTGTTCTTCGATTACATTTCCGCCTGGTTGGAAGCTACCCCCTATCCTTTTCGTTCTGCCACCCAGGATCAAAGTCTTCTCGAACTCACCAACCGCTTCGAACATCACCTCAAGCAAAATCCGGCTTCAAAAGAGCTGAGGCTTCTATATGGATTATTTTTCCGCTGGCTTGGTGAGAGCGAAAAAGCCATCGAGATTTTGAGTCAACTCCTTTCGGATCTGACGCCCTCAAACGAGAATGCCAACACCACAATGAGTCAGGACGTTTTCCTGACCACCCTGACCGAACTCAGCCGCATTTACCGCAGTCGCGCCGAGCAACAATTGGCAGACTTCTGGCTCGATGAGGGATGGCAAAAGGTTAAAGCTGGCTTTACCCCTGTGAAAAACGAGGCAATCGAATTCTTCTGCGACCGGCTCGAAGCTGCCCTCCGCCGTGGCGAGGATTGCCAAAGCCTCTTGTTTGACCTTTGTAATAAAAATCCCGACCATTTGCGCTTGATTGCTCTGATGAGTCTGGCAAAACTCGATCAAGGCGACTTAAGGGGTGCGAAAATCTTGTTTGAAACCGTCATTACGGCAATTTCCGAACCACTGCCCTCCCTTTCATCTTTTCATCCTGCCATTACCAAACTTCTTGATCTTTCCCGTCGCCTTGAGACTTTGTACACAATCTCTACCGTCGCTCAACGCTCAGGTCAGTGGAATCTCGCCTGTGAGTTACTCAACCAGGCGCTCCGTTTAGAACCAGAAGGGATACGCGCCCATTGGGAAAGGGCGCGAGCTCTGGCGCTACGGGCAGAATATCAACGGATTTGTCAACGCCTGGGCATCGAAACCAACGCCCCTGGCAATACTGCCCTGGAGAAAGGCGCGCAAACAGACTTTGAAACTTCTGCTCAATTCCTGCAGCATCACTTTGGTCACCTCCCCAAAGCGCTTATCGCCGATGGTGCGCAATTAAAGGAATGGCTTTACCGCGGACAGCTTGCCTTCTCCTCATCAAGCGAGGAGAATTTGGAGCCTGGCAATGAGCAACTGTCCGTGGAAACCCTTGGAGCATATTTGTTGAACGCAACACAAGTGAATCTGCATCAGCGATTTGCTTTTGCGACGCCTTTTCAAACCCATCCTCTGGTGCAATTCTGCGCTGCGCTATCGATGCTTGGCTCCCAACCGCAATCGGCTGCTTCTCTGCTCGAAAATCTTCTCACCCAATTGACGCGAGAGGCAATTCACTCCTTACCCAGAAATCATTGGATACTTTCATCCCAACACTTTCTTGCTCTGGTAGGAGTAGCTTATGCGCAAGCCCTTGTGCAATCCCTTGCTTCTAACCGTGAAGAGGTTGCCGGCAAACGGGCGAGTGCGCTGCAGGCAATAGAGAGCTCGTTAGAATATTACCCTGATGAGGCAAACTGGCATATTTTGGCTGCCCAGCTCGCCGCCCTCGACACCTCCAACCAGGCAAGTCTCCTGAAAGCCATCGCTCATCTGGAACACGCACTCCAGGATAGCAGACAATCCCTGGAGGTTTATTTGAGGCTCGCCGAACTCTATCTGGCAGTTCAAAAAACCGACTCGGCAATCCAGATTTTAGAAAGCGCCTCTGCTCTTTATGAGGATAAGCCTCAGATAGACTGCTGGCTGGCAAAAGCCTATCTGCAAAGTCAGCAGCTTGAACTCGCTGCTCATTATGCCCAGAGCGCCGTAGATAAGAATCCCCTAGAAGTCGATTACCTGCACCTGCGCGGCGAAATCGCCCTAAAAATGGGAGATGCAGCCACAGCGCTCCAATTAGCCGAACAGGCATTGGAACAACCTGCGGAAAATCCCCTGATCTGGAGTCTGTTCGCCCGAGCCTTACATGCCGCCGGAAAAACCAATGATGCCCTGCGGGTTTTGGAACAAACCATTCCACTCAAAGCGGAATTCCTCAACCTTCACCTCGAACGGATTGCGATCTTGCACGAATGGAAGGGCGTAAAAGCCGCCCTATCTGAAATCAAAACCCTGTTGGAAGCCTTCCCTCAATCCCCCATCCTTATCCTTTATCAAGCCAGGCTCCTGGCTGAATTGGGCGAAGTTGAACCGGCTATCAGCGCAGCTCAAAGCGCGTTACGGCAATGTCACCAAAGCGCATCGCCGGTCTCTTTAGAAGACCATGCGTTCAGCCATCGCCTCCTGGGAGAGCTCTTCTACCGTAGCGGGCATTTAGACCAGGCCGTTTATCATTTGAATGAATCCATTAACCTTTTGCCCAACGATGAAGCCGCTTATCTTATCCTTGCCGATATTTACCTCTCCCGCGGAGAAAGCGAGCGAGCTCTTATGGCGTATCAACGCTGTCTGAGCCTGAACACAGAGAACGCTCAGGCGTATTTCAAAGCGGGCGTTCTCTATAAGGAATTAAAGGATTATCCCAGTGCAGAGCAAATGCTCCGTCAGGCAGCCCGTCTAGAACCCAATAACCTTGCCATCCAGCGACAACTCGGTGCAGTGATCGCTTTGAATCTCATCCATACCCAAAGGACAAAAGAGAAAAACAATCCATGAACCATCCAGATTATCGTTTCCACCCATGGCGCAAGTTATCCAGGCAAGACTATCTTCAGCTCATTCAACATGCCTATACTGCTCAGGACTTCTCCTTTGCCGCTCAGTTAGCGCTCGACTGGTTGACCGATTTTCCTGGGGATTTGCCTATGCGCTACTGGTATGGCAAAGCACGGGCAAACGCAGGACACTGGACACTGGCAGCCAATATCCTTGACGAGGTCTTACAACAAGACCCGGAATATCTCGAAGCATTACAGATGCGTCTGGAAATCGAAAGACAGCTCAGCCAAAATCGATCCAATAGCACCTCGCTCCGGGCATTCAAATCGCCTTACACCTTATCGGATTATCAAGAGTGGTTAATTGCCCTGGAGGGGTATGACACTCCGACCATGAAACGCCCCTACACCCGTCTGGACGTGCGCTGGGGTGAAGAAATTTATCCGCTGCGTAAAAGCCTGGCTTACGCAGAAACGAAGTCCGATCAAACCTTGCTTCAGGAACTCCAGAATGAGCTCAAGCAGATATTGGCTGCAAAAGCCGATCACCCGTTGGTCATCATCACCCACCTGAAAAGCCTCCTCCTCAGCTATCGAGCAGGGAGTCTCCCTTTGCCAGCCCTTAAGCAATTGGTGGAACATTACCAGTACGCCTTTCCAAACTGCCTGTATATCGGATACGTAGCTGTGGAAATCTATATGGAAAACGGCGAAAACGAGCAAGCCGTTGCCCTTTTACACAGCCTGGCTGCCCGCGACTTGACAGCTCAGGTTGCACGTCGCCTATGGCAGCCCACCCATCCCTTTCTGGATATCTGGCCCAAGAAGCTCGAAAAACAACTGACCCTTGCGGTGCCGGCCGGGATTGCTGCTGTCCTGGGTTGGAATCAGCTCCCCGATCAGGTTTCGGAGCTTCCCAATTTCGGAATCGATATCAGAGCCGAATCCGAAGTACACATAAAAAAGTCATCGAGCGGAGAAAAGTCAAACGGGCGCTCGCAAAGTGTTACTGAAACGCTTTTGCCTTCAGAGGATCATCTACCTTACCAGGTCTCAAGCCCGAGATCAAACGCAGACGTTGTTATCCCCCCTCTTTCTGAAGAGCTGCGTGAAATCCAGGAGGCATTCGATCAAATTGGCACCAGGCTGAAGCAACAGAACTCCACCCACATTGACGGGCGTCAACCTGTGTATGTTGCGGTGAGTAATCGAAGCCAATTAAGCCGCTATTTGGGTGAAATACAGGCAAATGACATTCTGGATGCGGTTCAACAGATGCTGGACGCGGTTAAAACCAGCAAAGGGTGGCGGGGCATTTTATATCTTGTTGATGAAGGCTTAACCCTGTCGATCCGAAAAAATCCTTATCGCATCGAGCCGATCACCCAAAACGATCCTTGGGCGATTAAGAAAGACTTACAACGATTAGATACCTTACTCGCCAAACAAGGGGAGATGATCGGGGCAGTATTGATCGTTGGGCCGCATGAGATCATCCCTTTCCACCGTTTACCTAACCCACTCGAAGATGGCGATGCGGAAGTGTTTAGCGACAATCCATATGGGTCACGCGACGAGAATTATCTGGTGATGGATTGGCCTGTAGGCAGATTACCTTGCTCGCTGCAAAACCCCGAAGACTGGTTGACACTGATTAAAAATCTAACTATCCCTTATCGGAGATCAACAAAATCTAACACCAAACCGAATGGCTATGCAAAATCTCTGGCGCCCCTCTGGAGCTGGGTACAATATCTGCTCTCTTTGTTTCAACCCACAACCTGCAATTTCTCTTCCTTTGGCTACACTGCAGCAGCCTGGCGCTTTGCCTCTTTTGCCGTTTTTCGTCAAATTGGCAATCCGCAGAGCATGTTGATCTCTCCTCAGTTAGTAAAGAAAATGAGTTCCGCCGAAACTGCAAAACGGCGGTTGGTTCGGCACACAAAGGCATTTGGCACGCTGCAGGAAGTAGCCTTTAAGCCCCAAACCAAATCACAACCCTTGCTTGCCCGAACCGAGCAAATCAGCCTCCCCTTTGCCACAGCAGGATATTTCAACCTGCATGGTCTGGCCGACTCGCCAGAATGGTTCGGGCAGAGTGATCCAACCGAAAGCAATGGAAATCTGGTTGCCAGCGCCGATCATCCCGTCGCCCTGCAACCGGGAGATATTCTCCTTAACCGCGAAGCGGGCATGGAGATTATCTTCAGCGAAGCCTGCTTTGGGGCTTACACCCTGGAAAAAGATACTTCGACCTCCATCGCGCTCGCCTTTCTCAAAAAAGGTTGTCGCGCCTTTGTTGGCTCTACCTCCACCTCTTATGGGTCGAATGGCACGCCCTTAATTGCCGCGGATTATCTGGCTTACGAATTTTGGAAATACCTTCGCCAAGGGTTGCCGGCCGGTGAAAGCCTGCGTCAGGCGAAATTAAGCATGGCTCGAGAACTCAGCAAGACCTACGGTTACCTGGATGGAGAAGATCAGAAAACCTTGACTTCCTTTGTGTTATACGGCGACCCGCTTGCCCAGGTCAGCGCAGTTAAATCCTCACCGAAGGTTGTGCGCCATTCCAAATCCATCGTTCCCAATCTCGTTTCAACCTGTGATCACGCCTTTCAACCACATCCAGAAGAGCTGACTCCTCAATTAGAGAGCCTGGTCAAAAAACTGGTCGAAAAACACCTGCCTGGGATGGAATTCTCCAAAATGGAGGTGTTGAGCGATGGTCGCACCTGCTCCGAAACCTGTTCGCTTTGCGACCGACAAGAACAAAAGGGCAAGGCTGCATCGTTGAGCGTTGAAACCGCCAAGCGGAAACCGAAACCTTCGCGAAAGATTATCATCCTAACCCGGCAAGAACGGCGCAAAGAGCAGATTTACACCCAATACGCCCGCCTGACGCTGGATGAAAAGGGGCGCTTGATCAAGCTTTCGCTCTCCCGCTGAAACCTGGAGTGCGGAAGCCTTGCTTCCGCATCTGATGGCAAGTTTTCAAAAAACTCTCTAAATCATCCCTTAACGCCCTTCAAGCCGCTCAGGCTATGGTATGATAAAAAGCCATGAACAACGGTGGACTGTTTTCACCATTGCGCTGGTTTTCCGTCTTTTTCCTGCTGGCAGCCGTCGGCTTGACCAGCTTCGAACTGGTCAGCTTTAGCCGCAATCGTTCCGTATTTGCACCAGAACAGATCATCGCTGCTGTCCCGGTCGGAGGCCTAGACCGTCAACAAGCTGCCCAGCGCCTGATTGAGGCCTACGACCTCCCCGTCGAGTTACGGTATGGTGAGGCGGTCATTCACCTTGATCCCTCTGTGGTGGATTTTCAGCTCGACCTCGAAGCGATGCTGGCAGCGGCTGAGATGCAACGGGCTCAACAATCGTTCTGGCTCGATTTTTGGGATTATCTCTGGGGTCGGGCGACCCCGGTAGCGGAAATTCCTTTGCGGGCAACCTTTTCCGAGCAGCGCTTGCGGGTCTATCTGCAACAAGAGATCGCCACTCGTTACGACACCCCGCCGATCCCTGCTCGACCCATTGTCGGTACGGTTAACTTCGAACCAGGCAAACCGGGCACAGTTTTAGACGTGGACGCAGCCATCCCCTTGATTGCCAGAGCCTTAAACTCACTCAACAATCGCACGGTTGTATTACCGGTGATCAGCCGCACCGCTTCCCGCCCAGCTTTCCAAAACCTGGAGATTCTGCTCAAACAGACTATTGACCTGTCAGGATTTGACGGCCTCGCCGGTTTGTACCTCCTCGATCTGCAAAACATGGCTGAGATTCATTTTGGTTATCGTCAGTTGCAAAATATCCCGGTTGTGCCAACCGACATTGCCTTTACCGCCTCGAGCATCATCAAAATTCCAATCATGGTCTCTGTCTTCCGCCGTCTGGGGAATCAACCTGACTCAGAAACCATGAAGCTGATCAGCGATATGATCGATAAATCCGGTAACGAGGCCGCCGATTGGCTGATGGACCGCGTGATTGCTACCAATCGCAGTCCGCTTGCGGTTGGGGAAGATATGCGCGCCCTCGGTTTGCCGAACACTTTTTTAGCCGGCTATTTTTACGCCGGTGCGCCCCTGCTCGAAGTCGTCAAAACGCCGGCCAATCAACGCACGGATGTCTTCACCGATCCAGATCCTTACAGCCAAACGACTCCTTCGGATATGGGGATGTTGCTTCAGGATATCTATCTTTGTGCCGAAAACGGCGGTGGCTCCTTGCCGGCTGTCTTCCCGGGTGAGATCACCCAGGAAGAATGCCGCCAGATGATCGAATATTTAGCCAACAACAAAATCGGGGTGCTGATCGAAGCCGGCGTACCCGATGGCACGCGTGTTGCCCACAAACATGGCTGGGTCTCGGTCAACGGGATCATTAACACCATTGGCGATGCCGGCATTGTATACACCCCGGGTGGGAATTACGTCCTGGTCGTCTTTCTCTACCATCCCCAACAACTCATCTGGGAGCCGGCATCGAAGCTGATTGCCGACCTCTCCCGCGCGGTGTATAACTATTATAACATCCCGCGATAATCAGCTTTCTAAACCCGTGAGTTAGCCTTTTCGATTTACGCTCATAGTCAGACAATATCTGATGGAATTAATAAGAGCATCGGTGACAAAGGCGTTTTTGCCATAAGACATCTATGAACCAATTTTTGTAATATCAATCCCGTATTGCAATACGTATTTTGCAAGTTCCAATCCCGAGATTGGTCGAATGTTATTTCTATAACAGAAGTTCAAACAATCTGATGTAAACTCACCCGTTGTGATCAATAACGCCTTAGTTATATCGGGAACGGAAGAAATCGCACCGAATAATTCTCTAGCTTTTTGAACATTTACACTGCCTTTATACCTCTTACACTCTACCGCCACTTTTTCAATTTTACCATCCACTAAGGTAGTACATGTTAAATCTATTCCACCATCTCTTGAACGAGAAGTGAGAAGAACATTTTGATAACCCATGCGTTCGAGAACTATTTTTGTCAGGTATTCAAATTGTTCAGGAGAGAGCTCATGTAATTGATTACGAAGCGCTATTATTTCTTCAATATTTTGATTTTGTTCAGTTGATTTCTTTGGAGTTTCGTAAGCCTGGGACTCAGACGTTAAGCCCGCTAAATACAAGAGATCCTCAATTGTTAAGCTTTCATCGATCTGCTTTTCAGACAATGAATCAATTGCCTTTTCAAATAGCCGAGCTTTACGTTCAAGAATCCGATAAATTCTTTCTTCGATTGTATCTTTCATCCAATATGAAAAAATATTCACTCCCTTAGTTTGTCCACGTCTATGGACGCGATCCTCAGCCTGCCACATCGTTGCAGGATTCCACCAGTGATCAAAATGGATAACATAAGATGCCTCTGTAAGGTTTAAACCCTCGCCTCCAGCCTTTATTGAGGCTAGTAAAACAGGAACATGATTGGAATATTTAAATAACTCAACTTGTCTCCGTCTAGCCTGCGCGCTCAATCTTCCATCGAGCCTTGCAATTTGATACTTACATGCTTGGAGTGCCTTCTCAAGCTTGTCAATCCCTTCCTGAATATAATGAGAAAAAACTATCACTTTATTACCACTCTCAATAATATCCTCTAGCTGATCCTTTAATATGGATAATTTCGGACTATCCAAAGAACCAGATGGAAAGTTACAGATTTGTTTTAATCTACTTAATTGCGTTATTACCCTTCCCTTCTTAATAGCCCAATCTCTGTCTTGCCTCGATACACCAGTAAGTATTTCGCGAATTTGGAATTGCACATCACGTTCAGCTATTTGATACTCTTCTTTTTGTTTTTCATTTAGCTCAAGCCAAAACTCTTGTCGCTGTTTGGGGGGTAAATCAGCTAAAACATCAACTTTCCTTCTACGAAGAAAGAAAGGTTTGATCACTTCCCTAACCAACTCAATATTTAGTAAGTAGAAAGGCTTGATATATCCGGGAATTAGAAAATCAAATATCGTTTTTAGCTCTTCCAAATTATTTTGAATTGGCGTCCCCGTGAGAGCCCATCTGTAAGCTGATTTGATTTTCTTTATAGCGGCAAACCGTTTAGTCTTTGGATTTCGAATGTGGTGAGCTTCATCAATAACTATGGCGTCAAAAAATTTGGCATATGTTCTTTCAAAACTTTTATCCTGAAACTCCCTTGTAAAGGTATCGTATGAAGTGATGTACACATGGTGCTGGGTTTTCCAGAGCATCATTCTAATATCAGCGGTAGCCTTGACGGTCACCGTTCTTAACTCAGGAGCCCATTCTTGCAGATGTTTTTCCCATTCCATTATGATAGTTGGGGGACACAAGATCAAAACATGATGGATTTTAGCCTGTTGGATCAAAATCTTCAATGCACATATGGTCATCACAGTTTTTCCTGTGCCCATCTCATCGGCAAGAAGAGCGCTCTTATTTTCAATTAGAAACTTAACTCCTTGTACTTGATAAGGATATAATTTATGACCATGGAGTAAGGGAGCTGTTCCTGTATCAAGATCTAGAGGTGGTTGTAGCAATGCAAATAATAAATCCCATATCGATGGTGATACAGGAGTTTTTTGTTTTCTGCTGATAGCCTCCGAGGACTCGATCTGCTGTTTTTTATAAAATCTGGATTTATCAATACGATTTTGGTGCAGAGTATCGTGGGTTCGTAAATTTTCAATCTCAACATAATGATCTGCATAGTTACGACCATTTACCTTAACGTTCTTTTCTTCTAGAGCATTGAATTGATTTTCAGAAATTTGTAGTTGTTCGATCAAAAAAGGAATGTCAATAAAAGATATCGAAGCATTTTCAACAAGAAGAAAATCCGGATATTCTGAAATCTGAGGTATTATTTGATTTTGATCCGATGAGGAAGTCCAGAAACAGAAATAATCTGCTATATTGATTTCGAAGTTGATTTCGATCGATTTTGCACCGATTATTTCGGGGTACAAACCCTTGCTAACAACAAACAGTCGAGATTTATAAGGTAAACTTAAAACTTGTTGGACTGAAGATTTTAGAGTTAATTGAGAATTAAGACTGTGGACAATAGAATAAAGAGTTACACTGGTATCGCTTATTGAGATTTCATCTGCTATTACGTTAGTAAAATCATTAACGCCTAAACCATCATCACTTAATTGGATCGATGATTCAACTATGCTAACCAGATTATCACCAGTAAAGCGCCACTGATTTTGTTTTGCTTCAAATATTCTTGTCTGACCGATTTTACTTATTCGGGAGGCAAGTATTTTTCTAATTTTATTCATTTCGCCTAGCGAAATTCATTTTTCACTAGATTCAGGCTTAAGACGATGCACCTCGATCAATGCAGTTCTCAATCTTTCAAATGGTTCATGGATGTTCTTCACTTCATTACAGACTTCTAAGATTAATTTCTGAGCGGGTTGCAATTCACTCATAAACTTTCGATGACAATTAATATAACCAATGGGACTTTCACCACCGGAGGAATTGAGAGGTAAAGAGTCTTTTTCTTTTTTCTCACTCAGGTAAATTACTGGTACTTCAATTAACGGCCGCAGGTTTAGGAAATTTCTGTCTTTCGTCACAACAAGACTTAATTTTTCCTTAGTTGATTGCACCAGTGGTCTAAATATTAGTTCGCTGTACACATATTCGGAAAGAGAAGATCCGTAAAGGATAATTTGAAGCTCAGTTGGCTTGATTGGACTGGTAACCCTAAACTCGAAAGGCCTAAGTTTCTCATCAACGACCAACAATCCTCCCCTTATCGAACTATCTTCGTTATAGTGGATTTGGATATATGCGATTCGAATAGCGTCAGGCTGAAAATTTGGATAAGTCATTCTCACCTCCTCTATCACTCTATTTATATTATACTCAATAAGACATTGGTGCAGGTAGCAACTAACGCCAGCGATTCCAAATCTAAAATTCATTACGGTGGAACAGAGGCGAGTTTAAGCCCTTCTTCAATGAAAAGGAACAGGTCATCCCGAGAGTTGAAGTTCATAAAGCGGGTCAGGGCGTGCAAATCGTTGAAAAAAGGTCTAGTAGGCACCGAACGCCTCTAAATAATAGGATTAAACAATTCCTGAACCGTATGAAGCAGAAAAGCTAGATATTCATCCTCCTTACAAAATTCCAGATTTGGAATTACTGAAATCACGCTCTGTTGATTGCCAATCAGGATAGCGAGAGTTGAAAAAATCTCCCTATACTTGTTGCGCCCACCAGTTTCAGGATTCCCGGATTCTCTTGCAAAAGTCATTTTTCTGGGAGTATAATTCCATTCGATAAAAAATTCTTATTCGAAATATGCCACCCGCCCCCGTAGCTCAATGGACAGAGCGCCTGACTTCGGATCAGACGGTTGTGAGTTCGAATCTCGCCGGGGGCGCCTGTATTTTATCCTTTATCTTTTCAATGCAAAATATTTTGTT
>Ga0197142_1003868_pt1 | contig 12334 bp, 15 predicted proteins | sample GBS60_MetaG_FD_148614 | JGI IMG/M metagenome (GOLD analysis project Ga0197142, IMG submission 148614) | Sediment microbial communities from Great Boiling Springs, Gerlach, Nevada, United States - GBS 60_MetaG | ecosystem: Environmental > Aquatic > Thermal springs > Hot (42-90C) > Sediment... | reverse complement strand
AAAAAAAACAATTAGTAACAGAGAGTGAGAATGAATATAGAGTAATGAAACACATTCCTATAGTAAACATTAAAGCTACCACATATTGCTTTTCTCTCTACAAACCTTTACTCCAAAAACAGAAGTAAAAAGAGATTTTGTAACTTTCTTCAAAGTAGCAATATTAAATTGCTACCTGCTACTTTTTTATAATTAAAAACGCTTATTTTTCAATTAGGTAGCAAAGTAGCAAAAGTAGCAGTTATTTTTAATATTTTTTCATTTTTTCTTTTTCAACAAAAATTTTTTTTATAAAAATATACAACATTAAATTGCTACTTTGCTACTTTTTTTGTAACTTATTGATATATATAGATTTTTTTGGTAGCAATTTGGTAGCAATTTGGTAGCAATTTTATTTTTTTGCTACCTAAACACTGTGTTTTTTACCATGTTACTTTTCGTAACATGGTTATTTTTGCTTGCAAGATGATGCAAGTAGCTTACTGATTGTTCAATTTTATTTTTTTTATTTTTTATTTCTCCTTCGCACTCTCTCACCCCTCCCCTACCCCTCCCCTCTCTCTCTGTTTCCCCAGAGAGAGAGGGGAGGGGAGAAAAAAAGCAAAAAAAACAACAACTTATGAGTAACCTGAAAGTAACCCAAAAATCACTTAAAAATAATTCACTGGTAACTAACCCAGTAACTTCTCTGCTTTTATTTCCCTCTCTTTTTTCCCTCTGATGACTATTAATTATAACCATACATTTATGACTACTCATAAATATAAAGATAAGGCTTATTTTTAAGATAATGCACATTATCTTAAAAGATTAAAGATAATTTTATGGAAAAATAGAGTTTTTATCCTTCTTGCAGTTTACCGCCCTCTATTCATGCTTGAGCCCGCGCTTTTTGATACAGAGCTGTCTCTTGATGTAGATGCTGTCTTTTCTGATGTTCTTGCTGATTCAGATGATTTTGTTGATTCAGAAGTCTTTGACATTGTTTCAGATTTTGCAGCCTCTGTTGTTTTTGTTGCAGATACTGTTTTTGTTTCTGATGTTGTTTTTGAAGTCTCTGTTGTCTTTGTTTCTGTTTTTTTACGATAGATTGTTCTTTCTGTATTTTTGATTTTGATATTTTTTGCTTCTATATTTCCTTTTTCAATTTCTTTTTTAATTGCCTCTCTTGCAGCAGTTTTTGATACTCCAGTTTCCTTTTCCACTCTTGAAACGCTTATATGTTCATTCTTTTCTATTGCTTTTTGTATGTATTCTTGAGCTTTTTGTATTTGCTCTTTTTTCATTTCATCTTTAATACGATTTATAGAACTTGTCAAAACGCCCTTTTTTTCTAAAAATCCCAAGTTTTGATGGAACTTCTGAATTTTTTCTATCTCTTCTTTTGTGTTTTTCTGAAATGCCCATTTTTCTTTTCCTTGAATCTGTGTATCTACATACATTTTTGTTATTCTATCCACAGCTCTGTCTTCTACTGTTTTTGCTTGCATGACTCCAGATTCTTTTGCCCAATATTCATATTGTTTGTTATTCTGTTTTGAATACCCAATTACATTATAACCCTGCTTTTTCATTATATCTTTCATTTCTTTCTCTATTCTTTTTTCTCCTATATCACCGTAGAATCTTATTTCCTTTATTGTAATTGCTATTTCCTTTGATGATATTTCTTTTACTCCTTGTTTTTCCAGCTCTTGTATTGCATTTTTAATTGCTTCTTTCGTTTCTTTTGAATATTTATTATTTTTTTGAAATTCATATTTTTTGTTTTCTTTGTTATATGCTACGTCTTTTATTCTTGCCATTATATTCTTTACCTGTCCTTCAGTCCCTATTCTTTTTGTTATATCTTTTATAGTAAAACTATCTTTACCAGTATTATATATGTCTCTTATTGCCTGTTCTACTTTTAGAGTTGTTTTCTGTTTTTCTTCTATATTTTTTACTGCATTTTCTATATTTTGCATTGTTCCTTTTAGATTGTTTTCCATTTTTTTTATTTCCTGTATTAACTGTTCTTTTGTCATTGGATATTGCATCTTTGCCCTTTCCTGTCTTATTATTTCCTGCATTTTTTGCTGCTCTTTCTGTATTTTTTCTATTTTTTCTATCATGTCAAGTTGCTTTACCTGTTTTACCTGCTGATATATCTCTTTTATTTCATTTAAGCCTGCCACTAAACGCTCAAAATCTTTTTGTTTCATAGACTTTTCAAATTTTTCAAGAGCTTTTTCTGTTTCTTTTATTAAGTTTGCATAATATGAATTATGTTTCATGTCATGTTTTGCATTCTCAAGCATTTGCCTAATTTCATTTGTATTTATTACAAAAGACTCTGTCTTTGTTGTTTTATACCCGCCAAGTTCCTTTTCTTTCATTTCATACTTTGTTACAGTGTATATCCCTTTTTCTTTGTTGCCTTCAACGTAGTATCCTTTTATTTTGTGCCCCCAAAGACTTGAAAGCTTGCCTTTATTGTCTTCTTTTTCATGTCTTATTTTTATTCCTTTTTTCTCACCAGAGACGTATTTTCCTGCTTCAACCTGTTTTAGTATCCCTGACTTTGTTGTTATAGCTATGTTTTTTTGTTTCTCTGTTATTTTTATATTTCCAAGCTTTATATAGTTTTTAATCCCAAAACCTTGCAAAATTTTGTCTATTGTCGTTTTTGTGTTTTTTGTCTCAACTTGATATATACCAGTCTTAATCTGTATCTCTTTTCCTTGTTGTATTTCCTGTTTTTGTGTTGTTTCCTGCGTTTCTTGAGAGACTTCTTTTTCCATGTTTTTTTCAATTACATCTTGAACCTCTGTTTTTTGCCAAACTTCCTGATTTTTCATATATGCCATTTCTTCTTTTTTCTGTTCCATCGCACTTTCTTTAGATTTTTCTATGAAATAGTCTTTGTTAGTCGTATATACTGTTGCATTTTCCTTTGCACGCGAAATTGCTACAAGTGTATTTTCATAGTTCCTTGTCTCATAAGTAATTACGTTTTTCATAGTTTTTCCTTGTGACCGATCCGCTGTAATTGCATATCCATAGTCAAAATACATATCTTGCCCCTCTCTAAACGTTACAGTTTTCCCATCTTCTGTTTTTATTGTTATTTGACCATTTTTAATGTTTTCAACGTATCCGAAAGTGCTATTTGCTATTTTTTCCTTTCCTTTTTCATCTATACGAACGTTGTTTGTGAATATGACTTTTTCACCCTGACTGACTGCTATCTCTTTTTCCTGAAATACTGCCAGCTTGTCACCATGATTGCCAACATCAATTACTCTGTTTTCTATATTATTTTTTATTCTTACCACTACTGTAATAGAATTGTTTTTTGTATCAATCCCTATTACTCTACCTTCAGCACCTACCTTTATACCAGCTCCAGATTTCATTATTGTGATTTTATCACCAATAGAGTATGATTGAGCTTTTAACCTATCTACAGGAGAAATGTCTTTCCTGTCCCAAACTTTTATTGTTACACTTTCTTTACCACTGTGTAATTTTTCATGAATTGCAGTATTCAACAAATTTCTTGCCTCATTTGTTGCAACTATCACAGCAGTATCTTTGTAGCCTTTTTCTATGTATTCATTAACCATCTCTGAAAGCATTTCCTTTGCCTGTTGTTCCCGCCATGCCTGTAATTCTTGCCATTTTTCACCATATGCTTGTTTAATTTAGTTTTGGATCTATACAAAAAGTGAAGTTTTCTGATAAAAATAATAAGTTTTGCCTGATATTGTTGCCTTATTTAAAACTACCCAGCCATTGTTTATCATTTGTTGTAAACCAGTTCTGTATTCTTTTTCTTTTTCAAGTTGTTCAGAAGTTAACTCTTTTTCCTTACCCTCTATGCCAAGCAAATCTTTATACATAAAAAAACCCTGTCTATTTACTTTAAAATTTGCTCCTAAATTTTCAGCTATTTCACGCTCAAAGGGCAATGTTACAGCCTTAACTTCAGTTTTTTCTGAATTAGCCCACGGTTCTCTCTCTACAACAGCAACTATAGAACCTATATTCATTGCTTGCATAGTTTTTTCAACTGTTTCTTTACTTGCTATATCTTTTTCTTTCAAAACATGCCAGAATGCCACTTCATTTGCACCCTCTATTGTTTTTACATCTATTTTTGAAAGTGCAGCCTCTATGTCTTTTCTGTATATGTCGTATACAGCTTGCTTAAGTGTTTCATTTTTTTGTCTGATTATGTCAGTAATCATCGTATGCGTTATTAAATTTTCTCTAACTAATAACCCATAAGGAGTTCCTGCTTGAACGCCAGTAAGCTGCCTTGTATCACCAATTAAAACCAACCTACCATCACCAATTCTGTTAATTATGTCTTTTAGCTCTTTTGTTGACAAAAAAGATGCTTCATCTATGACTACTATCGTTTTATTGTCTATGTTAAGCTTATCCTTTGAAGTATGTAAAAATTTTGTTGTTGTCATTGCATCAATCCCTCTATCTTTTAACTCATTTACAGCTGTATTTGTTGAAGAAAGCCCAAGTATTCTGTATCCATCATCTTTGATAAATTGTTGCAACTCTGTTAGAAAAGTCGTTTTTCCAGTTCCAGCCCATCCTTCAACCGCAGTTATTTTGTCCCTACTGTGAAGAATAAAATTTATAGCATCTGTTTGTGATTTTGTTAGCTTATCAGAAGTAAAATCTACGTTCTTTATCTGTTCCATAATTCCTTTTCCTCTTTCAACGTTTTCCACTATCGTTTTTTCCCACGCTATTACGTCTTTGCTTGTGTATATTTGTGCATCTATTGTTGCTTTCCTTGTTTGTATTTGTTCATTTCCAAGATATACTAACCTTTCGTTTTGTTCCACCGCTTTTACCACTTCATCAGAAGAAAATCTACCACCACTGATTTGAAAACTTGCCTTCAATACATCCGATTTTGTCCAGCTTGAATGTCTTTCCTGTAGTTCATCTATTGCTTTGTTTACTATATCGTTTACTGATAGATTATCCTGCCTTTCGTATTGAGATACCAGTTTTGCAATATCTTCTCTTGTTAGCCCTTTTTCGCTTAATGCTTTTTCTACTTGATTGAAAAGCTCCGAAAGAGTTTTTGACTCCTTTGATGGTCTAATTGCAAGATATGCATATTCACGAAGTTGTGACTCACTTGCATTTGGATATTTCTGTAACAGTTCCTCCCTGTGTTGTGCTAAATACTCATCTATCGCTTTAGACATAGTTGCTATGCCTTCCCAGTGTTCTTTTTCTATCCCTGAAATTTTTGTTACGTACTCCCTACTTTCACCTTCTTTTACCATCTCTGTCTGTATCCCAAATTGTTGTCTGATTTCATAAGCAAGTTGATTTTCCATGTATGCCTCAATAACGTATTTATTTTTATGTAAAGCATCAGAATTGAGAGCTTTCCAATCGCCCTTTTCTGTTTGAGTGAAATTAAAAAATACAAGATGTGAATGTAAATTTGGATCCGCTCTACCTGTCAAATGTACATTTACTAAAGCAGTTGCATTATCACTTGCTTTTGATACAGTTTCACCATTCAGTGTTTCTCTATATTGAATAAATCCTTGTTTTTCTGAAAATTCTATTGCTTTCTGTGAGATTTCATTCATTATGTTTGTCATCTTTTCAAGTGTTTCTTTGTCTTTGTATGCAAATAAGGTAACAGATTTGTGAGGAGTCCATGTCATATCATATCCTTGTCTATGCTCTTTTTCAAAATTTTGTGAAAGAAATTCACCATCAAGCCCTTTTCCATCCCGCAAGCTCTGATAATCTTTTTCTGTTATTTCATAGCTGTTTTTGTCTATTCCAAGTTTATCCCATCCAGAACCTACAACTGATATTGTTTTAACAGAAAAGTCAGCTTGCCTGTTGAGATAATAATTGTCTTTTTCGTATCTCTCTAACTTTTCATAAATATTGTCAAAAGTTAACATTTTTAAACCCTCCTGTTTTAACAAAATATCTCTAATATATATATGCAAAGTAACCAACTATTCAGGGTATCCCTGAAACCCTCTTGTTTTCACCACACCACCCGCAACTCTGTTGCATTCACAAAACAAGAAAAACAAGCACCAAGCCTTAATGTTCAGGAATTTTTTAATGACTTTAAAAATTGTCCTACAACGCTATATACCAGATAAAGCAAATGTTTTATTTTCAGAGTTTTATACTGCAAGACACTTTGGTAGTTAATTTTGTATGTCATTGTCATACGCTTATTTTTTCACAAAATGCATAAATATATTAGAGACAAAATAACGGAAAAAGGAGGTAAAAAAATGAGTAAGAAAATCACAGTAAGATTTGAAGATTCAGAAATTGAAAAACTTGAAAAGTTAGCAAAGCTTGAAGGTAAAAATCTATCTCAATTCATCAGAACAAAACTAAAAGAGAGCATTCAATCAGAAATGAGAGAAACCTCACTGTTAGAAAAGCTAATCCGAATGATAGAGAACCTCTCTGTTTTTCAATCACAGATGCAGATGAAAATTGCATCACAACACGATGATGAATTTCAGAGAGAGCTTTATAAGATTTTGCTTTTTCTTACAAGAACAATTTTGCTACATGCAGAGCTAATTATAGTTGACCACATGAAGAGAAAAACTTTTAAAGAAGAAGTTGCAAAAATGAAAGCCGAATTGAATATAGAAATCTGAAAATTTTTAGTTACTTTGATGCATTAAATATATTGAGAGCAAATCTAAACGAAAAGGAGGTAAAGGAACATGAGAAAAAACGCAAAAAAAATAGTTGAACAGATGAAGAAACTTCAACAGCAGATGAGAGAAGTTGAGAGAGCATATCTAATTGAAATTGCAAAAGCTACTTTAACATGGATGAAGACTGAAAAAAATGTTGCAGAGCTTGAAAACAAAATATCTGAAATTTCAAGAAAATTTGGAAAGGAGAACTGATATGAATGACGCACAAAGAGAAGAGTTATTGTTTGAAATCAGAAATAGAGTAATGAACATAGAAAGCACAGTACTAACGATAGCAAAATATTTAGCACATCTTGAAGATGCACTAATTGAACTTTTACAAGAAAAAGACAGATACGAAAAATTGATTGAAGAACTTGAAAAAGAAAAGGAGCTAAACAGTGTATAAAGAGGCTAAAACATACAAAGGATTTGAGGCATGGTATCATGCACTACAGATGTCATTCAAGATGCATCTGTATTGCATTATTGCACTTCTCATGTTGCATCTGATGATACCTGCACTCTATTTCATTTTGTTTGAACCCAAACTTGTTGGTTTTTTTCTGAACGTTCTTTTTTCTTTTCAATTTCAGTATATACCCAAGATACTGAAATATTTCATCAAGGCAGGATGGTTTGTATTCATTCTTGCAACACCGATATGGTTGTTGTATCCGATTTTGCTAAGACAATTCAAAAAGAAGTCTGAGGCAATAGTCAGAGATGAGCACTTAAGAGGCACAAAACTAATTAACGATGATGAATTAATAAAGATAATTGAAAAAGACATCAAAGAAAGGAGTAAAAAATGAAACATCTAATCCACTTTGGCAAAATTCCTGTGCCCCCATGGGCCGAAAACCGCCACTTTTTGGTGGTTGGAAGGCCTGGAGTAGGGAAGACTACATTATTGAATCAAGTTTTAGAAAAATTGAGAGCAAGAAAAGAAAAAGCAATCATCTATGACTTCAAGGGAGATTATCTATCAATTTTTTATAATCCCGAAACAGACTACATTTTTAATCCTTTGGATTCACGCTGTGTCAATTGGTGTCTTTTTGATGAGATAGAAATGATACCTGACGTTGATTCTATATCTACCTCAATGATACCGCCTTCTTATAGAGAAGACAAATTCTGGATTGATGCAGCAAGGGATGTTTTTTCATCTATATTGCACTATCTTCATAGCACAGGAAACCGAACAAATCAGGCTATATGGGATTTAGTGAGCTACACAGAACCTGAAATGTTAGAGTTGATGAAACAGGCAGTAGAACAAGGTATAGAACCAGCACGTAGAGCACTTGGATATTTGCAAGGCTATGAGGCAGGAAGTAAGGTAGCAAGTGATACTTTGTCAACGATGAGACAATACACTAACTGTTTTTACTACATGAGACATCTCAAAAACGAATTTTCAATTAAAAAGTGGCTTGACAGTAACGGTAGTAGTTTTCTTTTTATTAGCAATTATGCAAACTTGAGAGACACGCTGAGACCAGTATTATCCTTGATAATTGACCTTGCCATGAAACATATCTTAAGCATGTCTGAAGATGTTGACCGCCGAAGATTTATTATTTTAGACGAGTTTGCATCATTACAACGCTTGACATCTATAGTTCAAGCATTGGAACAAGGCAGGAGCAAAGGAGCAAGCGTTTGGATAGCTTTACAAGACATATCACAACTTCAAAAGCTATATTCACATGAAACTTGCTATACAATCACAAACAATTGCAATACTATTCTTTCATTTGCAGTATCAGACCCGAACAGTCAGGAGTATTTGAGCAGACTCTTCGGAGAGACTGAAATACTTGAAACTGACGAGTCACTTTCCATGGGCCCCGCAGACCTCAGAGATGGATTGACACTGCAGAGAAGACGCAGAAAAGAACCGCTACTCTTGCCAAGCCAGTTTGGAATACTTCCTGACTTCAATTTCTACCTCAAGATGCTTTCATATCCAGTAACGCAGAACAGGATACATTGGAAAGGCTATGAGAAAAAACATCAAGCATTTATGTTGAATCCGATTTTCAGTTTGCAGAATGCATAAATATATTAGAAAGGAGAATATGCTATGTATATAAGAGAAGAAATACTAAAAAGATTGTTAGGAATAATAGCAGCAGGATTGGTAGCAGGCTATGGCATATCCGAACTTGATACACTTTCAGAGAAAAAGCTACAAGAGGCAACAAAAACAGCAGTAGAAACAATCATACAAAGACCTGAAAGTCTTTTTCAAAAGCAAGAGCAGAAAAAGACAGTCATACTTGATTCTGTGTTTGAGAGTCATTTTAAGTATGAAATGCCGAAAGAGCTTACAAAGATTGAGATATGTAACTATTACAAAGATATTCATTTATTATGCAAGGAGGGAAAAGATGATGAAAAAACAGAAATATAAAAGTCACTTTTTTAGATTAGACAGGGAAATATACGATAAGTTGAGAGATTATGGCTTTAGAAACTCTGATATATTAGTACTGACACAAAATCCCAGCAAATTCTTTGCATACTTTCAAAAATATTCAAAGTATGTTCCTGATGAACAGAAAGACACGGCATATATGTTTTGTTTGAAAGCAATATTAAATAAATCCAGAAAGGAGGAAACATGGGAAATCTATTCAAAATCATTTTAGTTACAGCACCGTTAGCCGCATTGCTCTTTTATTACGTTGTGCTAAAACAACAACAAATTGACGTTGAACTTGAGAAAGAATCTCTAAAATTTGAGCAAAAATGGAACGAATTTGACAGAGATTTTGTTTTTACTCGCGATAAAGCAAAATCAGAGCAGAGAGCGCAGCAAGCAGAACAAAAACTACAAGAACTTGAAAAGAAAGAAGAAGAGAAAAAGAAAAAGCTTGAAAAATTTGAACAAGAGTTTGAAAAAGCAATTGAAGAACAAGGAAAGGAGGTGAAACAGTGAAAGTATATGACGTAGTCTTTGCAAAGCAAGACGAAAACAACAAAACGGTATGGCAGAGAGTAGGGATTCTAATTGAAAAGGATAAAAAATTCAGACTCAAGCTTGACATGGTACCTGTTGGAAATAATTGGGATGGTTGGTTAAACATTTTTGAAAAAGATAACAAGAAAGGAGATGTAAAATGAGAAAAACAAAAGCAGTATCAAAAATCTTTGAAGACAAAAAGAAGAAAAACAGACTGGTTGATGCAGTAGCTATTGTAATCATACTTCTTGCACTTGTGGCAGTTGCTTTTGCTGAAAATATTGACTATGTTACATGCGAATTTTTTGCAACGCAGAATAATTACACAGAGTTTAGTCCTGACTTTGCATTGCCTGTTGATTCAGAAAAAGGCTTTCTCTGGAACTTGGAACACGGTATGACAGACGAACAGAAAAAAACACTTTTAGAAAATGCTAAAAAGTTTTATAAAAACAAATTCACAGCTGATTTTGACGCAGCAGGATTAGTTTGCAAAGACAACACAAATGCAAAAGTGTCTATTATTATTGAAAAATAAAAAAACAAGGAGGCAAACAATGAGAAACAAAATTCTTTCAATTCTAATTATTTTAATGTTTTTATTTCAGTCTAATATAGTAGTAGCACTAGAAAGCAGCACAGATGCTACAAAAACAAGAAAACAGACTGAAGAGAGAAGTTTACAGCAGAAAAAAAGTATGGAAGAAAAAAAGGGAAAAGGAAGTAGAGAAACAACTACACGCAGCACTTCTACTGAAAAAAGCACACAAAAAACAAAAAAAGAGTCTCTAACACAAACTGAAGAATCAAAGATAGCTATTGAAGTTTCATTAGAAAACCTGTTTTTCCCTGTTATAGCAGAGCTGGAAAAATTAGATGCTTATGTTGAAAAAATGGAAAAACCTCCACATCCACAATCTGTTTTAAAGTTTTTGATGCTTTGTAAAGCTATTTCAAAACCTTTCACGACAACAACTGTAGGAGTTACTGGAGCTCACTTGGCTAGAATAAATTGTCCTTTTGCCCCTGGCACAATAGAATTTTATGCATGCTTTCAAAAAGTACAGCAAGGTTTAGAAGAGTTTGCATTAAATAATTATGAAATTGAAAGAATTCTTGGTAAAAATGCAAACGACGCAATACAACTTGCTAAAGCTTGTTATGCTACTTATGGTGCAGCTATTGCAGATGCTTTTTTTGAACTATCTAAAATCCTTGCTAAAGCTAACATTAAAACTGATAAAAATCAAAACACAATTAAAGTGTCAGGGATTGGATTGAAAGATTTACAAGACATAGCAATTCAAGCTATGCTGGTTACATCAGAAAAAAAGCTTTCAGAACTAACTCACAATAATGAGTTAAGCCTTGCTATTAATCAAATTTATGATAAATGCACCTTTTTGGGCACAACAAACAAGTTTAAGTGTGGTTCCTCTATTTTAATTTTAAGCGAAAAGCCAAAGCTTTATGTTGGTTCAATAGATGCGTTCGGTGAAAAGTATTTTGGAATTAAAGCAACATTTTTAATAAGTAATTCATATAGCATTCTTGATACACTTGAACAAGCAAAAACAAACACTAAGTATGAAAAATTTGTAAAAGAAGTGCAAGAATTTACAGAAAGGCTGGAGCAAGAGGGAAAAATTGCAGAGGCTTTAGCAGTGAAGAAAAAAGCATCAGAAATAATTAAGTCAAACAAAAATACAGTAGCTATATCAAAACTTCTACCATAAACAATCCTAACCCAACCACGGCTTGCAGGCTACAGTGCTTGCAAGCCTTTCTTTTTGGGAACCTCTTTTCAGTTTTGGAACTTGTACAGCCGCGGCAGACGCAACTTGGTGGTTGCTTTGCTATCGCAACTGCCGCGGCTTCAGATCCGCCTGCAAGCCTTGCTTTCAGATAAAAAAGTTGGAAGAGATTGAAAAGGTCTTTTTTTTCAATAACTTTCACAATCGTTTAAATCAATTTAGAGACGATTTTTTTGTGAAGATGATGTTTTATATGTCTTAACATAAAAAAACGCTTATAAACGATTTTATGCAACGATTTTTACCAAAAGAACGCCACTATATTTAGCTTATAAGGGAAGTTAACTCTCACTTTTCACAAAAAAGGGAACGATTTTTACCAAAAGAACGCTCACAATGCATTAAATATATTGAGAATAAATTAAAAAGGAGGCAAAATATGAAAATCAAAGCTTTTTTCAAAGAAGTGACAAAAGATTTTACAGATGATATGTTGAAAAAGATATTCAAAGTAGCTATTGAAAAGTTCACAAAAAGAATGCTTATAATCTCATACCTTACGGGATTTTTAAGTAGTATTGTTTTTTACAATTCTATATTAGCTTTTGTATTTGTCTTTGTCTTTTGGATTTACTTTATTTATACAACATGGCAGAAAACAAAAGAGACTATTTTAGAAAGCAAAAAGGAGCAGTAATTGGAACTTCTTACAATTAACGACGTTGCTAAAATACTAAAAGTAAAAAAAAGAACTCTCTACTACTGGATAGAAAAAGGCATGATAAACTACATCAAAATCAACAGAAAAACCATTAGATTTAGACCTCAAGATATAGAAGAATTCCTGAACTCTCATACCATCAAATCCTCTGATGTTGACA
>Ga0197142_1003866_pt1 | contig 12336 bp, 18 predicted proteins | sample GBS60_MetaG_FD_148614 | JGI IMG/M metagenome (GOLD analysis project Ga0197142, IMG submission 148614) | Sediment microbial communities from Great Boiling Springs, Gerlach, Nevada, United States - GBS 60_MetaG | ecosystem: Environmental > Aquatic > Thermal springs > Hot (42-90C) > Sediment... | reverse complement strand
GAGGGCGCTGGCTATCGTGAAGGTCGATGGAAACGATTTTTCCGCTCGGAATCCCGCTGGTGCTCTTCTGGCGATTGCCCCACCAGAAGAGCACCAGTGCCAATACCAAAAGCAGGGAGGCAGCTATCAGCATCCTGTGCCCTTGTTCAGGCAAGCCAGTGCCATGCCACCAACAAGGCTACCAGCAGCAACAAAATATAGGCAAGGCGCACTGCCCAGAGCGCCTGCCGCAGGCGGCGCGCCTGAACTTGATGAGCTACTTCGCCAGCCTCCATCTGCGTTAAATTCTCACCTGGAATTCCCTGGAAGCGATACCACCACGCTCGTTGACAGTAGAGAAAGGTATTGATCTCCGAAGCTCGAAGAGTGCGCATGGTCAACTGGTCCTCCGGCTCTCAGGTGACCGCTCCCCCGTTTAGTTTTTCTTCCAGATCGCGCAAGCTCTGCTCCAGTTTTTCGTGGCGCAAACTGATGGTTAAGTCGCCTCGCGTGCGCTCGATCAGGCTGCGGGCGATATCGGTGAGCCGCCGCAATCCCCCCGTGATGGCATCCGGGTAATCCATGGTTACCAGAATAGCAAAAATATCGTCCATATAGGACAGCATTCTTTCCGCTTCCTGGGTGTCGGCAAGGCGGAGAGAATCTAAACAGCGCCGCCGCAATTCACCCACCGCTTCTGCCATCCCTTTGAGATACGTGGCATACTCCAGACCCAACTGCTCAGGAGTAGGAAGATACCCGTTCAAGGTCAAGGCAAAGACGATCATTGCCTCTGCGTATTCTTTCAAGGCATCCTGGGTATAGCCCTCAAAATAAATTTCCGGAAAGCTGGTTGAGTTTTGGCGCAATTCCTTTACCAGAGTGGCTGCCCGATCCATTTCCTCGAGAGCTGCCTGACGTTCATGGCGATGAATGGCGCGGATGGCATTGGCACAATGACGGGTTAAACTGCGCGCCTGGGCAAGAGCTTTCTCGCGCGCTTCGGTTCGCGAAGCAAAAGCAGCGTGAATCGTTTCGGCAATGCTATCCAGGTTATCCATACTTCCACCTCAGAGCCAGCCTCAGGAAGGCGGGGTAGATGGGCGAAACAACTGATCGGCTAAAGAGGTGTTGCCAGGCAGGCGGATTTCGCCGTAGGCAGTTTCGTAGCGACTAATGTTTTCTGCCAATGCCTGAGAGAACAATTTTGCGCCTAAAGGGGACATGACAATGCGAGATTGCACCATGGCTCGCGCCATTCCAGGTAACATTTGGGCAAAATCAAAGACAATCTCTGATGGAGAGTGCGCAATGCGCGCTAGGTTGACATACTCAACCTCCAAACCCGCGGGCATTTCAAATTCTAGAAAAGGGGGCTTTGGCGGTTTGGTTTCCTCGGTCATTTTCTCTCCTTCGGCTGATGATCAAAAGGGAATATCATCCTCGGCGCTGCTGTCCAAATCTGTTTCATCTGTCATTGTCTCCAAGGCTTCCGTCTCGGCGCGGCTGGACAGGAAGCGAATGGTACGGGCACTCACCTCAAAGGACGCGCCAGGCGTGCCATCTTGCCGATTCCAAATGCGTGGGCCACCAGTATTGGCATCTACCACCAATCGCCCTTCAACTAAGACCTTAGCACCTTTCTTCAGGTACTGGTTGGCAACTTCTGCCTGCTTGCCCCAGGCCGAGACGCGGAACCAAATCGTGCGGGGGATGCGCTCGCCGGTGTTAGAGGTGTAACTGTCATTGACGGCTACAGAGAAGGAGGTCACTGCCTGGCCGGTGGGTGTATAACGCATCTCAGGGTCGCGCCCAAGATTGCCGATAAAGATAATTGTGTGATACATGATCTACTCCTTTGGGGGTGTAAAGGTTTATGGACTATCGAGTTACGTTCTTCACTGCATTATAATACACCCCTCTGAAAAACATTTCCCGGATTGCCAGCAATTCCCCTGAATTAACTTACAGATAGTAATTACCTACCGAAGGCTCTATTTGGCAGGACAGACCGTCCACGAATATTTCACGAATGCACGAATAGTGCTTCCATTCGCTTATTCGTAGTCAATTCGTGGACGGTTTTCTCAGCAAATTATCAACCCGACTTGTGACGGTAGGTTGTTACTACAGAATTAAAATTAGGCGATTCGGAAAGGCAAAGACCAAGTAAAATAAACCTATGGGAAACATCCTTTCTGGAAAGCGCATTATCTTAGGGGTAAGCGGTTCAATCGCCTGCTATAAGGCAGCTGACCTTGCCTCCAGGCTGACTCAACAAGGCGCATTCGTCATCCCTGTTTTGACCTCTGCGGCAACCCAATTTATCACCCCGCTCACCTTTCAATCGGTCACCGGGCAACGGGCTTACACCGACCAAGATCTGTGGGGCAGCGAAGGGCATATCCAGCACGTTGGGTTGGGTCATCAGGCCGATCTCATTGTGATCGCCCCGGCCTCGGCAAACACGATTGCCAAACTGGCGCATGGGATTTGCGACAACCTTTTGACTTTAGCCTGCCTGGCTGCGACCTGCCCCATCCTCATTGCCCCGGCAATGGATAGCGGCATGTATACCCACCCCGCCACGCAATTCAACGTGCAAACCCTCAGAGAACGAGGGGTCTATATCGCCGGCCCTGGCATTGGGCGCATGGCTTCAGGGTTAAGTGGTCTCGGCCGCCTGCTTGAACCAGCGGAAATCATCGGTCATATTCGTTTGTTGCTTGGGCGACAGGAAGGCAAGTTGCGCGGTAAGCGATTGGTGGTTACCGCCGGCGGCACCTCTGAGCCAATCGATGCTGTGCGGGTCATCACCAATCGCTCCTCGGGCAAACAAGGCTTTGCCATTGCCCAGGCTGCCATAGACCAGGGCGCAGACATCACGCTCATTAGCGGCCCGACGCACCTCCCGACCCCGGTTGGCGCAAAACGGATCGACATTAACACCGCCCAGGAGATGTTAAGCGCCGTATTAGAATCGGTATCAGAGGCTGACGCTTTGATCATGGCCGCCGCAGTAGCCGACTATCGCCCTGAAAAGCCTGTGGCACAGAAATTGTCCAAAGAACAGGGCATTCCCCAAATCCAACTGACCTTCACGCCAGATATCCTCAGCGCCGTTGCCCAACTGCGAGCCCATAGCGGTTTCCCGCGCGTGGTGATCGGCTTTGCCGCCGAGAGCAGTGACCTCATCGAGCATGCCCGCCAAAAACTCACCCGTAAAAAATTAGACCTGATCGTTGCCAATGACATTACCGCTGCCGATGCCGGCTTTGGCACGGATACCAATCGGGTCACGATCCTGGATCCAATGGGCAATGTCCAAAGCTACCCGCTGATGACCAAAGACGAAGTCGCTGATGTGATTCTGCAAAAACTCGTTTCTTTACTGGAGGCTAGTTCGTGAGTCAGTATGAACAATTCAAGTTAGATACCATTCTCAACAATACCGCATTGAGCATTGGGGAATTGCAACCAGACATCGCCAAGTGGTCTTATAGCATTGTAGTTTTGTTGCAAAATCTGGAAAAGCAAGCCGAATTGATGCACAAGCGCGAGGATTACGAAGCGATGCTCAAGCGCTTCAAAGTGTATCTGACCATGCGAATTGACGGTGGGCGTTGGTAGCCTGCTCATAAGCATACGCGGCGCGCAAGATCAGATCTTCCTGCCATTGATTTCCCACCAATTGTAAGCCAATCGGTAACCCTTCGCGACTGAACCCACAGGGAAGGGATAGCGCCGGTAAACCCGTTAAGTTAAATGGCGCCGTAAAGCGGGTCAATATCCTGGCTGCTTCGATGGAATCGCGGCCTTCGATGGTGGGAGCAGTGATCGGGGTAGTTGGGGTCAGCAACACGTCATAACGCTTGAAAAATTCACGATATTGTTTTTGCAGGACGGTTTGGGTGCGACGAGCCTGCACATATTGGGAGGCGGTAACCGCTGCCCCATTGCGCAGTCGTTGGTAAACGTCCTCGCCGAATAAATGCGCCCGCTCGGAAAGCTCTTTCTCATACACTGCTGCCGCATCACTGATCACCATTAAGCCGTTTGTTTGGGCAGCCAGCAACCCCGCGGGCATTTGCACTTCTTCAACCACCGCGCCTAACGACCGAAATACCTCCGCAGCAGCCCTGACCGCCTGGAGGATTTCATCTTCTGCCTGGGTAAAGAAGTCATCCTGGGCAAGGGCAATGCGCAAACCCACCACCCCAGCCTCCAGCCGTGAGAGGGGATCGCCTACAGCTTTTGGTATGCTGACCACATCTTGCGGGTCGTAACCGGCAATCAGGCGATAAAGTAGGGCAACATCAGCGACGCTTCGCCCCAACGGTCCAACATGATCAAGGTTCCAACTCAAGGGTAAGACGCCGCGTAAACTAACCCGCCCAAAGGTGGGTTTTAACCCGACCGCGCCGCATAAGCTGGCGGGAATACGGATCGAGCCGCCCGTATCGGTGCCCAGTGCTCCGAGACATAGGCCGCTAACCACGGCAACCGCTGAACCGCCTGAAGAACCACCCGAAATGCATTCCGGCCGCCATGGGTTGCGTGCGGCTCCAAAGTGCGGATTGAGGTTCGTCACCCCCAGCGCAATCTCATGCATATTGTGATAGCCGACAAAAATCGCCCCGCTGCGACGCAAGCGCTCAATAACGCGGGCATCTTGATCGGGTGTGTACCCCTCCCAGATCTTTGAGCCTGCTCGCATGGGATGATGCCGGATGGCGATGATATCCTTGATCCCAATCGGGATACCGTAGAGCGGGTTGAGAAAGCGGCGATCTTTGAGCGCTTTGCTCAGACGTTCCGCCCTGGCAAGCGCTTCCTCTTTGAAGACCGATAAGTAACAGTTCAAAGTTGGGTTCAAGCGAACAATGCGCTCTAGAATTGCTTCGGTTAACGCGAGCGGTGAAAGCTGACGGGTTTGAATCAAGCGTTTCGCTTCTGTTAAGGTTATGTGCCGAAAGTCCATCATTTTTCCGCAAGAAGACGCTGCAAATCGTTGATGGTTTGCAGGGTTGAGCGAAAATGGATTCCCTCCATCCCCGCTTCCTGCGCGGCTTGAACGTTGACAAGCAGGTCGTCGATAAAGACAAACTCGGATGGCGGAACTTTGAACTTTTGGGCAGCCAGCTCGTAGATACGCCGATCCGGCTTTATCACCCCCACCTCAGCCGAGATAATCACCTCATCGAAAATGTCAAGAATGCCAAGCCGATTGGTCAAGAAGGGGCGCAGGTCATCCCAGGCGTTGCTGAGCAACCCCACGCGGTGAGTCTTTCGATAGGAACGAATCAATTGCACCAACGCTTCATCCAAACGATCGCCACCATAGAATTGCTCTATGAGGGAGGGGATTGAATCGTTGGACGCTCCAAGCGCCTTTGCCACTTCCTGCCAGTGTTGCTCAGCCGTAATTTCCCCCACAGAAGCGCTTAACGCCGAGTGGCTGCCAAACACCAAACGAACAAGCTCATCTTCCTCCAGGCCATATTTGGCGGCCAGAGTCCGGCGCGGTTGATGGTCTTCGGTGCGGAAAAGCACCCCACCAAAATCGAACAAGATGGTGCTAATCGTCATCAGCTCTGCTCCTTTGTCATGAACAGAATGGCGATATTTTACCTCAACAATCCTGCTCATCACCCTGTCCTGGGCTAACAGATTGAGGGAACACCTTCATTTCCTTGCGATAAGTTATGAACTGCTTGACAATTCGGTAACCCAGGCTTTGATAAAGCTGCAGGGCGCCGCTCGGGTTTTGCGTATCTACTCTTAGGGCAGCTTCTTGCATACCCCGTTCTTTCAATATGCGCAAACTGGTCGCGATCAACGCCCGCGCAATGCCTCTCCTGCGCCAGTCGGGATGGACATAGCCGATCAGAGCAAAAATACGATTGCCTTCCAGCTCATCCCGCCAGTAAACCCGTCCATAAGCCACGGTTTGGTTGCCAATCTCAGCAAAGATCATATCCCGATAGGGATCACAATGGGTCAAGTAACGATAGTCGTGGCGAAGGGTCTCTTCCGTCACCACCGAATCGCTCTGATCCACCACCGAACAAGCCTGAATGATAGCTGCCATTTTGGGAAAATCGCTTGCTCCTTGAAAAGCGCGGCTGTAAAAACCCTGGATAGGAGGGAGATTGAGTTTGTATGCTTCCTTTATTGTCATCTGTTTATTTCCTTTCAATGAGGTAGAGGCAACGAGATTGGATCCGCCCCTACCTCATCCTTCATTTTTATCTGATGAATTGGTTAACATCCGCCAGGCCCGTGAGAGCCAGTTGGCCGGACAGGACGAACGCTGGCGCGGTTGCTCCTGGTTCGATTGATCTGGGTTAGAGTCTGAATGGATACCATCCCTTTCCAGATTCACTCTTTGTCCTGAGTCTAATCTCCGGTTGCACGCTTTGCGCGCCAACTTAGAATTCGAATTGGGTGTATCGATCTGATCAATTGTAACCATCTTATTTTCTCCATGCGGTCTGGCAACGGCTTTTTCTGAAAACAAAAAGCCACGGGTCTGCCCATGGCTTGAGAAAGAATTAGAGAAACAAAACAGCCACGGGCGGGAGCGCACCGTGGCTGCCAGTCGCGCAGGTTTATTCGCTAATGGTCAACAGGCGCACTCCGAGAAGGCAAAACACCGCTGTAGTCAACGGCTTCGCACTTCTGAGATAAGGTTGCCAAATGATAGATCATCGAAAAAACGTCCTTTTCCTTAGCTTAAGATTAATGCTGGATTAATATAACATGAAAACCGCTCGCCTGTCAAGGGTGAATTGACAGGCGAGCATCTTCCATCATTGAAGCTGATATCTACTTGCCTAATTTCAATTCTCCAAATCCGCCATACTTCTCCGCCATGATAGCATAAAGCGGTTTTCCTAATAAGAACCGATAGATTTCATCAGCTTTTTGGATTGGATCAATATCGGAAAAGGCAAAAGGATAAATAGTTGAACCGATGAAATAAGCATTAGCAATTGCGGTGTCAATATTCGTATTATAGTAATTATAGGGTAGTTGAGAATACACTCGTCCATTTTGAACGGCTGCTAGAGCGAGATAAAAATCGGGGTTTTTCTGATAATCTTCTACCACCGCTGAATACCCTCCTAGGTCGATGAACAGATAATCAGGGTTCCATTCTAACAGCTTCTCCTTATCGATCATCACCGAACCGCTCTTGCCGGTTTCATCAACCACATTTTTGGCATGGATGACATCCAACAACGCATATTGTCCTTGAGTGCTTTCAATGCCATGCGCGCCTCTTGCACCCAAGCCGCCAACATAAACTGAGGGTTTTTCATTCTCAGGAATATCTTTGGTACGTCCTTTTAAATCTTCATGCGCTTTTTGAATAAAATCATTGGCTCGTTCTGCTTTAGATGTATCGCCGATGACCTGCCCAATCAGCGAGAGCGAGGCTTGGATGTCTTCACCAAAGATCGATGTAATGCCAAACCCCCCGTAACTGAGAACAACAACCGGGATGCCAGTTTGAGTTTGAAGCTCGTCCGCTGTAGCGGCATCGGTAGCATAGGTGCTGAAAATGACATCGGGCGTCACGGTCAGCAACCTTTCTGCATCAGGGGCATTTTGCGGGCCGCCTAATCCAATTATGGGTAATTTTGCCAGATCAGGATTGGCAAGCATGTAGGGTTTTCCACTCACATCACCGGTTTCCACCTCTTCTACACCAACGACGTAGTCGAGATTGCCGGCATAGACATACAGACGCAGTGCGCCAGGGCCAATGGCAACCACCCGCCGAGCTGGAGCAGGCAAGGTTATCATGCGGCCGACCCTATCAACAACAGTTATCTCTTGGCTGACGGGTTCGGTAACCGTAACCTCAGTTGAGGTTTTTGGAATAATGGTAGGAGTTGGAATCTCGACAACTACAGGGGTATCCCTTGGAATAACCGTTGGCGTTGACGCACAGGAAGGGAGAAACAAGGTGAGCAACAAAACAAGGGGTAAGAGATGTTTTTTCATAAGTATACTCCTTTGAAAAATAGAATTATTGTGGAATTACAACCAAATGACCATTATGGTGCACCAATTCAACCGACACACCATAGACAGCTAGAACATTTTCAGGAGTGATCACTTCAGCACCACCTGCTGCGAAAATCGCGCCATCCTTAAGCAAAATGAAGCGGTCGGCAAAACGCAGTGCAAGGTTAAGGTCATGGATTGAAACAATAGTAGCAATACCACGTTCGCGATTGATGTTGCGAATCAAACGTAACACTTCCAGTTGGTTCTTTAGATCAAGACTGCTAGTCGGCTCATCCATCAACAAGACCTCAGGTTGCTGTGCCAAAGCCCGGGCAATTATCACTTTCTGCAATTCCCCCCCGCTAAGCTCATCGAGACAACGCAAGGCGTACTCACTCATCCCCAAAATCTCAAGCGCCTGAGCTGCAATCTCTATATCATTTTGGGTAACATCCCATCGAATATAGGGTTTGCGACCCAATAAAACAGTATCGAAAACTGTAGCTCGCGAACCCGATCTTTGTTGCTCAACATAACCGAGGCGTTGAGCTAGGGCTTTGGGACTCAACTTGGATATTGGTTCATTACCAATGAACACTGTTCCAGCCTGGGGCTTGAGCACGCGATTAATGCACTTAAGCAAAGTGGTTTTTCCGGCTCCATTGATGCCAAGAATTGCCAGTAACTCTCCTTTCTCAACGCTAAAACTAGCTTCTTGAAGGACCGGATGATTGGGATAGTGAAACTTTAGATTTTGAACGCTAAGGATCATCTTCGGGAGGAACCTTTCATTAGCAAGTACAAAAACAGCGGAGCTCCAAAGAAAGAAGTAATTGCCCCCACGGGCAATACAACAGGAGATATTATAGTGCGAGCGACAGTATCGGAAAGCAATAATAATGCGGAACCAGTAACAGCAGAAGCTGGTACTAGGAAACGGTGATCAACACCAAGCACACGGCGCATCATGTGAGGTGCAATCAGCCCGATAAAACCGATGATGCCCATAAAAGAGACTGAAACCGCAGTGATAAGGGATGCAGCGACCATGCTACGGAAGCGAATTTGATCAACATTTACCCCTAAACTCTTGGCCACATCCTCGCCGCTATCGAGAGCGTTGTAATTCCAACGGTTAAACAAAAAATAATAATAACAACCTAGAACCAGGATGGTAAGCAAGGACGCTTCCTTCCACGAAATTCTCCCCAAATCACCAAAGGTCCAAAAGACCATTGCCGCCACTTGAACATCTTGAGCGAAATATTGCACCAAAGTGGAGGCTGCAGAAAAGAGCGAACCAAACGCAACCCCTGCCAACACAACTGATTCTGGAGAAAAGCCACGCAAGCGGGCAAGATTGAGAATCAATAACATCGCAAGCATAGAGAATACAAACGCGCTAAAAGTGACCGAATAGGGGTTTGCAATAAAAACGGCGTCATGTACAGTACTGTGGATAGTTCCAGCCCCAAAGAATACAATTGCCAGATTTGCACCAAAGGCAGCAGCATTAGAAATTCCAAGAGTAGTGGGAGAGGCCAATGGATTCCGCAAGTTGGTTTGCATAACAGCTCCTGCAACTGCCAGACCAGCACCGGCAATCGCTGCAGATAACACTCGCGGTAAACGAATATTCCAAATAACGATAATTGCTTTTCCTCCCTCTAGCCCTAATAATGCACGAAGCACCTGAAGTGGATTAGTATTGGCAGCCCCTGCGTTAATGGCGATTACGGCTAAAATTGCGGTCAGTATAGACAATCCAACGATAACGAGCCGTTTATGATTGGATTTTTGGATAAAAATCCGCATATTTTTATAAGAGGTTTCAATCATGCAATTACTCCTTATCAGAATGGATATGGGGCTTCCTTACATCGGGAAAGGAATCGATATCCGGGGCATAAATCTTGATATCCAACAAGGGGCTACCACTAACGCATCGACCCTTCGTACGATCAGCAAATTGCCCTCCACATGGATAAAATTGGCAACGCACAATGCAATAGCATTAGGGCGATTTGGTGAGCGGCTGACAAATACACCTACTGGCTCTTCGCTAAATGGAGTAGGTGATTGCAAAACGCTCCGATCGGCGCGATCACACCAATACAAAACGATCAAATGAGAAGCGCTCGTGATGTTTTTCAATCCATCTACAAACTGCGGATAAATTTCCAGAGTGATTTCATTATCCAAGAGGCTTCCCTGCCGGGGAGCATCGCCACGCTCTTTGTAGGGGCTATGAATAACTCCGATGGGAACAAGTTCCATTATTCAACTCCGTGCAAGGCCTTTTCAAAGCATTCTGAGCAGTAAGCTTTACCTTCAAGCAAATGAAGGCGCGTTTCCATGGTCATCTCACCACACGCAGCACAAGCCAGTGAGTTGATGATACACGAAGTACGTGCAGTTATCGCTGGAATTTCCTGTACTTCGATCAAATCTTCTAATCTAGGCAGAAAGGATCATCTCGACACGACGCCTAAATAGATCTTGTGCCTAATTCTTCTCCTCAGCAGTTAACAAACTCTTGCTCCAAGGTTTTACTGGCGTCTTTTCATCAGTAGTTAGAACATTAAAGGATTCAGGTCGGACAACAACACGAATTGCTTTTTGGTCGCCTGTATGGATGAACCGAAAAGCATTCTTCCCATAGTCGTAATGGATTAAGTTACCCTTACCAAATGTACAACCGGTGATAAATTGGATGGCATCCACAGCACAATTGTTTGTTTCGACAATCGCAATCACACCCTGATCTCCCGGTCGTTCTCCCATCTCTTGCAGAACTTGTTCCGCCACTCGTATGCCAATCGCCAGCCCAGGACACATGTAACCATGGAACGCTTGTACTAGTGAAACATCGATACTCATATTATTCTCCTTCTCAAGGTATGATTACGCTTGCAAATTGTTCAAGAACCCTGACAGATCACCGTTGTATGTCTCAATTTGAGATAAATTATAATGCATATTATTGCATTAGAAAAATATTGCATTATAATATTTTTATCGGTAAAGATTTTCTTAATAAATAATCCACCAAGGCATTGTCGTATCTGACCCAAACCCTATAAGCCTTCTAAATTCTCAAAAAGAAAGCACCTAGATGGCAATGAGAGAAGATATTGTGTCTGAAGAACGTCACCAATTGCTAGAATTAGCGCGCAGCTATCGTCGTTCGCAAATTCTCCTAACTTGTGTTGAACTGGAAATTTTCGACATCCTTTCCCATAACCCTTCTAACGCTTCTAACGTAGCATCACTATGCGGAGCTGATAGTCGCGGGGTTGAATTGTTGCTCAATGCCGCCACCGCCCTAGGGTGGTTGCAAAAACGAGAAGGGCTATTTTCAAATTCGCCTATAGCCCAAAGACACCTGACATCAGCATGGATTGGGCGCTTCTTATAGAAAAAGCTTTTTATCGCCGCTGGGGAAATCTAACCAAGACAGTGTGAACGGGAAATCGCCCCGAAGAAAACCAACTCGATGAACAGCCTCAAGAATGGTATTCGGCGTCTTGAACGGCGAGCCACCTTCAGGCAGACCGGCTTTGATCTCCAAAGTATTCAATGCATTAAATCCGGGTGGGCTGATCGTCCTGCGCGATTTCGTCCTGCAGGCCGACCGCGCAGGACCACCCGAAGCAGCCATTTTTGCTCTACAAATGCTACTCGCTACCGAGGCCGGTGGTCTTGACACCAATGAGGACTGGGCATCCTGGTTAATCTCAGTTGGATTTCTTCCTCCCCAAAAAGTAGATGTGCCAGATCTTGGAGATTTACCTCTTATCATTGCTCAAAAACCATACTATTGATAGTGGATGTATTCTTAAGAGTTTTTATGAAGTATATGGATAAACCGGCCCTCAATGACCAAACCCGAGAATCTCAACTTGCTTCATCTCTCCGGCTTCCAGCAGGCGCATTGCTTCTGCTCGCCTTTCTGCCTGTTGTTCTCGAGTAAGTTTTTTCGGTCGCCATATCATGCACTTATCTTAACATACTTTTGTGATCAGGCAACGCATATCATGAAATCGAACTCTACTGTTCTGATCCATCTCGATTATGGTACAATGAAGTCTGAGGCTGTCTGACATTGCTTTTCTCCTGGCTTGTTTTGGTCGCTATACCTAACTTTGCCACGGTTTGAGCATATCGGCAAGCCTCTCTTTTGTTAATTTTGTCCGTCAATCAGATCCAGCCCTTATAAGGTACAATAACCCTAACTTCTCATCGAAAGGGTTTGCGTTGTTTGAAATTGTCTTTCTCGGTACATCGGCCTCGGCGCCATCCATTCATCGCGGTTTATCCTCTCAGGTGGTGATTCAC
>Ga0197142_1003865_pt1 | contig 12337 bp, 5 predicted proteins | sample GBS60_MetaG_FD_148614 | JGI IMG/M metagenome (GOLD analysis project Ga0197142, IMG submission 148614) | Sediment microbial communities from Great Boiling Springs, Gerlach, Nevada, United States - GBS 60_MetaG | ecosystem: Environmental > Aquatic > Thermal springs > Hot (42-90C) > Sediment... | reverse complement strand
AGCGTCTGGAAATGATCGACCAGGCGGAGCGGTTTCTCCGCTCTTTGGGATTCGAGCCGGTTCGGGTCCGATACCATCGCGGCGACCTGGCCCGGATTGAAGTGCCCCGGTCCGACCTGGACCGCTTTCTGGACCCCCACCTGCGGTATCAGGTGGCCGAGCGGCTCAAACAGCTTGGCTTTAAGTTCGTTTCGGTGGACCTGGAGGGCTTCCGCTCCGGAAGCCTCAATGTGCTGGTTACGGGGGGTTCGGCGGCTTCGTCAGGGCCGGAGGCCCATCGCTGATCAAATGACCATTTCTATGGTAGCCCCTCTTAGTGGCCGCTACCTTCCCAGCCCGGCAAGCCGTAGAAAGGCAAGGTGCACGGTATCCTCCGGAACTATTGAGCAGCCTCTGGGAGGCTCCGATGTCATTTTTAGCTCCTCCAAGCAGGAAGGACCAGGCCGGGTGGATATACTCCACCTATTGCCCCGCACTGAAGGGAACCAACAGGCGGGGGAGATAGGGATGGGTTCGCTAGGGATAGAGGAAATTTTGTATAACAGTTGGGAGCGTACTTATGGCGACAATGGAAGGGTTGGCACGGGTCATTTTGCGATCCGGCAGGGCCAAGCCTTTTTTCGGTCGGCATCCGTGGGTGTTGGCTTCCGCCATCGAACGGGTCGAAGGCAGTCCGGCTGACGGCGATGTGGTAGAACTGGTTACGCAGACCGGCCATTTTGTAGCCCGTGGAATTTGGAACGGACGGAGTCGGATAAGGGTACGTTTATACACATGGCGACCGGAACAACCCCTGGACGAAGCCTTTTGGCGCCACAGGCTCGAGGAGGCGGTTCGGCTCCGGAACCTGTTGGGCTACACGGGCCCGAACGAGGCGGCTCGGCTTGTTTATAGCGAGGCCGACGGACTGAGCGGCCTGATCGTGGATCGCTACGGCCCGTATCTGGTCGTGCAAGTTACAGCGGCGGCCATGGCACAGCGACTCCAGCTTGTTGTGGACTGGCTCGTCCAAAACTTGCAACCTGCCGGAATCCTGCTGCGCAGCGAACCGGCCACCCTCCGGGCCGAAGGACTCCGTTTGGAAGACTGGGAAGACAAGGTGCTTTGGGGCCAGGTACCGCAGGAACCGATAGAAATTTGGGAATATGGTGTGCGCTACCTGGTCGATCTTGTGGGAGGACAAAAGACGGGCTTTTATCTGGATCAGCGGGAAAACCGGCAGGCTGCCGCTCAATATGCTCGGGGTCGGCATGTGCTGGATATGTTCTGTTATACGGGTGGTTTTGCTTTGGCTGCCGCTCGGGCCGGCGCAGAAAGTGTGTTGGGCATCGACGATAGCCAAAAAGCGGTCCAACTCGCCCAGGCCAACGCCCAACTCAACGGCCTTCAGAACGTGCAATTTGCCCAGGGCGATTGTTTCAAAACCATGGAACGCTTCCTGGCGGAAAATCGGAGGTTTGGCTGTGTGGTGCTCGATCCGCCCCGATTTGCCCGAAGCCGACGAAGCCTGCCCCGGGCACTCCGGGCCTACCATTGGCTCAATCGGCTGGGCGTGGAACTGCTCCAGCCCGGCGGAATCCTTGTTACATGTAGTTGTTCCGGCCATGTCAGCCGACAGGATTTTCTCGAAATGCTCATGGGGGTATCGGAAAAAAGTGCTCGTCCCATCCAGATTTTGGAACATCGCGGCGCGGCGCCGGACCATCCGGTCCTGGCAACCTGCCAGGAAACCGATTATCTGAAATGCTTTATCTGCAGGGTGGGATAGAAAAGATTTTTTCATCTACCGAGCGTCCCGACAGAGCTTCCTGGAAAACTCGGCGACCCCGGTAAGTGGGCAAAGGTACCAGGGGACCTTGGGCTTGTTTTTTCCCCTGCCCGATTGGTCACATTTTAGCCGAATCCAGGGGTTTTATGTGTCCTTCCTGTGGAAGCAGCAGTCCAGGCTGCTTGGTACCTGTTCCGGTGTTTCTGCTGGGCCATCGGGAACTCAGCGATACTTTCGGGGTAACTATTTAGCCGTATGAAATAATTCGGGTGAGAGGTTAGCTGATGGAAGGGTTGTAACATTTTAGCTTGACTGTATCCACCGGGAGCGATTGCCCCAATCTATGGAGTTCCAGCCAGTTTTAGCCGCTATATATATGGTAGCCCCTATATATATGGTGGTGGCCTGGCCGGGTGGATACAGTCAAATTAGCCGAATGGAAAACGGCCATGTGTCCTTCCTGTGGAAGCAGCAGTCCAGGTTTGTTCTCGCCTCAGCCGGAATCCGGACGTAACTCCATTCAGTGGGGAACCCCAGTAATATAGAGTTTTCCGTAACATTTTAGCCGAATGGAACACGGCGGAAGGTCCTTCCTGCGGAAGTAGGAATCCAGGGATGCCGAAATCCCTGACCCGGCTTCGCCTCGCTCTGCTGGACTCTGGGCATCCAGGGGAGAAACGGCAATTTTGGATTCCCGAATACTAGATTCCCGCTTTCGCGGGAATGACACCCAAAGTATCTCCGCTGCCTGGAGAGAACCGAGTTGCTTCATGCGGCTAAAATATGAGGAATAGTTTGGTTTTCCACGGGAGGAATTTTTATTCTGGATGTGCCTTCCTGGTCTATGTATATTGTGTGTATTTTCCAAAATCCGCAAATTATCTTTTGAAACAGCGGTAGAAAATACTCCTGGGCCGTCGGTTCCCCGGGAAGGCAAACGACGGCCCTTTTTATTTTTCTCCCCCGGCTCTTTAGAAATCCGTAATAATTTAGCGGAATCAACCAATCCGTTTCTCCCCTGGCTGCCAGAGGCTGGCAACCGAGAAGTTGTCCCGGTGAGGGGGATTTGGGTACCATACGGGGCCTAAATAAGTCCACAAAAAACCGGAAGTGGTTGGACTACTGGCACCTCCGAAACCGAAGGTATTTCGCACCCTTGAACACTTTCGCAATTATGTGGACCTATTTAGATTCCTCCTTTCGGAGCCCGTGATATATCGTCTCCCTTCGTTCGACTAAAAAAGATCAGGGAAATCCTTTTCTGGGGGAAAGCAAACCCCTAGAGTAGAGGCACATGGCCAGCCTATTGGAAATGGGTTCTCCGTTTCATGCGACCTGCCAGACCTTTTACTTTTTACTTTTGCCCAAAACCCAAAACTCCCGACGCCCCCTCTTATGGATATAACAATATCCCTCTAGAGTGCTCCTTCCGGAAAAAGCTCTTTGTATCGGCGGATGGATTGGTTACAATCCCCGCCTTTGTTGGATGGGGTTAGATCGTCTCTATTCCAGGCATTCCCCACGTGGGGCCGAAGCGCATGCTGCAGAAAACCTGGTTGCATCTTTTTCCACTGCCCATAGGACAAAATCACCCCACCCAATCGATGCGGGTCGGCCTTGCCTATAAGGGGGATACAGCAAGCGATTCCGACGGCTTTTGGATAACCGGAGAGGTTCTTCCAGAACAACGTCGGGTTAACCCCAGGTGCTACATCTGGCTAATACTTCTGGGAATGACTGTTGTCGGCTGTGGGACCACCCGATGGACCGATACCAGCCGAACCGCCACCGAACAACTGCTGCTTTCCGATGCGGTGGACCGGGCGGTCAGTCAGGTGGATTTTCGGGCCTTGGCCGGTAGAACCGTCTATCTGGACGCTCAGCCCGTTCAAGCCCTGACCGATGCCCCGTATCTGATCAGCAGTGTCCGGCAGCAGTTATTGTCCAACGGTTGCATCCTGAAAGAAAAACGCGAAGAGGCCGATTATGTGGTGGAACTTCGGGCCGGGGCGCTGGGCACCGATCGACATGATATTTTGTTTGGGGTGCCTGCGACACAACTGCCCTCCGTCGCACCTCTCAACGGGGTTCCCACCAGCATTCCCGAAATCCCGTTTATCAAGCGGACGCAGCAACTAGGGGTGGCCAAAATCGCCCTGTTCGCCTACAACCGCACCACCGGTCGGCCTGCCTGGCAATCGGGGATCGTCTCTGCCCAAAGCAAAGCTAAGAGCACCTGGGTGTTCGGTGCTGGGCCGTTCCAGCGGGGCACTATCTACGAAGGCACCACCTTTGCCGGCAGCAAATTGGATATACCTCTGATTCATCCGGGGCTGCAAGGCCAGCAAGAACGCCTCTCCGTGGCCGACGAAGCCTTCTTCGTGGAACCCGGAGACGAGTTCCAAAAGAACCTACCTTCGGGTGCTCTCGACGCGCAGAAGTCGGTCTCCGGCCCCCAAAGCCCCGCTGCCGGCCTAGGCCCCCCAAGTTCCCCCGCAGCCACCTCAGGGATTCCGCCTTCCCTGCCGGAAGCACCTCTCCACACTCCGGCGGAGCCTCAGACGGCTCGCCCGCCCGGAGGCCTTTCTGCCCCCGTGGCCAGGCGAACTCCCGGAATCTAAATAACTCAAACTGTAAACGGAAACGCCGGTTTTTGGCCATAACTTATTGCAAAATAAGGAGTTAATTGCCGTCCTACCGGCGGACCGATTCCTTCGGTTCCAGAAGGCCGAATCGCTCGTTTTTTCCCTGGTTTTTGCCGGGGTTAGGCGGTTTCATTTACAGTTTGAGTAAATAACTCCACATAATTGCGAAAGTGGTCCAAAGTGCGAAATGCCTTCTTTTCTGAGTGGCCAGTAGTCCGACCACTTCCGGTAATTTTGTGGACTTATTTAGCCAGCAATCTCCCGGCGGGCCATCAGCAATGAGACAACCCGACCTGCCCACCCCGGAGCTCTGCTATCGACAACCTGCCTCTCCTGGGGCATCTGCAACCGAAGCCACCGTCATCCAAATCTCACCTGCCGAAGCACCGCCAAAAACCGGGCGGAACGCTCTATGCCATCTCCATCTGGCAGTTCTATGTCAGGCACACCCAATCGCTCTATGCCGGGCGTAATCGGCGCCGGTGGGTCCGTTCCCAAAGCGGTTCTGACAGGACCACGGCCGACGGCACAAACACCATCAGTGGCATCCACGCCGCCAACGAAGGCGAAACCAGATAGATCGATCCCAAATACTGACAGGCAAACACCACCACCATAAACACGGCCACCAGTACCAAGCAGGTCCCTAGGGCCCAAAACACGTTCCGCATCTCCCGCCGAAGTACGAGCGGCAACCCTAAAAACAACAGGGTCAAGTCCAACAGCGGCTGCACCAGTCGGCTATGAATGGCAACCCGCACATCCGCCCCAAACTCGAGCCCCTTGGACCGTAGGCCTTGGATCAGCTCGGCGGTAGAAGCATATTGGCGCCAAGCCACTCCCCCGGCCAATTGTTCAAAGGTCAAATCACTTACCACAAAACACTCTCCGGGCCGAAGCCATGCCGGGGCATCCCGGGGCGTAATCACTACCGGAAGACCCTCTTGCCAAAGGGAAGCCCGATGGTCCAAACCTGCCGGCTGACGAACCCCTTGCAGAAGATACCCAGCCGGCTGTCCTGCATTGGCCGGTTGGTAAAAGGCGTTTTCCGCCGTCAACGTCGGCCCATACTCGTCCAATCCGGGGGGCAACAGCAGATCGGGTTTTTCGATCCGCTGTTGATTGCTGTATGTGGCGGCCCCCCGAAAGAGGATTTTTGTCCTGGTGTCATAAGAAGGGGCCATCACCTGGGGCCGATCACCCAAAAGGTCCGTCGTTTTCCTGGCCAACTGCTGGCGATGGCGAGGGATAAGTGTTTCTCTGTTCACTACTGCCAACAGGGTAACCACCACCGAGGCGGCCACCACCGGCGCAGCAATCCGCAGCTTGGAAATCCCGGCCGCCATCAGGGCGGTCAGTTCATTATGCCGTTCCAGCCAGGCCAGGGTGGCCATCGCTGAAATCAACGCCAGCAGGCCGCTGGTCCGATCAAAAAAAGCAATCGCCTGATACCCGTAAAACTCGCCGATCAGCCGCCACAAATTGCCTGTCTTCTCAGCGGCCTGCAAAAACTCCTCCAGATTGGTAAACAGATCAAAAATTACATACAACCCCCACAAACTCAGAAAACAGATCACAAAGGTCTGCACAAACTGCCGCAATAAATACCGGTCGATAATGCCCATCCTGTCTCCTCATCTGGTGCCAGGGGAACCATCCCCCGGTGGAATCGCCATTTCAGTGGTAGGATAAAACGGATACTCTGAAAAATCCAAAATATAGATTGTCTGTATCTACCGGGCCCAATTACCACAATCTGTGGTGTTCAGGCCGATTCTTAGCCCCTACAACTGGTAGGGGCCGGTTCCAGTAGATACAGTCAAAATAGAGACCTAAGTGTCTTTTAATTATGTTTCGGTCTCTGAGGTTGCCCAAGGTATCCCCAATGGATTGTATGTTCGCATGTACAGCTTCTCGATATATGGGCTTTTCTGAAAAATCTCCTCAAATACTTCCCTTTTGTCCACGTTGAATGATTCCGAGGTTCCAAACTGCTTTTTTCCCAGGTCAGGCTGAGTTGTCAATCCCAACGCTACCGGGAATTCACACCGACTCATCCTGCACCAACCGCAAATCCAAAGATAATTATAAAGATCGTTATAAAGATAGTTCATTCCGTAACTATTTAGTTTGACTGTTATCCACCCGTCAGGCTCTTTACGACACGTAGGGGCTAAAACTGGGTGGATCCCCACAGATTGGGCCAATCGCTCCCGGTGGATACAGTCAAGTTAGCCGAATGGAGCAAATCTGCCATAACCCTTTATAAATAAATTCCCTTATAAATTAAGGTAACACTTTAGCCGAATGAAGCAACTCCTCTCTTCCTAGCCGGCTAAACCAAGCGTGTCATTCCAGCGCAAGCGGGAATCCAGAAAGGTAACTATCTTGACTGTATCCACCCGGACCTATTACCACGATCGGTTGTATTCGAGCCGATTTGGAATCCCTACGAATGGGAGGGACGTGGCCGTATGAATACAATCAAATGAGGGACTTCTCCAATATGCGTCCAGCTATAGCTTGATTCTATCGACCGGACCAAATAGCACAATCTAGGGTGTTCGAGCGGTTTTTACCCACTACAAGTCATGGTGGTCTGGCCTGTTCGATATAGTCAAACTAGGCTCGTAGTTGGCTTTCGGAGCCTACCCCCCATGATAGAGCCCAGCAGGGGACAAAACCAGATGAAGTTGGCCGGATGGCGGAGGACCACCTTGACCGGACTTCTTGGCCTTCCCCTCCTTTGGGGAGGATATTGGTTTTTGTTTTTTGCCAGTCGGCTTCCCAGCTTGGAAGATCGACTTTCGCCGGAGGGGGGCACTGTGGTCGTTCGCCGGATCGACCTGTTCGTGCAGATGCTCCTGTTGCCGGACCAGTGGCTGCTGGAGGCATGGTTCGGCAGCCCGCCGGAGTTTGGCCTTTGGGACCGGATACCGGTGCTTTGGTGGGCGGGGCTGGTGGTGGCCGCTATGTGGGCTGCCGGTTGGCTGGTGCTTGGCCGCCTGGGCCTGCCGGAAAACCTTTCTCCGCTGGAAAAGCACGGTTTTTCTCTGGCCGTCGGGGCCAATTTGGTATCCACCTACACCCTGGCCGTAGGCTTGGCTGGTCTGCTTCCCTACCGGGCCGTGTTTTGGATACCAATAGCCCTGCTTTTTGTGGGTATCCTATGGGCCAACAAAATCTACCTAAAGCATGTATTTTTCTTAATTTTTGCAAAATCGCTAAATTATCTAAAACTTTCAAAATATGTATATAACCTAGATTCTCAATCCTCCTCTCCCCAAGGCCAAAAATCCCCCCTTCGGAAAGCCCGCAAACCCCAAGATACCCCCTCTGATTTGAAAAAGCCGGTTTCGGCTTGGTGGGCCGTGGCCGTAGTCCCTTGGGCCGTCCTGATCCTCTTGGGAGCCATGCTGCCGCCGGTCGATTTCGATGTCCGGGAATACCATCTCCAGGCCCCCAAAGAGTGGTATCAGCAAGGCCGAATCACCTTCCTGCCGCATAATGTCTATGCCAACATGCCCCTGGGGGCAGAAATGCTGACCCTGGCGGCGATGGGGCTAAGCGGCCAATGGTGGCTGGGGGCGTTGGCCGGTAAAACCCTCATGGCCAGTTTGACGCTGGTCTGTGCCGCCGCTTTATGGGCCGTGGGCCGACGCATCTACTCCAGCCAGGCCGGGGCCGTGGCCGCCCTGCTTTACCTGGCCACTCCTTGGATCATCCAGGTCTCCACGGCCGGGCTCAATGAAGGGGTAACCGCCTGCTATGTGCTGCTGGCAGTATGGGCCTTATGGCTCTGGACCAGCCAGCCAGAACGGGAGTGCTTTCGGCAGATCGCCCCCCAGAAAAACCCGGCCCAGGCAGACAGGACCGTTCAGGGCCGGACAGAGCGGGGGGGTTCTCCTCCCGGCCAAGCCTCCCGTGGGTGTTCTTCTGTTGTGGAGGTCTCCGGTATGGGAGGTGCTGCCGATAGTACCTGGGCCGGGGAAACTGCTGCCGTGGGCGGCGCCGGGGGAGAGGCAGCTACCGAGAGCGTATCCGGCAAGGAGGCTGCCGCCAATTTTCCGCCCAGCATCAAATCCTCCGTTCCGCCCGGCAACACATCCTCCTTAGCCCGGCAAGCCTCGGTGGAGGCCCCGCAGCCTCCGGTTTCGCCCGCTGGACCTGGCAGGCAACATGCTCCCGCATCGAGCTGGGGGTATCTGGTGCTTGGCGGGTATCTGGTCGGGGCGGCTGCCGGGACCAAATATCCGGCCCTGGTATTCCTCGCTGTGCCGGCCTTGGGGTGGGTGGGTTGGCAGGCCTGGCAAACGGCCTGCCCTAACCTCCGATTCCGAAACGTCGTTGGGAAGGTAGGCGCATTTGTATTGGCCGTTTTTTTGGGCGGCGGCTTCTGCTACGTGAAAAACGCCTCGTTGGCCGGCAACCCGGTGTATCCGCTCTGCTACTCGCTGCTGGGGGGAAAAGCTTGGGACGCCGAGAAAGAAGCCCGGTGGAACCAGGTGCATTTGCCGCGGGATTTTTCAGCCGCTCGATTGGCCGAGGACCTGGCCCGCTTGGCCTGGCAAAGCGAATGGATCGGGCCGCTCGTCGTTCCGCTGGCGGTGCTGGCCTTTCTCCGCCGTTCCCAGCCCTGCCGAAATGGATCGTCCTCTAGGAAGGCTGCCCAATTTCGCCGGGTGCTTTTGGGCTATTTGGCCTGGTGGATAGCGATGTGGTGGTTGGGGACGCATCGGATCGATCGGTTTTGGTTGCCGGCGTTGCCGATGGCCGCCTTATTGGCCGGGCTGGGGTTCTGTTGGTCGGAAAGTCGGCTGTGGCGATGGACTCGGACGGGACTTTTGGCGGTAGGACTGCTCTACGGGTTTCTGCTGGCCGGTGGGGTGCCGGCAGCGGGTGGCTACAACCGGTATTTTGTCCCTCTGGAGCGATTGCGCATCGATCCGGAGCGGGTCGATCCCTGGCATCTTTGGCTCAACCAGACCTGGCTGGAGCAGGGTTTTCCGAAGGGACAGGTGCTGCTAGTGGGCGACGCCCAGCCGTTCGACCTGGAAATGCCCGTACTATATGCCACCTGTTTTAACACCTCGCCGCTGGAACAGCTTCTCTGGGAGGCGGACGCCCGGAGTCGTCCCGTCCTTGCTTTTTCCTCAGATCATGCGGATTCTCGGAAAGGGGGTGGGCCGGTGGGGGAGCAAATGTACCCGGACGCTTGGCAGGGCCAGGCGTTTGCTCAGCGGCTGAAGGACCTTTTGGCCGAGCGGGAAATAAGATATATTTATGTCCATTGGGGAGAGATCGCCCGGTATCGAAGTCCCGGCAATTATGGATTTACGCCCCTGGTGCAGCCGGAACTTTTCGACGCCTGGGTCCGATGGGGCCTGCTTCAGCCGATCCCGCCTCCCCCGGCCTGCCAGCAGCACCCCGGCCGATGCTACCGTGTCCTAGACGCTTCGGACGGGAAGGACAGAAAGTGATAAAACGTACTGTTCTCCTCCCTAGATAATCGAAAGTACATATAAAGTTCATTCCCCGTCTCCCGCTTGCCAGTCGGATGGACGGATTGTCGTACCGGCCGCCTACTGGCCGGAAATAGGACAAGCATTTTTACTTCGCCTTGAGATGCTCCGTAATAATTTTGTGGAACCTCTGAATCATTCAACGTGGACAAAAGGGAAGTATTTCAGGAGATTTTTCCGAAACCCCCATATGTCGAGCTGCTGTCCATGCTAGCATACAATCCCTTGGGGATACCTTCGGCAAGTTCAGAAACCGATGACATAATCAAAAGGCTACCTAGTTCACTACATTTTCAGGATTTTTCAGAGGTTTCTTGGAACTATATTGACTGTATCTACCGGGCCTAATTACCACAATCTGTGGTGTTCGGGCCGACTCGTAGCCCCTATATCTGCTAGGGGCCGGTTCCGGTAGATACAGTCAAACTATTGAGCCGAATGAAGCAAACCGCCTCTCCCCTGGCGGGAAGGGCCGCTCTAGCCGGAGGCTATGCCGAAAGGCCACCCGAGTCAGAAACTGCAAGACGCCTCTGCCGCAAAGGGGCAAGGCGGGTTCTGCATTGGGCGAACATGTGACTTGAGCCGGTTGCGTTGTGGCCTGCGAACCACTACTGCTTGCTCTGCATCCGTGTCGGCCCTCTACCTATTGTGGCCCAGACATTGCAACGCACCCGGCTCATGTGACTTGGCCGACAGTTGTAACCCCACCTCCATTCCGCTACAATAGTACAAAACCTTTGCTTTTGGACACCTTGGCGGCCACCAGGGGGCAATCGGCAATGGGCGTTTCCTTCGGTTCGCATGATAGTGTAGGATCGGCTGGGGCGGTGGATCGGCTGGTGCTCCGGTTCTGGTTGCCGGGCCGGCCGTACCAGGAAGTTTATGTCGCCCAGGGCCTTTTGATTGGCCGGGTAGAGGGCAACGATATTCAGATTCCCTACGAGGTGGTGGATCGGCACCATGCCCGGGTGGATTTTCGCGGCACAGACGCCGAAGGCCAGTGGGTGCTGGAGTGTTTGCGCCCGGATGGGTTTGTGGAGGCCGGGGGCAAGCGGCATCACCGGCTGGTCTTGCAGCCTGGGGTCCGGTTTACGGTTGGACCTGGCCAATTTGAGTGTCTGGCTGTTTCCAAGCCGGTTGCGCCCCCGCCGGAGGCGGATTGGTCGGTCTGTCCGCATTGCCGATCGGAGCAGACCCGGCGTCTGTCGGAAGGCATGGGCCGATGTCCGGCCTGTAGCCGGGAGGTCGTGGTGCTGCAGGATGGGTCGGGCCGACGGGCGGTTTTGCCCGTGGAGGTGGCGGGCTGTCGGCTGTTGCGCCTGATCGGCCAAGGGGGGATGGCCTGGGTGTTTGAGGCCCGGCTGAAGGACCGTCCTGATTTGGCGGCGGTGAAAATCCTGATGCCTCATCTGTTGGCCGACCAGGCGGCCTTGCAGCGCTTCCAGCGCGAAATCGAGGTCCTCCAGCAGATTCGGCATTCCCGCGTGTTGCGGCGATTGGGCCAGGGCAAGTGGAAAGGGCTACCCTGCCTGCTGACGCCCTTGATGCCGGGCAGTTTGCGGGATGTGCTGGAGGAGAATCGCAGGCAGAAGCGGCTGTGTGATTTTCGGAAGGCCTTGAGCTACTTTTTAGATGTCCTGGAGGGGTTGGAGGTGTTGCATGGGGCGGGGTTAGTGCATCGGGACCTGAAGCCCTCCAACGTGCTATTGGACGCCCAGGGCGGCGCGGTGGTAGCCGACTTGGGCATTGCCCGCCGGGTAGCCAGCCAGACGGCCTCGTTGACCGCCACCGGCACCACCGTAGGCACCCTGCAGTACATGGCGCCGGAGCAGTGGGACCGGCCGGACGCCGTGGACCAACGGGCCGACCAGTATGCCTTGGGCGTGATGTTTTACGAACTGTTAACGGGCAAACTGCCGCCCCGGGGACCTTCCTGGCAAAGGCCCTCCCAGATCAATCCCACCGTGCCGAAGGCATTTGACGGGGTGATCGAACGGCTTTTAGCCGACGATCCGGCAGATCGCTATCCCAACGTGCGAGCGGTGCGGGAGGATTTGCAGGCCAAAGGGCTGCTGCCCGGCTTGCCTGCGGCCGCCGCGGCGCTCTCTGCTGCTGGAACCACTCCTCCCTCCACTGCCTTACCCACACCCCCATCCATTCCGGTAAGCACACCCCCATCCAATCCTTTAACCACTTCCTCATACATTCCTCTCGGGACTATGCCTCCGGCGCTTGGTAGTCCCTCGGCCCCCCCGCCATCGTCCCGCGGAGGGGGGCAAGCGGGCGTCTGCGAAACCAGTCCCCCCAGTGCGTTCATGGCCCCCAGACACTGGAAATGGGTCCTGCTCGTGGGCGGCTCGTTCGCCGGGGTTCTGCTTCTAGGAGCAATATGGATGCTTCTC
>Ga0197142_1003864_pt1 | contig 12338 bp, 11 predicted proteins | sample GBS60_MetaG_FD_148614 | JGI IMG/M metagenome (GOLD analysis project Ga0197142, IMG submission 148614) | Sediment microbial communities from Great Boiling Springs, Gerlach, Nevada, United States - GBS 60_MetaG | ecosystem: Environmental > Aquatic > Thermal springs > Hot (42-90C) > Sediment... | reverse complement strand
AGTCCTGGAACGGGCACCACAGGCCGTCGTGGACCGTCGCGTCCACCAGTTTGCCGTCGCCCAGGCGGTAGCCGAAGCGGGCCTGCTTCAGCATGTACGGGCCGTTGTTCATGCTCTCCATCCCGCCTGCCACGAAGACGTCGCCATCCCCGGCAGCGATCATCGCCGCCGCCAGCATCACGGCCTTGAGGCCGGAGCCGCAGACCTTGTTGACCGTCGTCGCGCCGACGGTGGGGGGAAGTCCGGCCTTGATGGCCGCCTGCCGGGCCGGGGCCTGCCCCACCCCCGCCTGGACCACGTTCCCCATCAGCACCTCCTCCACCATCGCGGGGTCTATGCCCGCCCGCTCTATCGCCGCGCGGATGGCGACGGCCCCCAGTTCGGGAGCGGAGAGAGGAGCCAGCGTCCCCTGGAAACGCCCGATGGGTGTCCGGGCTGCGGAGACAATGACGGGTTCGCGAGAGTTGGTGGTCATGATTTCTCCTCCAGATTGGGGATGAAAAATCCTTCGTGTTCCTTCGTGCCCTTTGTGGTTTTACAGATTCTGTTTGCCAGTTCGGTGGCCGCTGTCGCCAGCCCGATGATGAGCCAGAAGAGCGTCGCCGAGTGGTGAAAGTCCAGGTTGAAGAAATAATGGTCAAAAATCCCCCCCACCAGCGCGCCGATGATGGCCGCGTGGAGCCCCCACCACAGGGGTTCTAAGGTTTCCAGAGTGGCCTCCTCCGCCCCCGCCTCATCGCTCACGTCCCGATGAAAGCAGCGGCGGGTCCGCCAGAAACGGGCCAGGAAGACCGCCATCACCACCAGAAAAGCAGTCAGCCCGACCAGTCCCGTCTGCTCGGCAATCATCAGGTAGAGATTGGAGACCCCGATGTAGGTGTCCACGTCCGGCGAGCCTGCAAAACCCACCCCCAGCACCGGATAGCGCATGATCAGGGTGATGGCATCTTTGTACTCCCCGAAGCGCATCTGCGTTGCCAGGTCCTCCCCCCGCAGGCCGGCGATGAAGTGCGCCACGAGCGTCTGGGTCTGGGGAAGGAGCAGGAGGAGAACCCCGGCCGCCAGCAACAACCACCACAGTTTCCGGTAGCGGAGGGTCGCCACAACTACCAGAGCCAGTCCGGCACCCGCTATGGAGCCCCGGGAGATGGTCAGCCCCAGGCAGAGGGCCAGAGTGACCAGGATGGGCACCAGGTAGCGCCGCCGGATCAGGGGGCGACGGGCGAACAGTTGGGGGACGGCCAGGGCCAGGGAGAGATTCATCAGACTGCCCAGGATGTTGGGGTCCACCGAGGTGGCGGTGGCCCGCTGGGGCAGGGTCGGGTCATCCTGGATATACCGCAGGACGCCGGGCCCCGAGGGGTAGCCCAGGACCCGCAGTGCCGAGAGGGAGCGAATGGTCCAGTCGTCCGGGATAGCGTAGAGGAGGACGCCCAGGGCCGCCTCCGCGAAGGCGCAGAGGATAAGGGCCCGTACCAGCCGCTGAAGCCGCCCTGTATCCTGCACGGTGTTCACCACCAGGAAGAAGAGCAGGATGCTGAGGAGAATCTCGGCGAAGTGACGGACGACGTAAGGTGTCAACGGGGCATGGCCCAGGCCGAGGACAAAGGCCATCAGAGCCACCAGAAGGAAGAACAACACCGGCCCGCCCAGCCCGGTCGCGGTAAAGGAGCGCTCGCTATCGGTCATCCAGCGGAGCGCCCAGACGACGAAGAGCATCCCCAGCGCCGCGTCCAGAAAAGTGGGACGGAAGCCGATGTCAAAGGGGAAAGAGGCGAAGGGAAGCAGGCAGACAATGCCGATGACGGCCCAGTAGGCGATTTCTATATTCTGCAGCATCCACAGGGCCAGCACCAGGGCGACCAGGCCTGCCGCCGCTATGAGTGGCCCGAATTCGGCCAGCAGGTATCCCCCGCCGAGGGCCGCCGCCACCGTCAGCAGGAGGATGCCCAGTCCTTTCAGTGCGCTGCGGATCTGTCGGGCCTGGAGCATGTTTCCCGTTAAAACAGCGTCGGCTGGCGGGCAGCAGGCAGGGTTTCCCCCCCAGCCACCCGGTGGGCCCAGCGAATGGGCTCCGGCAGACGGTACGTCGGCGCGCAGGCCAGCACCAGGTCTACCGCCGTCTCCAGGTCCACCCGATGGCCAACGGAGACGTAGACCGGCTGCACGCCCGTCTGAGTGCGGAGGACGGCGCCGATGACCTCCTCGCCGTCCCAGAGGGGTACCCAACTGCCCCGCTGGGGCGGGGGCTCCTCGTGCTCCCCCCAGAGGCGGGACTTGGCGCAGCCAACGCTGGGCCAGTCCAGCAGGATGCCCAGGTGGGTCGCCAGGCCCATCCGGCGCGGGTGGGCCAGCCCCTGCGCGTCAAAGATGAGGACGTCGGGCTGGCCCCTCAACCGCTCCAGCGCCGCCAGCACCGCCGGCCCCTCCCGGAAGGCCAGGAGGCCGGGGATGTAGGGGAAGGAGACCGGCACCTGGGCCGTAGACGCTTCCACCGGGGAGAGGTCTGGGAAGGAGAGGAGCACCACCGCCGCCCGGGCGACTTCGTCCTGAATGCTGACGTCCACTCCCGCCACGAAGCGGGGAGGTGAAGCCAGAGGAACAATCTGCACCTGGGCCCGCAGACGGTCCTGGAGGGCGCGGGCCTCGGCGGGTGAGACGTCCCAGGGATGGGTGAAGTGGGGCAACAATGCCATCGGACTATCGGGAAACGATGTACTGGGCCAGTTGATGGAACTGAATTGCCACCAGACTCTCCGGCTGCATGATCACCATCGGGGTCCCCTGCTCTGCGGACTGGAAGGCCAGTTCGGGCGCCGGTGGAATGACCACGGCGATCTCCCGCTGGAGGAACTCCTCCACTGTGTCCTTACTCGGGGTAGTGGAAGTGGGTGCCCGGTTGACCAGAACAACCCCCTGGCGATGCCGCCCGACCTCCAGATTATCCAGCGCGGCCAGCAATCCCTGAGCGAGCAGAAGGCTGATCCGATGAGGTTCCAGCACAATCATCACGTAGTCCAGAACGCGCAGCAGGGCCTGATTCATCGCGTCCAGCCCGGTCCCCATGTCCACCAGCACATAGTCCACCGCCTCTTCCAGCGCGCGGATGATGGCCTCGGCGTGGGCCGGAGTGAAGGAGGGGGTGGTCCCCCGGGGGGCGGGGAGGCCGCCCAGGAGCAGTACCCCGGACATGTGGCGGTCGGCGTGGGCCAGAATGGTGTCGGCGGTGATCCCGGCGGGGTCTCGTCCCGCCAGCACCTGCAACCCCTGCTGGGGGCGCAGCCCCATCAGCAGGGCCAGAGCAGAGGAGCCGGTATGGACATCCATCAGGACCACCTGTTTCCCGGAGGCCGGCCCCCGAATCAGGGAGACGGAAAGGTTGGTAACCAGTGTGCTGGTTCCCACCCCACCTTTACACCCCAGGAAGCCGATGCTTTTCCCCTTCGGGGGCCGCACCGCCTGCGCCGCCGGCCCCAGGCGCGCGGCCCGCGCCAGCAAGGTCTCTATCCGGGTGACCAGTTCCGCCGGATGGACGGGCTTGACCAGGTACTCATCGGCGCCCGCCTCAAAACCGGCCACCTTGTCGGTGACCTGCCCCCGCGCGGTGAGCATAATAATCGGGATGGTCGCCGTGCGCTCATTGGCCCGCAGCCGTCGGGCCACCTCGTAGCCGTCCATCCCGGGCAGCATGACGTCCAGAAGCACCAGGTCGGGGGACTCGCTCTCCGCCTTGCTCAACGCCTGAGCCCCATGTTGCGCGGCGACAATCTGATAGCCCCGGCTCTGGAGCATCAGCCCGAGCAGTTTCAAACTTTCCAGGTCGTCCTCTACGATGAGAATTTTCGCGGGCATCGCAGCCCCCTCAGACACCCTCTTACCCGCCGCTGCAGAGCAACTCACTCCAGGCAACGCCCATCTGTTCGTAGTCAGGCAGGAAACGAAGTGAAGTGCCGTCCAAACGCCACTCCGCTGGCGCTGCGTGGCTTACTACAAACAGAGCGCCACTCCGCTACGCTGCCTGGCTCACTCCAGGCGGTTCCCATGCACATAGAGACAATGATCCCGGATGTACGCCTCCACCGCCGGAGGCACCAGGTAGCGAATCGGCAGTCCCTCCCGCACCCGTCGCCGCAGGTCGGTGGCAGAAAGGTCCAGACGGGGCGCGTCCAGCCAGACCACCCGTTCCCGGATACCGGGGATTTCCCGCTCCAGCGCGGCCATGTCGGCAGTCCAGCCAGGCCGTTCCATCACCGCCAGAATGGCCTGACAGACAATCCCCGCCGGGTTGTACCAGGTCAGAAACTCCGCCAGACTGTCGCCCCCCATCAGGAAGTAGAATTCCGCCCCGGCGAACATCCCCCTCAGCAGGGCCAGCATATCCACCGTGTAGTGCGGCCCGGGCCGGTCCAGGTCAACCCGGGAGAGGACGAAGGCAGGGTTGTCAGCGATGGCGGCCTGCACCATGGCTGCCCGGTGGACCGCCGGGCTGAGGGGATAGCCGGGTTTATGGGGCGGATCACCAGCGGGGACGAAGAGCACCCGGGCCAATCCCAACTGGACACGCGCCGTCTCCGCCAGGGCCAGATGGCCGTAGTGCGGAGGGTCAAAGGTGCCACCCAGAACACCGAGACGGAGGGGATCACCACCCGTCAATGTACTTGGCCCACTCCTGATTTTCCCGCAGATAGGTGCTGAAGAGGTACCGGGCGGTGGGGCGGGGTTCAAAGGGGGGCCGCAGGAGGGTCATCCGGGCCTCCTCCAGCGTGCGGCTCCCCTTACGCCGGTTGCACTGGGGGCAGGCCGCCACCAGGTTCTCCCACCGGTGCTCGCCGCCCCGGTGGCGCGGGACCACGTGGTCTATGGTGAGGTTGGCCGCCTCGCGGCCGCAGTACTGGCAGCGGTACTCATCCCGCCGCAGGATTTCCCGCTTGGTCAGCCGGACGCGCGGCGCGGGACGACGCACGACGAAGACCAGGCGAATCACCGACGGCCGCTCATAGACAGTGGAAACGGTGCGGATAAAGCCGCGCCCGTTTTCCACCACGACGGCCTTGCCGGAGAGAATCAGCCCCATCGCCCGCTTCGTCGTGCAGACGTGAAGGGGTTCGTAGTTCCCGTTGAGAACCAGTACCGGCCCGTTCATTCCATGCTCCATCTCTACAAGTATAGCACAAATGGGAAATCCGTCAATCCTCAACGGGCTGACTATTGCGCTTTAACAAATTGTTCCGACAATAGCCGAAGGGATGTGTCCCAATTTCGTCGGGCTGGGCCGACGGCCTTTCCGCCTGGCCGTAAACGGCCAGGCTCAGGCAAAGATGAGGCGCTAAAGCGCCCCTCTCCGCCCTGGCAACTCGTGTTCCCGAAAGGCTGCCGAAGGGAGAGGGCGCTTCCAGCGCCCTGCACAACCTCAGCCAGGCCGTTTACGGCCTGGCCCTCTGGGCCCCGACGATTTTGGGACACACCCAGCCGAAGAGATGTTTTGCCCCCTCACCTCTCTCCCCCTGGCCTTGCGGCCGGGGGGGATTGAGGAGGGGGTGGGGTAAGGGCCGCGGCCCGGGAAGCCCTGCCCAGGGACAGGGCGACGGATTGTCGGAATAATTTGTCAAGTTGCAAAAGTCAGCCTCTTTGGGCCTGCGGCCGATAGTCGGCCTTCGCCGACCTTCTCGGGCCGAGCCCCCAGCGCGAAGCCCAGCACGAAGTGCCCAAGAAAGGCAATTTCAATCAGCGTGAACAGTCAGCCTTTCTGGGCCTGTGGCCGATGGTCGGCCTCCGCCGCCCCTCCTGTGAGGCATATATCAAGCGTGTCGGCGCAGGCCGACACCCGGCACGAAGTGCCCAGGAAGGGCGATTTCAATCGGCGTGAGAGCCTGTGGCCGATGGTCGGCCTCCGCCGCCCCTCCTGTGAGGCATATATCAAGCGTGTCGGCGCAGGCCGACACCCGCGGCACGAAGTGCCCAGGAAGGGCGATTTCAATCGGCGTGAGAGCCTGTGGCCAATGGTCGGCCTCCGCCGACCCCTTCAGGTAAACACCTCTCGCCGGACGGTGACCGTCTCCAGGAAATCCCGGTCCACTTCCACGCCGATGCCCGGCCCCCAGGGGACGTCTATGGTGCCGTCGGGGTTGAGGCGGAAGGGGGGAACGACCACATCCCGCTCGTAGTAGCGGTCGCTGGCGGAGACGTCGCCGGGGAGGGTGTAGTTGGGCAAACTGGCGATGGCGACGTTGTGCGCCCGCCCGACGCCCGTCTCCAGCAGGCCGCCACACCAGACAGGCACACCCCGCTCCTGGCAGAGGTCATGGATGCGGCGGGCCTGGGCCAGACCGCCCACCCGGCCCGGCTTGATGTTGATGATGCGACAACTCCCCAGTTCCAGCGCCGCCCGCGCGTGGGCCGGGGTGGGGATGGACTCGTCCAGGCAGATAGGCGTCCGCAACCGTTGCTGGAGCAGACTGTGCTCGTAGAGGTCGTCGTAGGCCAGCGGTTGCTCTATCATCAGCAAGCCCCACTCGTCCAGCGCAGCCAGATGGTCGGCGTCGGCGAGGGTGTAGGCGGAGTTGGCGTCCACCATCAGCGGCACCGTCGGCCAGCAACGTCGCAGTTCCCGCACGACGTCCACGTCCCACCCCGGCTTGATTTTCACCTTGACCCGCCGGTAGCCCTGAGCCAGGTACCCCTCCACCTGCTCCAGAAGTTCAGGGAGACTGTCCTGGATGCCCACGCTGACACCGCTCTCAATCCGGTCCCGCACGCCCCCCAGGAGTTGTGCCAGAGGGACTCCCTTCTGTCGGGCCTCGGCGTCCCACAGCGCCTCCTCCAGGCCGGTCTTGGCCATGGGGTGGCCGCGCACGCGCCCCATCCGGGCGAAGGCGTCGGCCGCTCGCGCGATCTCCTGGCCCAGCATCATCGGAATCAGGAAATCCCGCAGGACGTGCCAGGCCGTCTCCACCGTCTCCGATGAGAACCAGGGGCCATCTTCTACGGGGGACTCCCCCCACCCCTCCACCCCGTCGGCCCGGACGGTGACCAGGATGGTGTGCCGCTCCCGGGTGCGGCGGAAACTGGTCTCAAAATGCCGCTTCAGGGGCAGGCGAACGTAGCGGATTTCTATCTGCTCAACGCGCATCGTTCTCCTTTTCAAAAACCACCAAGACACGAAGACACAAAGTCTTTAAATTTATATGTTTTTCTTCGTGTCTTTGTGCCTTCGTGGTAAAACCTTTATTTTCTTAAACCACCAAGACACGAAGACACAAAGTCTTTAAATTTATATGTTTTTCTTCGTGTCTTTGTGCCTTCGTGGTAAAAAAACCTTTATTTTCTTCGTGTCTTTGTGCCTTCGTGGTAAAACCTTACACGCGGATGCGCTGCCAGGCACCGTTGCGGAAGCGCAGCCCCAGCATCAGGGCCCGGACGCTCATATCCAGGATCATCGCCGCCCAGATGCCGGGGAGGGCCAGGCCGGCAGTGATGCCTAAGAGCCAGGATAGGGGCAGGCGGACCAGCCAGATGGGCAGGGCCTGAGCCAGGAGGACGTAGCCGGTGTCTCCGGCGCCGCGTAGCGCCCCGGAGAGGACGAAGTACCAGGCCAGCGAGGGCTGGATGAAGGCACATCCCCGAACCGCGATGGCCCCCTGGGCAATCACGCCGGGGTCGGAGGTGAAGAAGCGAACCAGCGGCTCCGCCAGGAAGAAGGCGGCCACTCCGCCGCTGCACATCACCCCCAGCGCCAGCCACGACGCGGTCATCGTGCAGGCCGCCGCCCGCTGGGGGGACTGACGCCCCAGTTCCTGCCCCACCAGCGTCGTCGCCGCGACGGAGAAGGCGAACCCCGGGGTGAAGGCCACCGAGAGGAGTTGGATGCCCAGTTGGTGCCCGGCGTAGGCGGCAGTGCCCAGACCGGTGACCACGGAGGCCATCACCACCTGCGCCAGCCGCAACAGTCCCTGTTCGGCCCCGCTGGGAAGCCCGATGCGCAGCAGCCGCCAGGCGCGGGCCCCGTCCGGCCGCAGCCCGGCCCGGGAGACCCGCAGCCCGCCCGCGACCCGTCCCTGCAGGAGGGCCCGCGCCACCAGCACCCCGCCGACAGCCGAGCCCGCGGCCGCACCGATGCCGGCCCCCAGGACCCCCAGGGCCGGCAGCGGGCCGACGCCGTAGACCAGGCCCCACGAGAGGACCGCGTTGACCCCGTTGACCGCCGCCATAATGACCATCGGGGTACGGGTGTCCCCGGCCCCCCGGATGGCCGCGTTGCCCACGAAGAGCAGGGCCATCAGCGGCATTGTCGTCCCCACTGCCAGCAGGTAGAGGCGGCCCGGCGCGACGACGTCCGGCGCGCCGCCCAGCGCCCTCAGCATCTCCCCGCCCCAGAAGAGGCAGGGGACCGCCATCAGCGCCCCCAGCACCAGGGCCAGGAGCAGGGACTGCCCGGCGAAGGCCTCCGCCTCCCGCTGCTCCCCGGCGCCGACAGAGCGCGCGATCAGCACCGTCCCCCCGACCCCTGCGGCGCTGAAGAGCGCCGCCAGCAGGAAGACCAGTTGGGAACTGAGGCCGACGGCCGCCAGCGCCGCCGCACCCAGATGCCCGACAATGTAGGTGTTGACCAGACCCACCGCCGTCCCCAGCATCTGCTCCACGACGACAGGCCAGGCCAGGCGGAGGACCTGAACGGTGACCCCCTGCGGCGGGGCGTGTTTACGGATCGCCAGTTTCGCTAACCGAACCGTGTTCATATCTTTCTCACCACTCGCCCCAGTATACCGCAGACGGGGAAAGGGGCAAGTCCAACCCTTGACAAATTCCTGCGTTTGAAGTAACCTTGACCTCAATGCAAAAACTCACCCAGAGACGCCGAGAGCGCAGAGTTTTTCAGTGATATAGTCTCTGCGTCCTCTGCGGCTCGGCGGTGCAATGACCTTTTGCAGTAGACTAATCTTGCATGTACTCTTTGCACAACCAGCACCGACGCCTGCAGTTCAAAAGACGAGGTGGACATTGCGCCCCCGATTCCCTGTTCTCTTCCTGATGCTCCTCCTGCTGGCAACTGCCGCCCTTCCCGTGGCGGCATCGTCGTCCCCTCCGGCGGATTCCCCACCGTACGGGCCTGACCTGCGGGAGCGCATCTGTGCCCCCGACCCCACCTACAACCTGAAGGAGGGAGAGTTTCTGTTGCCGGTTTTCCTGTACCACTTCGTGGGACGGGAAACCCTGGAGCAGGACGGGCGCTCCGTCTCCCAGTTCAATGTGACGGCGGCGGATTTTGAGGCGCAACTGGCGCTCCTGCGGGCGCTGGGATACCATCCGGTGACCGTGGGCGAAATCGCGGCGGCGATGGACGGGAAGGCGACCCTCCCCGAGCGCCCTGTCGCCCTGACCTTTGACGACGGCTGGCGGGAGCAGTACGACGTGGCCTTCCCCATCCTGCAGCGATATGGAATGCGGGCCACATTCTTCGTCAGCACCTCCTTTGTGGGCTATCCGCGCTTTATGACCTGGGAGGAACTGGCGGAAATGCGGGACGCCGGGATGGAGATCGCCAGCCACGGCCGCAAACACGTCAATCTGGCCGACGCCGACGACCGGGATGCATGGCGGGAAATTGCCCGGTCCAGGGAGACGCTGGAGGAGAAACTGGGGGTATCCGCTGTCAGTTTCGCTTATCCCTTCGGCGGGTACCGGAAGGGGCTCCCCGCCATGCTGGAGCGGGCGGGCTATCAGATCGCGGTGGGTCTGGGGTCGTCTCCCGTCGTGCGGCCCGGAGGCCGCTACTACCTCCGGCGGATTGAGGTGCGCGGGCAGGATACTCTGATGGTTTTCCTGAACCGACTTCCCTGGCGTGGAATGGGAACTCCGCTATGTACACCGGGACATCGGGAACGGACGCGAGAAGAACAGTGACGGCCTGGATTTCCCGCCAGTTGCTGGCCAGCGTTGTCCTGCTGCTGGCGCTGATCGGCCTGGGCAACCTGGGGCGGGCCGCGATAGCCCTCTACTACGCCCGTCTGCTCCCCGACCTCCCACTGACTGTCCCCTGGGTCTATCTGGCAGGGATGGGGGCCTTCTGGGGGGTCGGTATGATGGCCTGCGCAGTGGGCCTCTACCTGCGGCGCCCCTGGGGCCGGAAAGCCACCCTGGCCGTGGCGACGCTCTACCAGGCCCACATCTGGCTGAACCACCTGCTCTTTGACGTCTCCGACTACGCCCGCCAGACCCGCCCGCGCGACCTGGCCCTCTCGGCCCTGTTTCTGGCCGTCGTCTGGGGAACCCTCCACCTGTCCGGCGTTCGTAAGATATTGGAAGCCTCATACCAGGGCACAAAGGCGCGAAGACAGGAGTTACGCGGTTGAGGTGCTGCGTGGTAACTACCTACCACGTTTTCTACAGACAAAATCCTTTGTGACCTTTGTAAAGCCTTCGTGTCCTTCGTGTTTTTTACAAGTAGAAGAATCCGCGTTCATCCGCGTCCTATTTCCGATGGAGGAGGTCTGCCGATGACCCGACTGGTGGTTCTTTCCGACACCCACGGCAACCTGCCCGCGCTGGAGGCGGTCCTGGCGGACCTGGAGCGCCAGGGCCAGCCCGACTTCTACTGGGTGCTGGGCGACCTGGTCGCCTTCTGCCCCTGGCCCGGGGAGACCCTGGCCCGTCTGCAGGCGCTCCCCAACGTCTCCTTCCTGCAGGGGAACACCGACCGTTATCTGGTCACCGGGCGCCGTCCCGTGGCGCCGGTCCGCTCTCCGGAGGACTGGGCCCGCATGCCCGGCTTCCTGGAGATGCGGGACGCGCTGTTCCGCTGGACGGTGGGGCGTCTGACCTGGGAGGAGTACCTGTTCCTGCGCGACCTGCCGACGCGGCTGGAGATGGACGTCCCCAGTTACGGCCGCGTTGTGGCCGTCCACGCCGTTCCCGGCGACGACGAGGCCAACATCTTCCCCGACACGCCCGACGAGCAGATTCTCCCCTACCTGAGCGGCCTGGATGCCCGTATTCTGGTCTATGGCCACACCCATCGCCCGCTGGACCGACAGGTGGGCAGCGTGCGGCTGGTCAACGGGGGAAGTGTGGGCCTGCCGCTGGACGGCGACCCGCGCGCCGGGTACGCGATTCTGGACTTCAGCGGCCCAGAGTGCACCGTCACTCTGCGGCGGGTGGCCTACGATGTGGAAAGCGTCATCACCGAACTGGAGCGAGTGGAGCACCCGGCGCGGCTCTGGGTGGCTTCTATGCTGCGCCGGGCCGCTATATGACGCGCCAGGCGTTTCAGGATGTGTCCAGTTTGTCGGGCCTGGCCGCTTTGCAGGACAACTGCTCGCAGTTGTCCTGCAACTTTGCGTGACTTGACTTTTCCACACTACCGGCTATAATATACGGCAGAAGCGGGTGTAGTTCAGCGGTAGAACGTCAGCTTCCCAAGCTGAATGCCACGGGTTCGAATCCCGTCACCCGCTCCTGGGTAGCCCGGTGCGCCACCGGGCTATTTTTCTATGCGGATGTGAAGGCCCAATGTACCACTTCCTCCGGCGGATGCTGGGAGGAGAGAAATTCTGGTAGCGAGGGAGACATGTCCTACCTGGAACAGGAGATTCTGGAACAGCCGGAAGTACTGGAGCGACTGCTGGACCGGGAACGGGACAGTGTGGAGACCGTTGCCCGGGCAATTCGGGAGCGCGCGCCGCGCTTTGTGGTACTGGCCGCTCGCGGCAGTTCCGACAACGCCGCCCGCTACGGCCAGTACCTGCTGGGGGCGGTGAACGGCCTGCCGGTGGCGCTGGCCACCCCTTCCCTCTTCACCCTGTACCGCCGCCCGCCCCGTCTGGCCGACGCGCTGGTCGTCGCGGTCTCCCAATCCGGTCAGTCGCCCGACATTGTGGCAGTGGTGGAGGAGGGACGGCGGCAGGGGGCTCTCACCCTGGCGGTCACCAACGACCCGGCGTCTCCGCTGGCCCGGGCCGCCGAGTGGGTCATCCCCCTGCACGCCGGTGCCGAGCGGAGCGTCGCCGCGACGAAGACCTACACGGCCTCTCTGCTGGCCCTGGGGATGCTCAGCGCCGCGCTGGCCGGAGATGAGGAGATGTTCGCCGCCCTGCGGACGGTGCCCGGGGCCCTCCGTCAGGTCGTATCATCGGCGCCGACAGTCTGTCGGGCCAGCGAACGGTACCGGTATATGGAGGCGTGCGTGGTGGTCAGCCGGGGCTACAACTACGCCACCGCGTACGAGATTGCCCTGAAACTCAAGGAACTGACCTACGTCCTGGCCGAGCCGTACTCCTCGGCCGACTTCCAGCACGGCCCAGTGGCGCTGGTGGAGAAGGGGTTTCCGGTCATCGCCGTCGTGC
>Ga0197142_1003863_pt1 | contig 12341 bp, 14 predicted proteins | sample GBS60_MetaG_FD_148614 | JGI IMG/M metagenome (GOLD analysis project Ga0197142, IMG submission 148614) | Sediment microbial communities from Great Boiling Springs, Gerlach, Nevada, United States - GBS 60_MetaG | ecosystem: Environmental > Aquatic > Thermal springs > Hot (42-90C) > Sediment... | reverse complement strand
GTTAAGACCAACATGGCGGTTTCCTTTAGCCGAGCAAATCAAAGAGACTGAGGGCTGAAATGGCGCGTTTCCCGACCTCTAAGACGGTTTGATAGACGGTTTGCTGGTGTTGCAAATAAGAGATCGCCTCGGTCAGGTTAACATCTTCTTTCTGAGAGAGCAAGCTTTTGAGTTCGATTTGAGATTTCTCAAGCCGATCTTTGGTGAGACGCACTTCGCGTTGGCGCGCGCCATTGGTGGTCAACGCTTCATTAACGTTGTTAATCTGGGTTTCCAGGGCGGCAATTGCGTTTTGCAGGTCGTTGAATTGATTGGGATCGCCATTGTTTCTAAGGGCGTCGCGGGCATTCATCATTGCCACTATTAAGTCGTTGAACATATTGTACCCATTAATGTTTTGGACAACGGTCAGGTTGGGGCTAATTAGACGGTTGATCGTGCCGGTGTCTCCGTTGCGCACAACGGTGTCCAATGTACCGTCGCTGTTGGTGTCGACCAGATTGAAAGGAGGGTTGACGGTTTGAAAGCCGCCGAAGATGTAATTGCCTTGATGGTTGGTATTGGCTACGCTCAGGACTTGCTGAAGCACCATGTCCAGTTCGGCTGCCAGCGTGTTGCGTTGCTCTGCGCCGAGAGTATCTGACATGCCTTGACGGGTGAGATTCAAAGCCCGCGTAGCCAGTTGGGTGGTTTGGATGAGGGCAAAATCGGTTGCAGACATCCAGCTTTCTGTGCTCGCGGCGCTATCCAGATAGGCAGTGTTCATTTTCAGCACCGAACGGAGGTTGAGCGCGCTGGTCACGCCACTGGGATTGTCTGAGGGGCGCAGGAATTCTTTGCCTGAAGCAACCTTTTCTTGAAGTTGATAAAGACGTTTCAGGTTCTCATCCATGTATTCAATTGCCCTTTCGGTCATCATACGTTGGGTGATGCGCATACGAACCTCCGTGTTCTATCGTTTTAGCGACCGACTACTCCCATGCCATTAATGATTTTATCCAGCATTTCATCCATGACGGTAACCAACCGGGTTGCAGCCTGAAAGGCGCGCTGGTACTTAATCAAGTTGGCAGCTTCCTCATCTAAATTTACACCAACAACGGCTTCTTTAAGAGCATCCAGTGACTTTGCCACATCCAATCGATCGCGGGCGAAGGCCTCGGCGCGTTGGATGTCAATGCCCATTTCGGTAATCTGGCGGGTGTAATACTGGTTGAAGGTCTCTGTGGCGCCGCTCATGACCAGACTTTCCCGCAAACTGGCAAGCGCAACGGCGTTATTTCCATCAGCCGGAGCATTGCTTTGCTGGGCTGCGGCGATTCGCTGTGGTTGACCGGCAACACTACTTGAGAGTCGAATGCTCAGTGCGGTTGTACCCGTTGGATCGAAAAAGTTCCAGCCAGTTGTGCTGCCATCTAACGCATACCCGCTGGCGTGGAGCGCATTAACCTGATTGACCAGATTCTGGGCCAGGCTATCCAGGCTGGTGAGAATGCGGGGAATGATAACGTCTCGGGCTTGCAGTAAACCGGCCAGCTCTCCTCGGCTGGGATTGAAAGCTACCGAGTCGGCTTCCCAGTAAATCGTCGCAAGGTTCCCACCTGTGGTCGCCAGTTTGAATGTTGTCGCTCCGATCACGAGCGCATGTCCGCCAATGGAAACCAGGGCTTCTCCGTTTTCCTGAATGGCAGCCGTTGCGCCGCTCAGTTCGGCTAGGCGGGTGATTAACTGGTCTCTTTGATCCATCAAGTCATTCGGCGCGCTCCCAGCCGACTTAACGGCCACGATCTCGACATTCAAAGCGGCAATTTTGCTGGCAAGGGTGTTTATTTCATTGACCCGTTGTAAAATCAAGGAGTTTTGATCCTGTTGGATGCGAATTAGAGATTGGGCGCGCCAGTTGATGGATTTGGCAAGGGCAGCGCCGCGCTCCAGCAGATCTGCCCGCACCGCCAGGTTGGTCGGGTCATTGCTCAGTGCCTGCCAGCCAGTCCAGAAGGCGTCCAGTTTTGCCACCAGGCCGTCTTCGCTGGTTTCAGCGAGCGTGGCTTCGACCTGTTTTAAGACCTCGGCTTGCATTTGCCAGCCTTTGCTGTCACTCAATGCGCGCCGGTAGCGGTCATCGAAGAATTCAAGGTTGTACTGGCGAATGCGGTTGACAACTACCCCCATACCCAATTGGCCCGGTACGACATTGCCTCTCAGGGAGGGGAAGATGTGGGGCAGGTCGGCGCTCAGCATGGCTTCCTGGCGGCGGTAGCCCGGTGTGGTGGCGTTGGCGACATTGTGTTCGGTGACCTGAATGGCAATTTGCTGGCTGAGCATTGCCTTTAGGGCAATATTGAGACCGTAGAGAATATTGGACATCTTTCCCTCCTATGCCCTTTGATCGACGTCCCAGACCATATCGAAGTTGGTGGAAGCTTTTGCGCCGGGTCGCTCATACGTGAGTGAAGGGCGGAAGGAGTCAATCAAGATGGTTTGTAAGGCATCCACCCGCTCTAACGCCATCATCGCCAGGGCGTGATTGCCGCTGGTCATGATTTTGATTTCTTCAGCAAGAGCTGAAATTCCGTCTTTAAGATGTCTGATTCGCCGGCCGAGGTCACTATTCAATACCTGGCAAATTGCGGTTATGGTTGGATTGGTGTGCTTTAAGCCAACTTGATCGCCCAGGTTTTGGGTAACCATGCGGCGGCGGTCTTCGATCTGACCCAGCTCGTCCAACACGACTTCTTTTTGTTCGAGGATAACTTCCAAACTGGAGAGATCGTTCTTCGAAAGCGCCTGTCGTTCTTCTTTTGTCAGTTGATGTAAGGATTGGCAAGCGCGAAATTCCTGGACGAGCAAGTCTTCCAGAGTTGTGGCAAGGGTGAGAAGTTCATTCATTGGTCGTCAAGCCTTTCCTGTCAAGATAATTAAGGTCTAGGTGCGTAAACCCTTAAGAAAGATCGCAGCCAGTTGTTCGACCGGTACCTGATATGTGCCGGACTGGATTTGTTCCCGTAAGGCAGAAACGCGCTCGCTGCGCACATCGGGTATCTCTTGCAGGCTGAGACGCGCTTTGGAAAGCAATCGGGCGCGCTCAGAGAGAGAGGCCTGGTCTTTGTTCGTAGCTCGTTCGGGGCGATCGTTTTCCTGAGCCCGTTGTTGACGATCGATGGCGGCTGCGTTTTCGGCTTGTTTCTGAACGATACGGTTGTTTTGAGAGTGCTCAACTTTCATGATCTTTCTCCTTTGCCAATTGAACAGGTTAGGCTGACGACGTGAGGGTATTTTGACCCTAACCTGTTATCGGCAAATTTTTTCAAAACTTAAATCCTGCGCATTTGGATGGCTTGTTCCAGCATGGCATCGGTTTGTTGAAAGGTGCGTTGGGAAAGGCTGAAAGAGCGTTGCAACAGGATCATCTGGGTCAGTTCGTTGGCAATATTCACATTCGACATCTCCAGGACATGATTGCGGATTTCCCCAAATCCCTCGTTGGTTGCTGTGCCAACCGTTACCGGGCCAGAGACTTCACTTTCGAGCCACAGATTATTTCCATAGCTCTCCAACCCGTTGGGATTGGGAAAACGAGCCAGAGGGATGGTGCCAACTTGATTCCAGACCCCGTTTTGGAGCACCATCACGGAGCCATCGGTTTCAACGTTAATCTCCTCGAATTCTTCGGGCAGTGAACCATCCCACACCAAAGGAAAGCCATTACCGTTGACAATGCGGCGCTCGGCGTCGAGGGTGAATTCACCGTCGCGGGTATAGGCTGTGCGCCCGTCAGGTAGGGTTACGCTGAAGAATCCAGCGCCGTTTATCGCCAGATCGAGTTCCCGGGAAGTGATTTTGAATGCGCCCTGATCCATAAAGCGCTGGGTGGTGCGCAATTGAACACCGCTATACAGGCGCTGGTGAAACATTTCCTGGAAATTGGAGCGGCTGGCTTTGAATCCGTGTGTATTGATGTTTGCCAGGTTGTGACTAACCACATCCAGGTCGAGCAAACGAGTCATCATCCCGCTGCGGCTGATGTGTAGAATTTGATGGATCGAGAGAGTCATGGGTCTCCTTTCACTTCAATCCGGGTTTCTCAAAAGGTTCCTAAAGAATTGATGGCTTTGCCAAGCAGCTCATCTTGTGTCTGCACCATCTTTTGGGCGGCCTCATAAGCCCGCGCAACGGCAATCATCTGGGTCATTAATTGGGCTGGGTTAGCGTTCGACATCTCAAGGTAGCCTTGAGCAACGCTGCCAACGGCATCACTGGTCGGGCCTCCTTCGGCGGCAAAATAATTCGAGCCATCGCGGGTCAGTTCGGCAGTCGGGTCTTCAAAAGCTGCCAAACCCAAAGTGGCAACCGTCTGTCCATTGACCAGAATGACGCCTTCTGGACTGACCGATAATTCTCCCTCAGGCAGGTTGATCGGTTGTCCGCCCTCATCCAGCACCTGATAGCCATCCACAGTGACGAGATTGCCGTCAATATCGCGGTAGAAACGTCCATCGCGGGTGTATCGTTCGCCATCTGGTGTCTGGATGCGAAAGAACCCTGCTCCTTGAATAGCAAAGTCGAAGGTATGGCCGGTATGACGCAACCCACCTTGTAAAAAATCGGTAACCTCTGTCGAGTTTTGGACTCCTAAACCAAAATTACCGATCCAGCGCAGGTTCGCTAATCCGGCAGTTGGACCTGGCGGATAGATCATGACAGTTTCTTTGAAATCCTCCAGGCTGGTTAAGACTTGTTTGAAGCCAGGCGTATCTACATTGGCGATGTTGTGGGCTAATAGCCCCTGGCGGTAGAGGTTGGCTAACATGGCTGAGGCTGCAGAATATAGACCTTTAATCATGCCGAGACCTCCTTTCGGTTTTCGGTGGTCTTTTGATTCAGACGAATGACCATGATCACTTCATCAAGGGTCATCCCCATCTGGCGGGCAATATCCAGAGCGCTCATCCCGCCACTTGCCATAGAGACCACCATTTGATTGCGCTCCAGACTGCTGGTCGAACGTAAACCGGCCGGCAGGTTTGAGTTGAGCTGATTTTGGCCCTTTTGTACTGTGGATAGCAGCGTTTTGAAATCCTCCTGAGCCAGAATACCGCCGCTTGGCGGGAGGCTTTGAGCTGGTGTTTTCTGGGGAGCGGCGGCCGCTTTGGCTTGGTTGGCTCCTTCCGCCAGACTTTTCAATTGCTCTACGACCGGTTTGAGCTTCTCTGCCTGTTCGGGTTGCCCTTGAACCCGCGCAGTTTCGCGGGCGAGCTGGATTAACTTCAAGGTATCGCTCAATAAAACTGACGAAATGTTATTCATAGAGTCGTACCTCCCTGATCAGAGAGTCTTGCGGCACGATGGATGGCAGCATGGCGCAGCGAACGCTCGGGTTGGTTCAGGTTATCGGCTTGCATCATCGCTCGTTTGAGTTTTGACCGCAGCGAAAGGACGGCTTTGGTGTGCAATTGACAGACCCGTGACTCCGATACATCTAAAACCAATCCGATTTCTTTAAAGGTCAAGTGTTCGTAATAATACAATGAAAGAACCAACTGCTCCCGTTCAGGCAAGGATTGAATGATCTGGATCAAGGTTTCTTTCAGTTCTTCGCTTTCGATCAAGGTATCTGGATTTTCTTGTTCCTCATCGGCGAGGATTTCATGCAGGGAGATGGTTTCGTCTCCATCCGAAGTGACAACCGTGTCCAGAGATAGCAAGATATGACTGCTATCCATGAAAGCCTGCCTCAGCCCTTCTTCATCCCATTGCAAAAGCTCGGCGAGTTCTTCATCGCTGGGAGGACGGTGATATTGCTCCCAAAAGCGATCGATTGCGCCTTGTAATTGGCGAGCCCGCTGACGCGCGCCGCGTGAGAGCCAATCGTGAGAGCGAAGCTGATCGATGACTTTGCCGCGAATGCGCAAAATGGCATAGGTGCTGAATTGTGTACCATGGGAAGCATCATAACGGTCAACAGCTTCGATCAAGCCAAGAATGCCCTGGCTGGCAGCGTCCTCATAATCGGCGCCGAGTGCCTGAGAAATCCCTAACCTCCCCAAGACAAAATGCACGAGGGGAATGTAGCGTAAGATGATCTCCTCGCGCGTTTGAGGATCACGGGTTTTCAAAAAGTGCTGGATTAATTCGGCGTCGTCTTTGCGTGCGTCCATTGGCTAGCTCAACCTATGCTTGAACTTCAAGCGTGCTCTCTCCTTTTTCCAGCTCGGATTGGGCGGCTTGCAAATCTTTTCTGGCTGTTTCGATGACTTGATGGGCAAGAAAATAATTCAGCAACCAAAAGACTGCCCCTAAGGTGAAAATGGCAATGCCACCCCGCGTGGCTGCCATAACAACCGAAGCGCCCTTGAGCAAGGATATTCCTACAGTGATCACGCCGGCAAATAAGATGATCAGGCTGGCGAGAGAAAACGAGATGTCCAACAGAGCAGGCAAGGATGGATTGCGTCGAACGGATTCTTTCTCCTTGTTCTTGGGCTCTTGAGGCTTTTTTTGTTCCTTTGGTTTTGTTTCTTGCTTTTTTGCCATCGTTTCATTCCTTCCTCAGGAGGAGTTCGGATAACATCGGCGCTTGGGCGAAGCGAAGGTGATCCAGGACTTGGCTCCCATCGCTCAGGTATGCAATCGGGATTTTGCTCTTCCATACGATGTTCAAGAGACTTCCATACTGACGGGTTTCATCAAGCTTACTGAACACAAACGCGTTGACACCCAACGGACTGAAGGCTGCGACTGCCTGTTGCAGGTCAGCTTCTTTAGCCGAAGCTGATAGAACCAGAAAGGTGACCTTTTGCGGAGCGACAGTCAGCAGTTCACTTAATTCGATGATCTCTTGAGCGTTATAGGGGTTTCGAGCGGGAGTGTCCACCAGGATCAGGTCTTCTTTTTCTAGCTGCGTAAAAGTTTGCTGAAGGTCAGCGGTTGTATAGACAAAGCGAGGTTCAATGCCAAAGGCTTCGGCGTACGCACGGGTTTGGGCAATTGCGCCGGTGCGGATCGTATCGGCGCAGACCCAGGCAATGCGGCGTGGCTCGGTTTGGTTTAGATGGGCGGTCAATCGGGCGCAGAAGCTGGTCTTGCCAGCTCCACTCGGCCCAATCACGTACAGAATGCGTGCCGTGCGGGCTTTGCCAGCCTGCCAGCGTTCAATGCGTAGAATGCGGATATAGGTTTCTAGCTGTTTGCGCAGGATTTGACGCAAGCGTTCTTCGTCGTTGAATATCTTGGGGTTGATGGTTTCGGCAACGCGGTGGAAAAGATCTTTGATGAGTTCAGGATCGAGACCTTGCTCGGTCAATTCTTGCCGGGCGCGCACCAAGGCCGGCGGAATGGTGATGGCGGTTTTTTCTTTAACAGCCTTGGGTTGAGCAGCGGGTGGAAGAGAAGCTTGTTCGACTTGTTGTCGGGCTAATTTTTCTGCCAGTTGGGCAAGATAGGTTTGCGGATCGACTTCCGTTCCAGAGTCGGCCGGCTTTTGGGAGATTCTATGATTCTTTGCCTGGTTGAAAGCCCTTTTTTGAGCCTGCTCCAATGTAGGATTTGGACGATTTTTGGGAGGTGGAACGGCAACGGTTGAGGTGCCTGGCATAGCCAGCACTTCCACCAGCGGTTGTTTCCAGACTTCCCAGGCCGGTCCGCCGGGTACCTGGCGCACAGATAGGATGACAGCTTCGGGTCCAAACTCATTTTGCACGAGCTCCAGGGCTTCCTGAGTGGTAGAGGCGGTAAAGGTTTTGGGTTCCATCTTATCCTTCCATCACCATACCGTGAGACTTGACTTTTGTACCTGGGCTGACCTCAGAGAATGCCAGCACAACCAGATTTGGCAAAGATTGCTCAATTAACTTGCGAAAAGCCAGCCGAATTTCGCGTGGGCAGAGCAGAATAGGAAAATGTCCCGCTTGAGCCAGTTTTTCCATCTGCTCACCGGTGCGGATCAAGATTTGCTGTGCAGTTTGGGCATCAATGTTAAAACCAATGCCGCTCTCATTCGAGATGAGATTATCTCGCAACAGGCTTTCTAATTGCGGCGATAGGGTGAAGACATGCAGGGTACCATCCTCTTCCCGGTAAAGGTTGGTAATGGTGCGGGCCATAGATTGGCGCACGGCTTCTGCGAGGATGAAGGGGTTGCGAGTCACGCCGGCATTATCGGCAATGACTTCAAGGATGCCTCCCAAATCGCGAATCGGGATGCGTTCTTTCAACAAACAGCGTAGAACGGCTTGTAATTCCCCGAGGGTGATTTGCTCTGGGATAACGCCTTCGACCATCGCCGGGGTGCGGGTTCGCAATTGATCGATCATTTCCTGTACCATCTGACGATTGAGCAGGTCGGCGGCATAGTTGCGCACCACTTCGGTCAGGTGAGTACTCAGGACCGAAAGCGGAGTGACGACAGTGTAGCCGAGTAGCTCGGCGCGACCCTTCTCGGCATCCCCGATCCAGAGCGCAGGCAAGCCAAAGGCGGGTTCGGTGGTTGGAATGCCGTGGATTTTCTCTTCGGTGTCATTGCCTGGGATAGCGAGATAACGGTCGATAAGCAATTCACCGCGCACCACTTCCTCCCGCCGAATTTTGATGCGGTATTCCTGAGGAGAAAGACGCAGGTTATCGCGTACGCGGACAATGGGCAAGACGAAACCTAATTCGTTCATTAGTTGTCGCCGAATGCCGGTGATGCGCCGTAACAGATTGTCGGGCTGGCTATCGTCAATCAGCGGGATCAAACCATAGCCAATCTCGATCTCCAGGGGGTCTGCCACCACCATTTCCAGCATATCCTGGGGCGATTCGGGTTCAGCGGTGATCACCTCCTCGGCCGGTTCTTGAACCTGTTTTTGTTGGTAGTTCCAAACTGCGTAAGCGGCTGCTCCGAAACCTGCAGCGACAAGAATGAAGGGCAGCTTTGGCAAACCGGGGATTAAACCGATGATGGCGATAATCAGCGTTCCAATCCCCAGCGCACTGAAGTTGGAGAGCTGGCCGATCATATCCGAACCCAGGGATAAATCGCTTGTGGTGCGGGTAACGATTAAACCCGAAGCGGCCGACACGATCAAAGCCGGAATTTGCACCGCCAACCCGGCGCCAACGGTGAGTAAGGTGTAGGTTTGTAATGCATCGAGTAAAGAGAGCTGGCGCTGGACAATGCCGATTACAAAACCACCGATGATGTTGACAATCATCACAATCACGGCTGCAATCGCATCGCCGCGCACGAACTTGCTGGCGCCATCCATAGCACCGTAGAAATCGGCTTCGATTTCTATTTCGCGACGGCGGTTGCGAGCTTGAGTTTCATCTATTAATCCGGCGTTCAGCTCGGCATCGATCGAAAGTTGTTTTCCGGGCATGGCATCCAGGGTAAAACGGGCGGCTACTTCAGCGACCCGGCCGGCCCCGTTGGTGATGACAACAAACTGGATCACCATCAACATCAAGAAGACAACTACGCCGACAACATAATTGCCACCGAGAATTAAGGAACCGAAGGTGCTGATGACTTTACCGGCATTGCCTTGAATCAGGATCAGGCGGCTGGCGGCAATGTTCAGACCTAAGCGAAACAGCGTTACCAGTAAAAGCACCGAGGGGAAAACCGAAAAATCCATCGGTCGGGCTATATACATGGAAAGCAACATGACCCCAATCGACAGGGCAAGGTTGAACACGATGAGGAAGTCCATGGCAAGGGGTGGCAGGGGCACCAACATCAAGCCGATAATCAGGATAACTGCCAGTGCTAATACAATGTCTTTCGAACGAAGCAGGTTGATCCATTGTCCGGTGGGGAGTGAGTCTGTCTGAACAGTCATCGTATTTCTTTCTCCTTGTTAGGATGCCACTGCTGCAGGCACCTTTTGGCGCAAGGCGTAAACGTGGGCTAAAACCTCGGCCATTGCCACATAGAGTTCGGGAGGAATTTCTTGATCGATGTCAACGGTCTTGTAAAGAGCTCGGGCTAGCGGGATATTTTGAATGACCGGGATATGATTGGCAATGGCAATTTGAACAATTCGCTGGGCAATCAAATAAGCCCCTTTGGCAACCACTACGGGAGCGTTCATTGTTTCAGGATCATAGCGGATGGCGATGGCAAGGTGCGTAGGGTTGGTGATAATCACATCGGCTTTGGGAACATTTGCCATCATGATCGAGCGGAGCATTCTGCGCATTTGGCTGCGGATGCGGTTCTTGATCATCGGGTCGCCTTCGCTGCGTTTCATTTCTTCTTTGACTTCTTCTTTCGACATCATTAAGGAGCGTCGATAATTCCAACGCTGGTAGGCATAATCGGCAAAAGCAAGGAGAAGAAAAGCTGCTCCTACCCGGAGAGCCAGGGTGATGGCAATGTCGCTCCATATGGCGACGGCGCTGTTGAAGTCTAAATCGGTCAAATGAAGAAGCGGAGAGATCTGGTCGCGCAGGTAAGCATAGACTACCCAGCCGACCAATCCCAGCTTGAGCAGGGCTTTGATCCATTCAACCAGACCTTGAAGCGAAAAGAGCCGTTTGAAGCCGTTGAGTGGATTGAGACGACCAAGGTTGAACGCAATCCGTTTGCTCGACCAAAGGAAGTTGGTCTGTGCCAGGGTTACCGAAACCCCCACCATCCCCAGGGCGAAAATGATGATCAGCAGGTCTTGCCCAACTCGCAACAGGTCGGTAATTATCCGTTGGGTAAACCACTCACCGCTAACCTCACCGCTGGGCAAGGTCGTCATTGCCTCGACTAAGATAGCCTGAATCTCGGCAATCACCCGCCGACCAGGCGAGCTGATCAACCAGACACCGATCAACAGGGCGGCGGCTGCGTTCAACTCCTGACTCAGGGCTACCATGCCCTCTTTGCGGGCTTCTTGAATCTTACGACCGGTCGGTGGTTCAGTCTTCTCCGGCATGTTACTTTCCTAATAGCAATAACATTTGGGGCGCAATGTTGCCGAACACGGTTCGGATGAGCGGCGACAAAGCCGGGATGGAAATGGCCAGGGCGAAGATGCCTAAGCCAATCTTGAGCGGTATGCCCAGAAAGAAAACCTGAATCTGGGGAGCAACCCGGGCAAGGAGTCCCATCGCTAAATCGGTCAGCAAGAGCGTTGCCAGCAATGGAAAAGACATTTGCACACCAATTTTGATCAGGCTCGCCGTTAACCGCAGAACTGGCTCCTGGGCAACGGCGGGCAAGCTGGAATTAATCGGCAGCACCTCGAAGGATTGTTGTAGCCCAAGCAGGAAACTGTGGTGGCCGTTAATGGCTAAAAAGATGAGAAAGGAGGTCACTACCAGAATTTGATCGAGCGGCGTACCCTGTTCCTCCAGGGCAGGGTTGAGGATTTGGGCGGCCGCAAAACCACTGCCCAGACCGATCAGATTGCCGGCAATGCTCAAAGCGCCAAAAGCCAGATTGGCGGCATAGCCGGCCAATGTGCCGATCAGGATTTCTTTCCCAATTGCCACCGAGAAGGATAACAAATCCATGCCCGCCCGACCAAAGTCGCTAAAGTTTAGCGGCGTCATGAAAATTGCCAGGATAAGCCCCAGCCCGATCTTAATCGGATTGGGGATGGAACGACCTGCCAGCACCGGGACATGGATGATGGTGGCCATGATCCTGGTAAATGTCAGGAAGAAAGCTTGAAATTGAGCAACGTTGACGAGTGTTTCGTTCATTGCGACCGTTTTTTCTCCACCCTAAGGATACCCAGACCGGTTCAATTTTGCAGTAAACGAGAGATGAAGGGTAACTAAATATCGCGTAAAAAATCTCGAAATCCCCTCAAGATTTCCATCCTATTGCCGATAGAAAGAGAATTAACCGCAGTCAATGAACGAGAACGGCCTTTAGACGGGCGATCAGGGTTTCCGTGTCGAAGGGTTTGACCAGAAAATCATCTGCCCCTCGATCGACAGCTTGCTGCACCACTTCTCGCACCCCCAGGGCTGAGATGACCAGAATGCGCGGCCGATGACCATTCAGGGGACGATCGCGCAGGTGTTGCAGAATCTGTAAACCGTTCATCTGAGGTAATAAAATGTCCAGGACGATCAGGCTTGGGGAGTGTTCCCTGATCATCTCGAGGGCTTTAGCTCCATCCGAAGCCAGTTGGATGTCGAACGGTGGAGAAAAATGTTGTCGCAAAGCGAGTTCCAGCAGATCTCGCATCAGCGGGTCGTCTTCGACAATCAAGAGAATGGGATTCCGGGATTGGGGCATCGTTCTCCTTAAGGTACCTGTAGCCGATCCTGATAGGCGAATAGGCCTTCTTTCAGTCGCTCGGCAAGTGGAGCGATGTTTTCCGGAGTCAGTTTGAGGATTTCCATAGTAAGTG
>Ga0197142_1003862_pt1 | contig 12343 bp, 11 predicted proteins | sample GBS60_MetaG_FD_148614 | JGI IMG/M metagenome (GOLD analysis project Ga0197142, IMG submission 148614) | Sediment microbial communities from Great Boiling Springs, Gerlach, Nevada, United States - GBS 60_MetaG | ecosystem: Environmental > Aquatic > Thermal springs > Hot (42-90C) > Sediment... | reverse complement strand
TGGGCTTAGGCTGTGTGGGACTGCCACTGGCAGTGGCGTTCGCCAAGCACCTCCCCACAGTCGGCTTCGACATCGATGGACAGCGGGTGGCCGAGCTGGAGCGCGGCTACGACCGCAATGGGGAAGTGCGTCTGGAGGCACTGCGGGCTTCCCGTCTACGTTTCACCACTGACCCGGAAAGCCTGCGGGAATCGGATTTCATCATCGTGGCGGTGCCCACACCCGTCGACCGGGCCAAGCGGCCCGACCTTTCCCACCTGACGGAATCCAGCCGCCTGATCGGGCGACACCTCCAAAGAGGCACCACGGTGGTTTATGAATCCACGGTGTATCCGGGATGCACAGAGGAGGTGTGCATCCCCATCCTCGAGCGGGAATCAGGACTCAAGGCCGGCGTGGATTTCAAGGCGGGTTACTCACCTGAGCGGATCAATCCGGGCGATCCGGAACACGGCCTGGAAAACGTGGTCAAGGTGGTAGCCGGCCAGGACGCCGAGACCACGGAGCGGCTGGCGAGAGTCTACGGGCTGGTGGTGCGGGCGGGCATCCACCGGGCGCCGGACATCCGCACGGCCGAGGCCGCCAAGGTGATCGAAAATGTCCAGCGGGACCTCAACATCGCACTGATGAACGAGCTGGCCATGCTGTTCCACCGCATGGGCCTCAACACGCGAGAGGTGCTGGCGGCCGCGCGGACCAAGTGGAACTTCCTGCCCTTCGAGCCCGGGCTGGTGGGTGGCCACTGTATCCCAGTGGACCCTTACTACCTCACCCACAAGGCCCAGGAGGTGGGCTATTACCCTGAGCTGATCTTGGCGGAACGCCGCATCAATGACGGTATGGGCGTGTATGTGGCCCGGGAAACGGTGAAGCTCCTGATCCGAGCGGGCCGGCGAAGGGGGCACGGGTACTGGTGCTCGGAGTCACCTTTAAGGAGAACGTGCCTGATGTGCGGAATACAAAAGTGGTGGAGCTGGCCCGGGAGCTCCAGGAACATGGGATAGAAGTCTTCGCTCACGACCCCTTGGTTGGAGAGGAAACCCTTCTGGCTCTGGGCCTGACTCCGGTTCCCGATCCTTTTGCGGGGATGTTGGAGGGTCTTAATGGAGGTTACGATGCTCTTATCCTGGCCGTTCCTCACCGTTCTTTTCGGGAACGCCAGGTAGAGGATTTCCTGGCCCTCCTCCGGGAGGATGGCCTCCCGGGGGTGTTCATCGATGTGAAGGGTGTCTTCTGGGGTTGCCTCCCTCAGAAAGCTCTTCTGTACTGGTGCTTATGAGCTACTGAGGGGATGAGATGCGTGCTTTGATCACTGGCGGCGCGGGCTTCATCGGCTCCCACCTGGCGGAGGCCCTGCTGGAACGGGGCTGGCGGGTGGAGATCATCGATGATCTCTCTACCGGGAGTATCCGTAACATTGAACATCTCAAAGGCCATCCTTATTTCTCCTATGTGTTAGACACGGTGATGAACCGTCCGCTGATGATGGAGCTGGTGGATCGCGCGGACGTGGTCTTCCACTTGGCGGCAGCAGTAGGGGTCAGGCTTATCGTAGAGGCTCCCGTTCGCACCATTGAGACCAACATCAAGGCCACGGAAGTGGTCCTGGAGTTGGCCGCAAAGAAAAAGAAGCCGGTGCTGTTGAGCTCCACCTCCGAGGTGTACGGAAAGCTCAATAAGGAGAAGTTCAGCGAGGAGGATGACTTGGTGCTGGGACCCACTTCCCGATCCCGATGGTGCTATGCGGCTTCCAAGATCATTGATGAGTTCCTGGCGAAAGCCTATTGGAAGGAACAGGGTTTGCCGACGGTGGTGGTGCGGCTGTTCAACACCATCGGACCCCGTCAAACGGGCCAGTACGGCATGGTTGTTCCTCGCTTCGTGCGGCAGGCCCTCTTGAGGCAACCCATCACCGTTTATGGTAATGGAAGACAACGGCGGTCCTTCACCTGGGTGGGCGATGTGGTAGAAGCCATGATCCGCCTCATCCAGGAGCCCCGGGCCTACGGGGAGGTCTTCAATGTGGGTCACACGGAGGACATCTCCATCTATGAGCTGGCCTGCCTGGTGAAGGAGATGACGGGGAGCGATTCCGAGATCGTGTTCGTCCCTTATGACCAGGCCTATGAGAAGGGGTTCGAGGACATGCCCCGGCGGCTGCCGGACCTCTCCAAGATCCAGGCACTCATCGGCTACCGTCCCACCCTGACGCTCCAGGAGATGCTGGAGCGCATTATCGCCTACGAGCGGGAGCAACTAAGGCTGGAGGTGGCATGAGGGTTCTGATCGTGACAGGCATTTTCCCACCAGATATCGGAGGGCCGGCCACCTATGTGCCCTAGGTGGTAGAAAAGCTGGTTTGCCATGGGCATGGAGGTGGAAAGCCAAGGTGTGCTTGAAAAAAGCTCGCGGTTATTTGCAACACTGATGCAGTCTATAAGCGAAGAATCTCCCACTCGTTTTACATGGATACAACAGTAAACCGTGAAGAGTAAATCCGGAATGCAAAGGATTCCACAATCTATGCGGATGATAACACCAATAACAGAGTTTGTTTCTTCGCCACCTTTATCGTTAAAGGCTAACTTTGCATGGACTTTCGTCGGCAACGTCGTGTACGCAGCCTGTCAATGGGGTATGACGGTTGCCCTTGCGAAGAGTGGTTCCCCGGAAATGGTCGGACAGTTCGCCCTGGGGCTGGCAATCACCGCGCCCATTATCCTCTTTGCAGGGCTGGCATTGCGGGCAGTTCAGGCAACCGATGCCCGGAGGATTTATCAGTTTGGCGATTATCTGGGATTGCGGTTAGCAACCACATTTTTCGCAATAGTTGTGATTGCCGGGATTGCCTGGAGAGGGAACTATAATGAGGAAACCCGATGGACCATCTTGCTCATCGGTTTAGCTAAGGCGTTTGAAGCAGTCAGCGACATTTTCTATGGGCTTTTTCAGCAACGGGAGCGGATGGACCTGATTGCTAAGTCTATGATGATCAAGGGCCCGCTTTCTCTAGTTGCATTAACAGTTACAGTACTGTTTATCCATCGAGTTTGGGCCGGTGCGGCCGCTTTAGCTGTTGTCTGGCTAGTTGTTTTGGTTTTATATGATATTCCCAATGGTGTGCAGATTTTGGGTGTAAATTGGAGGGCCGAAATAGGACCGAACTGGCATCTGCTAACCTTACTGCAACTCACCCGGCTGGCTTTTCCTCTGGGCCTGACGCTGATGTTTATCTCCCTCAATACAAATATTCCTCGGTATTTTATAGAACATCATTGGGGACAGCGAGAACTGGGATTTTTCGCGGCGGTCGCTTATCTCATGGTCGCAGGGAACACTGTGGTCAACGCACTGGGGCAATCCGCCAGTCCTCGTCTGGCCAGGTATTATGTTTTAGGAGATAAAAAGCAGTTTTCGTACTTGTTGCTGAGGTTGACTGGGATAGGATTGGCTCTGGGTGTAGCGGGCATTCTGGTATCGCTTGCAGTGGGGCAGGAAATTCTCACCCTGCTTTATCGGCCTGAATATGCCCAGTTCAACCATGTGCTGGTTTGGGTGATGGCGGCTGCTGCGCTGAGTTATGTGGCCTCGTTTCTGGGATATGCAATGACGGCGATGCATTATTTCGCTATTCAACCAGTCATTTTCGGCGCTATAGCGTTGGTCAATGCCCTGTTTTGCTTCATCCTGGTTCCCTCTTACGGACTGCCGGGGGCGGCTTGGGCAATGGTAACAGCCAACGGAGTGCAGGTTCTGTTGTCATTAACCTGCGTTTTCATCGCTCTGCATCGCTTGCCAAAAGATGAACCCAGGTGGGAGGCTATACCTTATGGACTGGAAAGATAAAGGACGTTCCATCGCCCGTCAGTTGATGCGCATTTCCATTTTGCGGGAGGTCTTAAGGATGCTTTCCCTGGCCGGGTTCCTCCCGTCAGCGATTTGGAAACGGTTGCCGGTGGAGGTGGTCTTTCCAGTAAAGTTGCCTGACGGACGTTTCTTCTTCTACTCAGCTACTGCTAACGATGTTATTGCTAGAGCTCTTTATTGGCGAGGACTAAGAGATTGGGAAAGCGAGACGATCCCTGTTTTCTACAGGCTGGCACAATCTGCTGAGATTGTTCTGGATATCGGGGCAAATACGGGTTTCTATACGCTCCTGGCCTGCACTGCCAATCCCAGAGCCCGGGTGATCGCTTTTGAGCCCGTGCCCAGGGTGTATGAGAAACTTTTAGAGCATATCTCACTTAATCACTTTGAGGACCGTTGTGAGGTCTATCAAACAGCGGTTTCCAATTTTGTCGGCACGGCCAAGATGCACATTCCGCCGGGAGATCTCCCCACATCGGCCTCATTGAACCCCAAGGGGTTTCGTGGATTTGATGGAATCTTACAGCAAGTCCCTGTGACTACGATAGACGCAGTGGTAGGAGAGAGAACCGTGGATCTGGTAAAAATAGATGTGGAGGGATTTGAACCACAAGTTCTGGAGGGAATGCAGATGACATTGCAGCGGTTCCGTCCTGCCCTTTTCATAGAATGCCTTCCCGATGGGCCTTACCAGCAGGTTGAGGAAATGCTTAAGGTCCAGGGCTACCAAATCTATGCCCTCACCCGCAAGGGACCTGTTAATGTGGAGCGGGTTATCCCGAGACGAATGCATTACGAAAACTTTCTCTTCACCCATCCGGAGGGGAGAATCAGGATATGAGTCAGCCTATCCGGGTGCTCCACATTTTTGGCCGCATGAACCGTGGCGGCGCTGAGACTTTCATTATGCACGTTTACCGGAATATTGACCGGAGCAGAATTCAGTTTGACTTTGCCGTTCACTCGGATCAGCCGGGCCATTACGATGAGGAAATCCGTAGTCTGGGTGGACGGATTTTTGTTTTGCCTCGCCCGCACCCGGCGACATTACCTGCATACTGGCGAGCACTGGTACGGGTTTTGCGGGACGAAGGTCCCTTTGCCGTTGTTCACAGCCACGTCCACTTCTATAGCGGCATTCCTCTTGCCATTGCGGCATCAACGGGCATTCCTCGCCGCATTGCCCATTCCCATAACATCTCAGATGGGAAGAGGAGCACCTGGCCTCGTCGCTTATACCGCTGGTATATGCGTTCCCTGATTTCCCGTTATGCCACACATATGTTGGGTTGCTCCCGCCCAGCCTGTGAAGCCCTTTATGGTTCCAAGTGTTGGCGAGATAAACGCGTGCAAGTGGTTCATTATGGTATTGACCTCACCCCGTTTGAATTACTTCCGAAGGACCGGAATCTACTGCGTGATAGGATTGGTCTTCCCAGGGATTGTCTCCTGATCGGTCATGTGGGGCGTTTTGATGTTCAGAAGAATCATCGTTTTCTTATAGAAATTTTTGAGAGTTTGGTAGCCCAGTGCCCAACTGCCCGACTTGTTCTGGTAGGAGATGGGCCGCTGCGGCCGGAGATTGAGAGATTGGTGCGGGTTAAGGGCATTCAGGATCGGGTTTTCTTCTTGGGTGTTCGTGCCGATGTGCCAGAGATTATGGGATGTCTGGACGTTTTCCTGTTCCCTTCTTTGTATGAAGGTCTGGGTATTGTTTTGATAGAGGCACAGGCGGCAGGTGTGCCTTGTGTGGTCTCCGATGTTATACCAGATGAGGCGGATTTGGGGCTAAGGCTGATCAACCGTGTTAATCTTGAGAGTCCGTTACGTCTTTGGTTGGACAGTATAATGACTTGTCTTCATATTCCTTGTCCAGAATGGAATGTTCGCGCTCAAGCGTTAAGAAAAAACGGTTACGATATTAGGACATCCTCCATACATCTTGAACGGATTTATTTAGGAGGTTGATCTCGCGATGGGCAGTCAGAGCAATGCTGCTATAGATCACACGCGTCTAAAAGTTCGCTTTCTTCCGCTAACCAACTCTATTTGGGCGTTCTACATTTCCCTCATGATCGTTCTGGTGTTCATCGTATTTTCACCAGAAAAGTTTCTCCATTGGTTTGTCTTTCCCGTCATACTTTGTGGGACAATAATAGGGACTGATGCTTTAAAGTGGTTTGGGAGACAGGTGGATTTGTTCGATCCTGTAGGCATTATAGGAGTATATGGATTCTATTTCTTTTTCCTGACCCCTTTACTTCACACTTACTACGATTATTGGATGCCTTTCACAGGCATAAATCACCCTCCCGATTGGAGAGATTGGGTTGGTTTTATGGCTGTTCTAAATTTGCTGGGTCTATTTGGCTATAAGATTATAACAAGAACGCGGTATCGTATAAATATTTCAAATAGAAAGGTGTGGATAATTGATGACCGAATATTTTGGCCATTGTTGCTATCGGCTCTTTCTATTACATTCGGTCTTCAAATCGCGATTTACGCTCAGTTTGGTGGATTGGCAGGTTATATTGCTGCCTTTGAGGAGGGTATAGGTTCTTTTCGTGGATGGAGTATCTGGTTTACAATATCGGAAAGTTTCCCTGTCCTATTATTCATGGGACTCATAGTGCTTGGAAAAAGAAAAAGACTCCTGTCCAAGTGGTTTGCAATTGTAGTTCTGTTATGTGTTTTCTTCTTGCTCAAGCTCCTTTTCGGAGGGCTACGGGGAAGTCGTAGCGAAGTCATCTTTGCGATGGCATGGGCAGTGGGCACAGTGCATTTTGCATTGCGGCCTATTTCAAGGAAGCTTCTCTATGCAGTCATGATGATAGTATTGATTTTTATGTATCTTTATGGATTTTATAAGGGTGTCGGCTCTGAGATGATACATATTTTCACAGATGAGGTGAGTTTGTCTGATCTTGAGCGGCGTACCGGACGAGACATAAAGTCGCTTTTATTGGGTGATTTAGGACGCGCAGATGTCCAAGCATTTCTTTTATATCGGATTATAGAAGTCAAGGATTACGAGTATGCATGGGGCAGAACGTATCTGGGTACTGCTGCTCTTTTAATTCCGCGACAGATTTGGCCAGATCGTCCGCCAACCAAGGTCAAGGAGGGGACGGAAGCTCAGTACGGGATGGGATCGTATGTTCCGGATCTATTTCAATCATCCAAAGTATATGGAATTGCCGGCGAGACTATGCTGAATTTTGGTCCTTGGGCTGTCCCATTGGCGTTTTTGTTGTGGGGTTTTGTGGTCAAGTATGTGCGCTCTTATGTCTATTCTTTGAATATTGATGACGCGCGCCGGTTGATAGCGATGTGGTTGGTGATTTTTTGTTGGTCTGTTTTGATAAGCGACACTGATAATCTGCTGTTTTTTGTGATCAAAAGAGTCACAATACCTTTGTTAATTCTCTGGATGGGAACAAAGAAAGTGGGGTCAAGATGAACCTTGTAGTCGTCCTTGAACATCGCTTCCTGCGAACCCCGGATGGTCGGGTGTGGACGCCGACTACTTTTGCTTATAACTTCTGGCAAAGGTACTTGGAGGTCTTTGATTCGGTGCGCGTGGTGGCACGGGTTCGGGATGTCCCGGATGTGACCGATGGGTGCCGGAGAGCCGATGGAGAGAACGTAACCTTCGCCTCAGTCCCGTACTATGTGGGCCCCTGGCAATTTGCCCTTCGCGCATGGAGCGTTATGCGGGCCCTCCAGGAAGCCGTGATGCCCTATGATGCTGTCATTTTACGTGTTCCTTCAACCTTAGCCAACCTGATGGTGCCAGTTCTGAGAAAAAGAAGGCAACCATTTGGCCTAGAGGTGGTAGGAGACCCCTGGGACGTCTTTTCGCCGGGCGCGGTAAAGTGGTTGTGGCCTGTGCGCGTTTTGGCCCGTTTCTGGTTTACCTGGGCTTTGAAAAAGCAGTGTCAGGAGGCTGCAGCCGTTGCCTACGTCACAAAGTTTGCCCTCCAGCGCCGCTATCCGCCTGGAAAAATTAGCTACAATTATTCGGGAGTTGAATTATTTGACGCGTCCTTTGCATCAATGGCGCAAACCCCAAGGGTCACCCATTATTCATCTGTCGAGTTATCTGATTCTGCTTTTAAAATGCCGAACAAGGATTATCATCAAACGAACAAATTTACATTGATTACAGTCGGGTCGCTTGAACACCTTTATAAAGGAGTAGATGTATTGATTGATGCCGTCTCGCTATGCGTCAGGGAGGGGTTAGACATCCACCTTGTTGTTGTTGGCGATGGGAGATATCGCCCCTATCTGGAAGCCAGGTGTAGGAAAAGGGGGATTGAGGATCGGACGCACTTCTTGGGCCAGTTGCCCGCCGGCGAACCCGTCTACGCCCAGTTGGACCGGGCAGACCTGTTTGTTCTGGCCTCAAGACAGGAGGGATTACCCAGAGCATTGCTTGAAGCCATGGCGCGAGGGTTGCCCTGTATTGGTACCAGCATTGGCGGGATTCCAGAATTATTACCCCCCGAAGATTTGGTGCCGCCGAACGATGCAAAGGCTCTTGCGGCTAAAATTAGAGAAATTCTGGGGAATCCACAACGGATGGCTCAAATGTCTTTGCGGAACTTTCAGAAAGCGCACGAGTACCGCGAGGAAGTATTGAAAGAAAAGCGTCGCGCCTTTTATCAGGTTGTAAAGGAAATCACTGTGGAATGGCGAAAACAGCGAAATTTCTAAACGAGAACGCCATGAAAGTGGTCTATTTAAATGAAAAACGCTTCGTTTTCTTCTCCCAACACGACTTCAACCTCTACCGTTTCCGCATGCCCGTGATGGTGGCGCTGCGGGAGCGCGGGGCGCAGGTGTGGGCCATTTCCCCGCCGGGAGAATATAGCCCACGCTTTCGAGACCACGGGATTGAGTTCGTGCCCATATCCCTGGACCGCAAAACTTTTAACCCTCTGAAGGCGTGGGCGACGGTTAACCAACTCAGGGCTATCTTGCGAGAATTGCGGCCCGATGTGCTTCATACGTCCACACTGCGGCCCAACGTCTATGGGGCCCTGGCCGGGTGGCTGGCCGGAGTGCCCGTGATTGTTTGCACGGTAGAAGGGCTGGGCACCCTTTACACCAACCACGATTGGAAGACGCGTCTGCTTCGCTGGGGGGTAGAAAAAGCAACCCGTCTGGCCTTGCGGGCCGCTGATGCGATCATCTTTCTGAATCCGGATGATCAGCGTTACTACCTGAGCCGGAAACTCTGCCGCCCAGAGCAGGCCCGGTTGATCGTGAGCGCAGGCATAGATGTTAAGATGTTCTCGCCCGATCGCTTTTCCCTGGATGAGCGTCAGAGGCTGCGCCGGGAGCGAGGCTTCTCCCCAGATGCGATTGTTGTAACAATGATCGCGCGGCTGATCGCCCCCAAAGGGGTTCGGGAATTCCTGCAGGCGGCGGAGCGCTTGAACGGGAAGGCTTGCTTTGTGCTGATCGGCGAGCCCGACCCTGGGAACCTGGACTCGCTGACCTGGGAGGAAATTCAGGAATACGTTCAGCGAGGCATCGTCCTAGCCCCGGGATGGCAGAAAGATGTCATCCCCTGGCTGGCGATTACGGATATTTTTGTGCTTCCTTCTTATTATAGAGAGGGAACGCCCGTTACGGTGCTGGAGGCGATGGCGATGGGGTTGCCGGTTGTGGCGACGGATGTGCCCGGGTGCCGGGAGGCGGTCGTCCCCGAAGAAACCGGATTTTTGGTGTCGCCGCGGGATGTGGATCAACTAACTTGGGCCATCCAGCGGTTGGTGGAGGATCCAGAGTTACGCCAGCGGATGGGACGGGCTGGCCGGGCGCGCGTGGTCCAGCATTTTGCGGTGGAGCGGATTGTAGGACAGTACCTTGATTTGTACGTGGAATTGCTAAGCAAAATTTCTGATTGACACAAGGAGTTCAGCGATAATCTGCCTATTGCGATCTGAGGGGTGCGATTGAGGGTGAGCCGGGGAATTCAATTGCACGTCAAGCGATTGTTTGACGTGATCGTTTCTTCGTTGCTCATCCTGCTTTTTGCGCCATTGATGCTGCTCATCGCCCTGGCCATCTGGGTCACGATGGGGCGTCCCATCCTCTTCCGTCAGCCTCGCATCGGCTACCGGGGCCGGGTGTTCACCATCTACAAGTTCCGCACGATGACTGATGAACGGGATGAACAGGGTAACTTGCTTCCCGATGAGCAACGCTTAACTGGGTTAGGTCGCTTCCTCCGCAGTCTCACTTTGGACGAACTTCCGGAACTTTTCAACGTTCTCAAGGGGGAAATGAGCTTGGTGGGCCCCCGGCCATTGTTGGTAGAATACCGTGACCTTTATACCCCGGAGCAATGGCGGCGCCATGAGATGCCCCCAGGGATGGCCGGCCCGGTCCTGGCCAGCGGCCGGAACCTACTGGACTGGGAGGAGAAGTTCCGGCTTGATGTGTGGTATGTGGACAACTGGTCTTTATGGCTGGATTTCCAGATTCTGGCCCGGACGGCATGGAAGGTGCTAAAACGGGAAGGTGTAAGTGCTGAAGGACATGCGACGATGCCGAAGTTTATGGGAAACAAGAGAATATTGGCTGATTCACAGAAAGTAGAACAATGCGAGTCTTAATCCTTGGTGCAGGCGGCCATGCTCAGGTGGTGGCGGATATCTTACTGCAAGCCTATCGGGCAGGATCAAGTACTTATCCTATCGGGTTCTTGGATGATAATCCGGCATTGATAGGAACAACGATCATGGGCCTCCGCGTGCTGGGAACCATCGCTCAAATTGATAGCATTGAGCATGAGGGTATTATCGTGGCTATTGGCGATAATCGTACTCGTGCTCGTCTTTTTGAATTAGTTCAGGCAAAAGGTAAGCAGATTGTTAATGCTATCCACCCTACTGCTGTGCTTGCTTCTAATGTGTGTTTAGGCTGTGGGGTGATGATCTGTGCTGGGGTAGTGATCAATACGGGAAGTGTAATTGGAGACAACGTCATCCTTAATACAGGCTGTATTGTAGATCATCATAACCGCATTGGAAACCATGCACATATTGCTCCGGGCGTCCGTTTAGGGGGTAATGTTACTGTGGGAGAAGGTACGCTTGTTGGGATTGGCGCTGTAGTACTTCCCCAGCGCACTATTGGGGAGTGGTCTATAATCGGCGCTGGCTCGGTGGTCACTAGGGATATTCCACCTTACGTGACAGCAGTAGGCGTACCAGCACGGGTAATTAAACACAACAAACCTGAGGGGTAGTAATGAGCGAAATGGTTCCTATGTCATCTCCCGATATTACCGCCGCCGAGATTAAGGCGGTGATGCAGGTGCTTCAAACCCCTTATCTCAGCATTGGCCCACGCATTGCGGAGTTTGAGGAGCGCTTTGCCGGTTATGTGGGGGCGCGCCATGCAATCGGCGTCTCCAGCGGCACGGCCGGCCTTCATCTTTGCATTATCGCCGCTGGCGTGGGCGAAGGCGATCTCGTGATTACGACCCCTTTCTCCTTCATCGCCTCTGCTAACGTCGTCCTCTACGAACGTGCGATTCCGGTGTTCGTGGATATTGATCCGCTCACCCTGAATATCAACCCGGAGCAGGTTGCCGAAGCCGTCCACGACCTGTGCAAAGGCGGCCACGCCGCGCGCCGATGGCTTCCCCCTGCGCTTCGGGAAAGCCGGTTCAGGCTTCGTCCTCCCAAAGCCCTCCTGCCCGTTCACGTCTTCGGCCAGCCCGCGGATATGGACCCTCTACTGGAAATCGCTCGCGCTTACGGCTTGGTGGTGATTGAAGACGCATGCGAGGCCGTCGGGGCCGAATACAAAGGCCGCAAGGTCGGCGCCTTCGGGGACGCCGCAGTCTTTGCCTTCTACCCCAACAAACAGATGACGACCGGCGAAGGAGGTATGATCGTCACTGACCGGGATGACTGGGATGCTCTCTTCCGCTCCCTGCGCAACCAGGGCCGCGATGTCCACGATGCCTGGCTCAACCACAGTCGGTTAGGCTACAACTACCGGATGGATGAGATGAGCGCAGCCCTGGGCCTGGCCCAACTGGGCCGTATTGAGGAACTGTTAGCCAAACGGGAACGGGTGGCGCAATGGTACACCCAGCGGCTGAAGGATGTGGAGAGCGTGCAGGTGCCCTACATCGCCCCCACGACCACCCGCATGTCCTGGTTTGTATACGTAATACATTTGGCCCCCGAGGTAGACCGCAATGCTGTCATGGCCGCGTTGGAGGAAAGAGGCATCCCTTCGCGTCCTTACTTCCCCCCCATCCATCTTCAACCTTTCTATATGCAACGGTTTGGTTATCAACAGGGGGATTTCCCCATCGCCGAGCGCGCAGGCGATACGGGTCTGGCTCTCCCGTTCTCGGGGATCATGACGGAAGAGCAGGTAGATTGCGTCTGTGATGCTTTGAAAGAAGTTTTGCAGATGCCGGGAGTGAGAAAATGAAGTT
>Ga0197142_1003861_pt1 | contig 12343 bp, 10 predicted proteins | sample GBS60_MetaG_FD_148614 | JGI IMG/M metagenome (GOLD analysis project Ga0197142, IMG submission 148614) | Sediment microbial communities from Great Boiling Springs, Gerlach, Nevada, United States - GBS 60_MetaG | ecosystem: Environmental > Aquatic > Thermal springs > Hot (42-90C) > Sediment... | reverse complement strand
CCTCTGGGTCTGGGGGCGCCTGTATCGGGAGGAGCTGGAGCACTCCACCGCCCGCCGCGTCCTTAAGAACAGCCTCACCGCCATGGCCCTCAACCTCTTCACTCGTTCCATCGACTTCGCCTTCGCCGCCCTGATGTTGCGCATCCTGGGCCCGGAGGCGGCAGGGAAGTATTACTTCGCCATCGTCCTGGTGGGCTGGTATGAGATCCTCTCGAACTTCGGCCTGAACGTCTGGCTCACGCGGGAAGGGGCGAGGCGCCGGGATCAGGTGAACCGCTATTTCGTCAACAGCTCGGCCCTGCGTCTGGTCCTGCTTGCCGCCTGGCTGCCGCTGCTGCTGGCGATCACCGGGCTCTGGATGGGGCTGTTCCGCCTGAGCGGCGACACCGCCCTGGCCATCCTGTTGCTGGCCCTGGCCCAGGTCCCCGCCAGCCTCTCCACCGGCGTCACCGCCCTCTTCTACGTGTATGAGAAGGCGGAGATCCCGGCCGCCCTCACCGTGGTGACCGTCCTCCTCAAGATCAGCTTCGGCGTGCCCATCCTCCTGATGGGCGGGGGGTTCGTCGGGCTCGCGGCCTCCTCAGTGGTCGTCAACGGGATCACCCTGGCCTTGCTCAGCGGCATTGCTTTCCGGACCTTCTTCCGCCCACGCTGGGAGGACGATCCGGCCCTGCGGCGGGAGATGATCCACGAATCCGCCCCTCTGATGCTGAACCATCTCCTGGCCACCCTGTTCTTCAAGATCGATGTCCCCATCCTCCAGGCGTTGAAAGGGGATGTGCAGGTGGGGTGGTATAGCACCGCTTACAAGTGGCTGGACGCGCTGAACATCATCCCCGCCTACACGACCTTCGCGGTGTTCCCGGTGATCTCCCGGCAGGCGGCCGGCTCGACAGAGGCCATGCGGCGTTCAGTGATCCTCACCCTCAAAGGTCTGGCAGCGATCGCCGTCTTCACCGCGGTGCTCTTCACCTTCCTGGCCGAGCCCCTCTCATATCTCCTGGGGGGCGCCCAGTATCTCCCCCACGCGGCCATCGCCCTGCGCATCATGATCTGGTCCATCCCCATCGGGTGGATGAACAGCCTGATCAACTATGTGCTGGTGGCCCTGGGCCGACAGCGTTACCAGACCAAAGCCTTCCTGATCGCCCTGGGGTTCAACGCCCTGTCGAACCTGCTGGCGATCCCGCTCTTCGGGTATGTGGCGGCGGCGGTGATCACCATCCTGTCCGAGATCGTCGAGGGGCTCGCTTTCTATTACGACCTGCGGCGGAGGATAGGGCCGTTGCCTTGGGGGGAGATCCTGGGGCGGCCGCTTCTGGCGGGTGTCGTCATGGGTGGCCTGATGGCGGCCCTCTGGGGGGCGACGCCGGTCCTCGCCCTGCCCCTGGGCGTCCTCGGTTACGGGCTCGCCTGGTGGGCGCTGCGACCCTTCAACGCAGAGGAGTCGGCCCACCTTCGTGAGGTGCTCCCGGTGCGCTGGCCCTCGCTGGAGGCGCGCATCCGCGAATCCGGCCCTCCACCGGCTTAGTCTGCACGCTTTTTGAAGAGGCGAACGCGCCCGGGGCGATTATGCCTCTTCAAAAGGGTCACAAGCCGGGTTCGTGTAAGCCCAACGACAATGGATGTGGTCGTTGGCGTTGCAGATCAGATCGTGGGAGCAACGACGGGCAAGGACCCGATAGGCCATGTCAGAGAGATGATCGCTGCGGGGGTAGATCCGCTGCTCCAGCAACGCCACCTCGGTCTTCAGGATCGGACAGTAGCGGGTTTCCACCAGATACCATGCCATGGATGCCCCCTCTCAAAAAGGATCACTCACCTTGATCCTATTGCGAAGCGCCCAGGGGGATGAAGTGCTTTTCTTCAGGTGTGGAGGGTGAGAATCGTCCGGTTCCGGGGGGACGAAGTGGGATTCGGCCCCCAGCGCCTTCGTTTTCCTGCGACCCCAAGGACCAGACCCATCAGCCCGCCTATCATGGCCATGCCCAGGCCAATCCGCAGGCTCCCCGGTCGGAACCGCAACGTCACCCGGTGACGTCCCGGGGGCACCTCCACGCCTCGGAAGACGGCGTTGGTCCGGTAGATGGGAACGCGGAGGCCATCCACCGTCGCTTGCCAGCCGGGGTAAAAGGTGTCCGAGAGGACCAGCAGGGCGGGAGCGTCCGTCTCCACATCCAGGATGACCTCGTTCGGGCTGTAGCGAGCGACCTCGATCCGTCCTCGACCTTCCCCGTTGAGCCGCGGCCCGTTCTGGACGACGGCGATCTCCTCCGGACGGAAGCGTTCGTCCAGCACCCGTTTCAGCGCCTCGCCGTAGTGGTCCACAACCTCCGTCCGGTAAACCAGCCAGACCCGGGGGAGGGCTCCGGTGTGGAGGTGGATGTCGATGGCCGGGTCGTCCACGAAAACGGGCCAGATCCCCTCGCCGCCGGGAGGAGCCCCTTTGGGGACCACAATGTATTTGACCCCCAGCATCCGGTAAGCAGGATGGGTTGCGGAGGGGATCCACCAGCGCAGGATGTTGAACTCCCGGAGCTCCATCGGGTTGCCTGTTCCCTGGGGGACCTCGAAGCCGGCCATCTGCAAGGCGATGGGGGGCCAGAGGTCGCGCGCCGCCGGATCCACATCCACCCGGAACCAGCCGGGATCCGCGCGCAGGAAGCGCAGGGCCTGCGGATGAGGATCCCGGTGAGGCGGGGAGGGTTCCGCTTCGGCGGTGGCTCCCAGGGCCACCAGCTCGGCGGTCAAAAGCAGCGGCAGGGCGGGGCGAAGCCATGTCCTCCCCTGTGAGATCGCCCAGCTGGACAGAGCGGTTCCCCACGCCAGGAAGGCGGCGAAACGCAGCCCGGTTACGGCGCGCGCCCGGGCGGGCCCTTCCGGGGCTTCCGCAGCCCAGCGCGGGGCGATCCCCCAGAGCACCAGCCCGCCCATCGACAATACCATGGCCCAGAGGATCACTGTTCGCGGACGCAAGCGACGGAGCTGTTCAACCCCCATGGCCCCGGCGATGGCCAGCGCGAAGGAAACCAGATAGATCGCCCGGGCGGTTTTCCAAGTCTCCGAGAACAGGGGGAGCCGAGCCAGGGCAGGGTAGAGCGGCCCCTGGTAGCCAAGGGAGAACAGCAAGGCCAGCGTGCCCAGGCCGATCAGCCCCCACGTCCAACGAAAACGCAAGGTCCCGAATACCCCCAGCAGGGCCAGATACAGGGTCACCGATCCTGCGTAGCCGCTCTCCACACGATTTGCCGGAAGCCAGAACTGATCCGCTCCCCGCCCGTGGAAGAGCGGGCTGAGGAAATCGATGAGCATCGCGGGTGGAAATTCATACCCCCGCCGCTGCTCGAGGGGAACGCCGGCGCGATCCGTCATGGGGAGCCGCTCCAGACCGGGGAGGAGGGAGGGGGCGGCCAGGGCGATGCCCAGCAGCCCGGCTAAGGCCAGCCGTCCGATTCGGTAGAAGCCCCGGGGCCATCCCCCTTCCACCGCTTGCCCGAAGGCGTAAAGCCCCACCGCGATCATCCCATACAGCGCTGCCTGTCCGTGCCCGGAAAGGAGGAGTAGGGCGATGGGAAGGGCACCGAGGGGGATCCTGTGGGTTCGCCGCGCGGCTTGGTCCACACCGGCCAGCGCCCACGGGAGCCAGGCCATTGCGTCGTTGAACTGGGGGTGGCCCAGGTGGACCACGAAGGGGTCCGAGAACATATAGGCGAGGGCGCCGGTGAGGGCGGCGGTGCGCCCCAGCCTCCAGATCGGCGAACGACGCAGATACACATACATCCCGACTCCGGCCAGCCACAGGCTGAATGCGCCGCGCAGCAGCACCCATCCCGGCGGGATCGGGAAAGCCAGGAAGAGGGGCCAGTTGAGGGGGTTGAACAGGCCGTATTGCCCCTCGGAGAAGATCGGGTCCCCTCCCAGCATCCGGGGGTTCCACAGCGGAAGGACGCCGCGTCCCAGCTCTTCAGCCACGAAGGACCAGACCGGGTACAGTTGCCCCCACAGATCGCCGCCTCCCTTGGGGAAACGGTATCCGGCGATCCAGAGGGGCCAGAAAAAGAGGGCTGTCGCGCCGATCAGGAACAACGCCGGCGTCCCGTCCCGGCGGACGGCCCGGAGGATTCCCTTCCAGCGGGCGAGCGTGGGCGTTTCATCGGTGATGATCATCAAGGCTCTCGCCCCATCCGGCGGCTTGGGGGCTCTCCCTCACGTGGGATCCAGGGGATCGGCATCCGGCTGCCGCGCGGATCCTCGTCCCGCGCGGCCTATGCCCTCGCGCGCTTCCCTGGTCCCCAAACAGAAGTTTACTGCTTTCGGCGCGCGGCCGTTTCAACCAGGTATAGCATCGGACCGGCCCGGGAGGCGTCCGGCTTCCCCGGTCCAGAGCCTGCTAAGGAAGGCGGGCCAGGGCCTGTTCCAGGTCGGCCAGCAAATCGTCCGGGTCCTCGATGCCCAGCGAGAGACGGACCAGGTTGTCCGTGATGCCGATGGCGGACCGCTCCTCGGGGTCCATCTCATAGTAGGACATCAGGGCGGGTTGTTCGATCAGGCTCTCCACCCCGCCCAGGCTGGGCGCGATATACGGGATGTGCAGGGCGTCGATGAAGCGGGAGGTGCCCTCGCGATCCGCCGCGACTTCGAAGGTGACCACCCCCCCGAACCCACGCATCAGGCGACGGGCGACGGCGTGATCTGGATGGGAGGGCAGCCCCGGATACCAGACCCGGCGGATGCGGGGATGGGCGCTGAGGAACTCGGCCACCCGCATGCCGTTCTCGTTCTGCCGATGCACCCGCAGGGCCAGGGTCTTCAGGCCCCGCAGGACCAGATAAGCCGCGTGGGGATCCAGGATGCCGCCGATCATCGCCTGCATCTCCCGCAGCCCGGCGATCAGGTCGGCGGATCCTGCCACCACCCCGGCCATCACATCGTTGTGGCCGGAGAGATACTTGGTGGCGCTGTGGATCACGAGGTCGATCCCATAATCCAGGGGGCGCAGGTTGATGGGGGTGGCGAAGGTGGCGTCCACCACCGTGCGGATGCGGCGCCGACGGGCGATCTCCGCCAGCCGCTCCAGGTCCATCACCCGCAGATACGGGTTGGTTGGGGTCTCCGTGAAGATGAGCCGGGTGTTGGGCCGGATCGCGGCCTCGAGGGCTTCGAAATCCCCGATGGGCACCACCGTGGCCTCCACGCCGAAGCGGCGCAAGAACTGGAGCACGAACTGGCGGGTGCGCCGGTAGGCGTCTTCCGTGACGATCAGGTGGGCTCCGCTGCGCAGGGAGGCGAAGAGGATGGCGGTGACCGCGGCCATGCCGGAGGAGAAGGCTGCCGCGGCCTCCGCCCCTTCCAGGGCAGCCACCCGGGCCTCCAGGGCGGCGACGGTGGGGTTCCCGTAGCGCCCGTAATCCACGCGGCCGCCGGCCGCGCCCCACTGCCGGGCCTCCTGGAAGGCGATCAGGTCCGCCGTGTCCCGGAACGCGTAGGTGGCGGTCTGGACGATGGGTGGGACCACCGCGTGGTAGGGGTTATGGCGCTCCGCGCCGCTGTGCACCGCCCGCGTGGATGGGCCGCGGATCTCCAGCGAGGTGGCGCATCCGGTTTCCGTCTGCAGTTCCATCGCCGGCACCTCCTTTATCCGTTGCGGAAGAAGATGATGTGATCCTTCGACCACCTCTGAGACGGATGGGAGGAGCAAGGCGAGGCCTGTAGGGATAACAAAAAGGCCCCTTCTGGGAAAAGGGGCCTCGCGTCAGGCCACCCTTATCTCCCAGAAGCGCGGCGAACGCTTCTGCCGGACTTGGCACCTTACCCGCGCGGCCGTTCGCCGGTCGGCCGCCCGCTACGGCGGGCAGGTTGCCGGGGCTTCATCGGGCCGGGTCCCTCCACCCACTCTGGATAAGAGCGGCACCCATATTCGGTTGTTTGAGATGATTATAGCGAGGACCCTTCGCGGATGCAAATCTCGTCCCTCTGGCCTCAGCGCCTTCCGGGCTCCGGAGAGGAAGCCGCGGCGCATAGAAGCCCTGTGGTTGCTGCTCCCGTTCGGCCTCGCTATAATCTTGTAGGATCTCGGCGCTTCGACTTGAAGATCACGGGGCGTCGCCCCCGGAGGAGCGCCGCATCGCAGGCTTCAAGGCGGATCTGTGAGGAGCAAGCGGTGGCGATGGCATGGCCCGGCCCGATGGATTGGGAGCACATGGAGATCACGGAAGCGGATCTGGAGGCGTTGCTGAACCGCTTCCTGGAGGATCCGCTTCCCCGCACCGATGAGGAGCTGGCTCGTATCCTGATCCGGCAGCGCCTGCAGGAGATTGAGGAGCGCCGGCGTGCTGCCCTCGCCGGCACCCGTCCCTTCCGCCCCCGGGATCGCTATGAGGTGGGGGAGCGCCTCTTCTTCCCACACATGGGTTTCGCAGTGGGAACGGTAGTGGGGATCCGCGAGGGTCATAACCCCGAGATCGGCCCCTTCAAGGTGATCCAGGTGCGCTTTGAAGAGGACGGGACCGTTCGGGAGTTCGCAGCGGAGTATCCGCTTCCACATCGCCTCAACGATCTGGATGGGTGGCGGGGACCTGATGAGAAGGAGCTGCGCCCGGAGGCGATCTGGGACCGGTGGGGGCAGCGCATCCGGGAGCAGCTGCGGGCGCGGCTGGAGGCCAGCCCGGATTTCGTCCAAGTAGGGGATCACTGGTTCCCTCGGGCCTTGCTGGTGGAGCTCCATGAGGGCCACCTGAATCTGGTGGAGGCGGTCCTCGATGTCCACAACGGAGGGCCTCTCTCGCCGGAGGAGCTCCTGCCGCATCTGGAGCTCCCGGCGGATGTTCCCCTGCCCCTACGGGTCTTCTCCTTGAACGCGGCCCTCTATCGGGATCCTCGCTTCGATGAGGTGGGTCCGGCGGGCCAGTTCCTGTGGTTCCTGCGGCGGATGGAACCTCTGGAGGTGCAGGAGACCCCGCCCCGCCTGCAGGGTCGACCCTATGGGGGGGATCGTGCGCGCCTCGATGAGGCCCTGCGTCGCATCGCGGCGGAGATCGATGATGAGCTCAGCGATCCGGAAGAGATCCGACCGGGCCTGGGGGAGGCCGATGAGGTGATCTGGGTCGCTTCGTATCCCCATTTGCGGAGCGGAACGGCCCCTCTCACCCGGCGCACTGGCCAGGTCTTCCCCCTGGGCCGAACCCATCGCATCCGTTTTGAGTTTGAGGATCCGGTCAGCGGCCGACGCTGGCCCGGATGGGTGGTGCGGGAGCGGAAATACGTTTTCGGCCTCAAGGAATGGTATGAGGCCTATCAGGTCCAGCCGGGCTGCCTGGTGGCCTTCCGACGCTCCCCAGAGCCCGGTGTGCTCCGGGTGACATTGCGAGGCCGCAGCCGGCGCGACTGGGTGCGGGTGGTTCGGGCGGAGGAGGGCCAGCTGGTCTTTGAGATGCTCCGCCGGCAGATCCCGGGCGAGTTCGATGACCAAAGCCTGATCGTTGTGGATGATCCGGCAGCCCTGGAGGAGCTGTGGACTCGCTGGCGGAACCGCCCGGTCCGGGCTCTGGCCCAGCAGTTGCTTCCATCGCTGGCCCGGCTCACCCCTCAGGGCACCGTCCACGCCCGCACGCTCTACCAGGCTGTGAACCTGCTGATCCGGACGCCGCCGGAGCCGCTCTTCGAGGAGATGATGAGCCTGCCCGGGTGCCTCTACCTGGGCGATGGATACTGGCGGTGGCGGGAGGAAGAGGCATGAGCAGCCGTCCGGGTCCATCGCTGCAGCGCCTGATCAAACCTACCCTCGATACTCCTTTCCACATCGACCTGGACTGGTGGAAGCGCAAGGGCCAGGATCTGCGGGCGTATTTGATGAGCCATCTCTGTCCGGAGCATCGGGAGCGCTTCCTCGCTCACCCGGAGGAGACGGAGATCGACTGGGTGGATCCGGAGACCGCCGAGGTGCGGCGGGTGGATGGGCTGTGGCATATCCTCCTGCAGCATTGCAGCCGTCAGCCGGATTTCATCACGCCTCAAACCCCGCTCACCGATGCCATGTTCCGGCTGTTGTTGATGAACGGCAACCAGCCCATGACCCCGCGACAGATCGCCCAGGCCCTCCAGAAGCGCACCGGCCGGTGGGAGGACCCTCAGAAGATCCTCCAGACCATCGGCGGGCGCGTGGTGCATCAGGGGATCCGACCGGTCCTGGAGTGAGCCCCGATGCAGGTAACGGCCAAGCTGCATGCGATCCTGCGCCGCTACCGCCCCGCCGGGATCCGGGATGAAGGGATCCCGGTGGAGATCCCAGAGGGAGGCACCCCTCGCGATATCGCGGCGGCGCTGGGGATCCCTCTGGAGCTGATCCACGCGGTCTTCGTCAACGAAGTCCAGGCCACGCTGGATACGCCTCTTCAGCCCGGGGATGTGGTTCGTCTCTTCCCACCGGTGGTGGGGGGTGCCGAATAATCCGTGGCGACACCCTGAAACAAGGCCATGGCCGAGCCCATCCGGCTCTTTGTGAGCAGCAGTTCGGACCTGGAGGCGGAGCGGGAAGTGGTCGGGCAGGTGGTGGCCGGCCTCCCGATCCGGCTGGGGTGGGAGATCCGGCACACCCCGAAGCCGGGGGAGGCCCTCGCCCCCGCCCTGGAGGCCGTGGAGGCCGCGCACCTGTATGTCTTCATCCTGGGCATGGATTACGCCGCCCCCATGGGGCTGGAGTGGGGACGGGCGGTCCGGGCGCGGAAGCGAACCCTGGTCTTCGTGAAAGAGGTCCCGCACAGCCCGGCGGCGGCCCTGTGGTTGAGCGAGCACGGGTCGAAGGTCGAGTGCATTGCTTTCGATTCGCTGGCCGCCTTCCGCTATGCCTTTGAACGTCACCTGATCCAGGCCTTGCTGGATCTGGCGGAGACGTTGCGGCTCCATCTCGATGAGATCGAAGGGTTAACAGCGAGGATGAAGGCGCTGGAGGAAGAGTCCCCTCAGGCGCCCGCCGTGGCCCGGGGCGCGGACCGCAGCGCCATCATCCTGGGGGAGCGTTGATGGGCCCCCGCTGCTGGATCGGGACATCCGGGTGGGTTTACCCCCACTGGCGCGGCGTGTTCTACCCCGAAGATCTCCCGCAGCGCCGCTGGTTCTCCTATTACGCGGCTCATTTCGACACGGTGGAGATCAACAACACCTTCTATCGTCTGCCCGCCGAGGCGACCTTCGATCGTTGGCGCGACCAAGCCCCGGAAGGCTTCCGCTACGCCGTGAAGGCCAACCGGTATCTCACCCATGTCCGTCGGCTGAAAGATTGCGCGGACCCCCTCACGCGCTTTCTGGAGCGCGCTCGGCGCTTGGGCGATCGCCTGGGGCCGATCCTCTATCAGCTTCCTCCCGGGTGGCCACCGGATCCCGGCCGTCTGGCGGCGTTCGCGGCCCTCCTCCCCCCGGATATGCTTCACGTGTTTGAGCTTCGGGATCCCCGCTGGTGGATTGAGCCGGTGCGGGAGGTGCTGGCCCGAGGCGCGCTCTCCTTCTGTCTGTTCGATATGCCGGAGCTCTCCCCTCCGCTCTGGGTGACCGGGCCGGTGGTGTATATCCGGTTTCATGGATCGACGGCCCTCTATGCGGGGCGTTACGCTCGCGAAGCGCTGGCGGCCTGGGCGGAGCGCATCCGGGGGTTCCTGCACGCTGGCTATGAGGTCTACGTGTATTTCAATAACGACGCCTTCGGCCACGCCGTGATCAACGCCTTGGAGTTGCAGGAGATGCTGGGGTGAGCGGTCATCCGGGGAACGCCACGGCGATCGCCTCGGCGAGGGTGCGCGCGGGCAGCAGGGTGAGCTCGGGCGGGATCTCCCGCAGGCGTCGGGCGGTTCGGGGGAGGAGACAGCGCCGGAAGCCCAGCTGGGCCGCCTCCGCCAGGCGCAGCTCCATATGTCCCACGGCCCGCAGCTCCCCGGATAGCCCGACCTCCCCGATGAACACCATGTCCGGCGGAAGGGGGCGGTCCCGGGCGGAGGAGACGATGGCCATGGCGATGGCCAGGTCGGCGGCTGGCTCGTCCACCCGCAGCCCCCCCACCACGTTCACGAAAAGGTCGTGATCGTGCAAGCGCAGGCCCACCCGTTTGGTGAGCACGGCGACCAGGAGCAGGAGGCGGTAAGGATCCACCCCGTTGGCGGTGCGCCGGGCGGCCCCGGGAGGGGCGGGGCTGACCAGGGCCTGGATCTCCACCAGCAGCGGGCGGGTGCCCTCCATGGTCACGGCCACGGCGGAGCCGGAGGCCTGGATGAGGCGTTCGGCCAGGAAGAGCTCGGAGGGGTTGGGCACCTCGGCCATGCCATCCCCGCGCATCTCGAAGACCCCCACCTCCGAGGTGGCCCCGAACCGGTTCTTCACGCTGCGCAGCAGGCGGAAGGCGTGATACCGATCCCCCTCCAGGTAAAGGACGGTGTCCACAATGTGCTCCAGCAGCTTGGGCCCGGCGATCAGCCCCGCTTTGGTGACGTGGCCGATCAGGAAGATGGTGATCCCCAGGTTCTTGGCCATGGCCTGAAACCGGACGGCGCACTCGCGCACCTGGCTGACGCTCCCCGGAGGGGAAGGGATCTCCTCCACGTAGACGGTCTGGATGGAGTCCACGATCACCAGGCGGGGGCGCATCCCCTGGATGTGATCCGCCAGGGCGTCCATCCGGGTTTCGTTTAGGAGATACAGATGGGGATTGTGTAAGCCCAGGCGGTCGGCGCGCATCTTCAGCTGGCCGAGGGATTCCTCCCCGGAGATATAGAGGACGGGGAAATCGGGGCCGGCCATGCGATCGGCCAGCTGCATCAGGAGGGTGGATTTCCCAATCCCCGGATCGCCGGCCACCAGGACCAGGGAGCCGGGCACCACGCCGCCGCCCAGCACCCGGGCGAACTCCCCGATGGGCAGCGGCCAGCGCGTCACCTCAGCGGCCGCCACCGCCGGAAGCGGCACCGGCTGGGCCCCCGGTTTCCCGGCGAGGCCCACCGCCCGCACGGTGGGAGCGGGGGACATCTCCACCAGGGTGTTCCACTCCCCGCAGTCCGGGCAGCGCCCCATCCACTTCGGGTGCACCGCCCCGCACTTCTGACACACATATTGCGTTCGCGGTCGCGCCACGTCAGATCTCCAGATCGATGGGAGGCCAGGCCTGTTCTGCGCAGCTTCCGACGATGAGGTCCGCGAATGGAGCATGCTTGCTCGCCATCATTTTAACATAGCGAGAGGGGATCCCTCCCGTGCACGGATTTGCTGCTTCCCGTCGTCTGTGGGATGATCCTTTGAGGGAGCAGGGAACCGGGGCGCGCTGGGGGAGTGGGGATCTTTCACAAAGGGGATGGCTTCCATGGAGGCCGATCGCGCGCACCGGGTTCTCCTGGACGGATCCCGTTTGATCGTTGAGGCCTGCGTGCAGGCCGGAGCGGACGTTTATGTAGGTTATCCGATCACCCCTGCGAATCTGATCTTCTCATATGCCAGCCAGCGCTTCCCCATCGCCCTGCCGGCTCCCGATGAGATCACCGCGCTTCAATGGATGGCGGGCCTCTCCGCCGCCGGCTTTTTACCGGTGACCGCCACTTCCTTCCCGGGCTTCGCGTTGATGGTGGAGTCCATCAACATGGCCTATATGATGGAGCTCCCCATGCTGATCATACTGGTCCAGCGGCTGGGGCCCTCCACAGGGACGGCTACGGTCGGCGCGCAGGGGGATGTTCTGCTCCTGGATGGCCTGATCTCCGGGGGCTATCCGCTCCCCGTCTTTTGCCCCACGGATCTTGAAGATTGCTGGCGGCTGCCGCCGATCGCTTTGCGAACCGCCGTGGACCTGCGCACTCCCGTGATCCTCCTTAGCTCGAAAGAGATGGTGATGACGCAGCACAGCTTCGACCTGAGCCGCCTCTCACCGATTGAGCCCATCCGCCGCTCTTTCTATCAGGGATCCGCCCCATATCGGGCCTATGATCCAGGGGATGGTCTGGTCCCTCCCTTCCTCCCGGTGGGCAACGGGCGCCATCCGGTGCGGTTGAACGCCTCCACGCACGATCGCTCCGGGATCCTGCGGTCAGCCGACGAGGAGGCGATCGCCAACACACGCCGTTTGGGGAAGAAGGTCGAGGCGCTCACGCCAGTCCTTTATGAGCTGGACGAGCAGGAGGGGGCGCGTGCGCTGATCGTCAGCTAGCGGGGCGGCCCGGGAGGCCGCGGCGATCCTGCGGGCCCAGGGCGTGCCGGTTTCCCTGCTTCTCATCCGCACGTTGCTGCCGATCCCCGCGATCTACTATGAAGTGCTGGCCCGATATCCCCGGGTGGTGATCGCAGAGGAAAGCGCCCAGGGCCAGCTGGCCCGTCT
>Ga0197142_1003860_pt1 | contig 12345 bp, 10 predicted proteins | sample GBS60_MetaG_FD_148614 | JGI IMG/M metagenome (GOLD analysis project Ga0197142, IMG submission 148614) | Sediment microbial communities from Great Boiling Springs, Gerlach, Nevada, United States - GBS 60_MetaG | ecosystem: Environmental > Aquatic > Thermal springs > Hot (42-90C) > Sediment... | reverse complement strand
AATTGAAGATATACTGGAAGCCGAAGACGGACTTGAAGGCTTTAAGAAATATAAAGAGAATCTTGGTAAATTAGATCTCGTTTTATGTGATGTACAGATGAAAAATTTAGATGGTTTAAAATTCATAAAAATGGTAAAAGATTTTGAGATAAAATTGGAAAAAGAAGGAAACATTTACCTTGGATTCCTGTCAAAAACCGTTCCAATAATTATAATGACAGGTACTGCAACAAAGAATGAGAAATTTAAGGGATTAGAAATGGGAGCGAGAGATTTCATTTTCAAACCATCTCGTGAAATAACGCAAGAGGAATTTGAAAGAGAAGTAGTTATACGGTCAAAAATCCATGTTATATTAAAAAGAACTCAGGAAAAGCTTTTTGAAACTTCTTTGAAACTGAAAGAAGCCTCAATAATTGACCCTCTTACCAGCGTATTTAACAGAAGATATATGAAAGAAATTTTTGAAAGAGAAATGTCAAGATTTGAAAGGAAAGGTGGAATAATTTCAGCCATGATAATAGACTTGGACGACTTCAAAAAAATAAACGATACTTATGGACATCCCACAGGAGATAAAATATTAGTTGAATTTGCGGAAAGGCTTAAAAAAGTAAAAAGGAAATATGATTACATAGTAAGGTACGGAGGAGACGAATTTTTGCTTATTCTACCGGAGACAAGAACAGACGGTGTTTCCTCAATTTTTCAAAGGATAAAAACAAGCTTTGAAATAGAACCTATAGAATTAGGAAAATCACAAATTATTTTAAAACTATCTGCTGGGGCGTCCTTTTTACCATCACCCAAAACTAAAAGTTATGATGATTTGCTTAAAAACGCAGATTACGCATTGTATGAAGCTAAAAAAAGCGGAAAATCTTGTCTCAAATTTTTCTATTAATTAAAAATATAAATATGGCAAGATGTTATTTTTGTGGAAAGACAACTCAATTTGGGCATAATGTGTCTCACGCAGGAAATAGAACTCAACGGAAATTTAGAGCAAACATAAAAAGGGTCAGAGCAATATTAAATGGTACAAAAAAGAGATTGAAAATATGTACAACCTGCATAAAGATGGGAAAACATCTTGGAATTTAATCCTTTGTTTATTTCACTTCCTTTACTCTATTTTTCCTTTTATATTATATTAGGGAACGAGTAAATTAAATAATAATTTTGTTAATTCTCAAAAATTTAAAAAAATAGACCGTTAAATTTATTAATAGGATGAAGATAAAGGAAATAATTGACGCAATTTCACAATACCATCCTTTGCCTGATGTTTCCTTGATAAAAAGAGCGTATATCTATGCCTGCTACTACCATAGGGATCAAAAGAGATTATCCGGAGAACCGTATATAATACATCCGATACAGGTTGCAAAAATTTTAACAGAACTCAGAGCAGACGATAAAGCGGTAGCAGCTGGTCTCCTACACGATGTAGCAGAAGATACCCCACGCACAATAGAAGATATTTCAAAACACTTTGGTAATGAAGTTGCTTCTCTGGTAGATGGAGTTACAAAAATTTCAAAGTTCAATGTAAATTTGAACGCAGATGAGAGACAAATAGAAAGCCTAAGAAAGATGTTCGTATTTACCGCAAAAGATGTCAGAGTTATCCTGATAAAACTAGCGGACAGACTTGATAATATGCGATCAATAGAGTTCCTACCAGAAGAAAGTAAAAAGAGGATGGCAGAAGAAACTCTAAAAATATTCGCTCCTATAGCCCATAGATTAGGTTTGTACAAAATAAAAACAGAACTTGAAGATAGAGCTTTTGAAGTACTATATCCAGAAGCAGCAGAATTCGTCAAAAAAAAGATAAAAAAGATAAAAGATGAAGGAGAAAAAATAATAGCAGAGACAGAAAAAAAGGTTGCCGAAATATTAGAAAAAGAAGGTATAGAAAATTTCAGGATAGAAAGCAGAATAAAAGGTTTATATAGTATATGGGAAAAGATGTTCAAGCAGGGAATAGATATAGAAAATATATATGACATAATAGGGTTAAGAATAATCGTACCAGAAGTAGCCGATTGTTATAGAGTTCTCGGAATACTTCACACCTATTTCAAACCTATACCAGGAAAATTCAAAGATTATATAGCCATTCCAAAGCCGAACGGATACAAATCCTTACATACAAAAGTGCTACTGCCCGGGGGAGCAAAAGTTGAGTTTCAAGTAAGAACATACCAGATGCATAAGGAAGCCGAGGAGGGAATTTCAGCTCACTGGGTATACAAAGAAAAAGCTCCAATATCACCGTCTGGGATGAAAATATTTTCGTGGCTAAAAAGTATTCTTGAAATGTCAAGGGAAACACCAGAATACGAAGTAAAGAAAATAAGTGAGGATATATATCCAGATGAGATATATGTATTTACTCCAAGGGGAGATGTAAAAGTTCTACCGAGAGGAGCAACTGTTATAGATTTTGCTTATGCTGTCCATTCTGAACTTGGAGAAAAATGTGTAGGAGCAAAAGTGAATGGAAAACTTCAACCCATAGATCATATACTCAAAAGTGGTGATGTTGTAGAAATAATAACATCAAAGAATCAGAAACCAAAAAGGTCGTGGTTGAATTTCACTGCTACACAAAGAGCAAAAGCTCGTATAAAGCAATATCTAAATAAAGAAGAAAAACAGATAGCAAAAGAAATAGGTTTAGAAAACTTAAAAAGAGAATTAAGAAAATTTGGGCTAAATCTATCAGAAATTATGAGAGCGGGCTTATTCCAAAAAATCGCAAACTCCCTTAACATAAACGATATTGAAGATTTCTTTATAATGTTAGGCTCTGGGAAATTAAGCTTGAACTATGTTATAAAAAGCCTGAAAAAACTTCTCACAAGCGGAGAGCAAACCGAACTCCAAAGGATAGAACCAGAAAAGGAAAAAGAAACAAAAGAAAAAGAAGAAAGAAATAAAATTCAAAACCAGATTTCAAATATAAAGGAACTTCAAGGAAATCTCAAAGGAGTAAAGATAAGATTTGCTCTATGCTGCACACCCGTACCGGGAGATGATATCGTAGGATATATAACTCGTGGATATGGTATAGTGCTACACAGACAAGATTGCCAGGAACTTGAATATCTTGATAAACAAAGAATAGTCAAAATAAATTCCGAAGAATTGCCACAAGACAAATATATAAGCAAAATAAAGTTTATTGCAAATTCAGAGGAGATAATATCTGATATCATCTCAAAAATGAGGAAGGAAGGTTTTGAAATAAGTGAGGTAAAAATAAAAGAAAAAGAAGAAAATAAATTTGAATTTGAACTAAAACTAAAAGTCAAAGATAAATCCGAGGTAGAAAAAATAATGCAGGAAATATCAGCAATGAAGAATATTCAAAATGTTGGGAGAGATATAAAAATATAAATCAAGCTAAATCAAAATAAATAGAAAGAAAAAAGTAAAATTTTATTATGTATGAGGTTGCACTTTTTGCAAATCTTATTTTTCTCATACTTATGATAATTTTCGGGATAAAACTCAGAGCAGATTTTCAGACACTAAAAAAACAAATGTCAAGCGATACCAAGGAAAATAACGACATAAAGGATTTAATCACCAAAATCAAGGAACTTACAGAAAAATTAGCGATAATAGACGGTAAAATACTATCTTGCGAGGAAAAAATAGTAGCAGTAGAATTTGAGAATAAAGAATTAAGAGAAAGATTAGGAGAAATCATAGGAACTGTAAAAGAAAAGTTAGAACAAATGAATCATATTTCAAAAGAAATGAAGGAAATAAGAGAAAAACTAATTGTTCTTGAAGCTTCACTGTCTATCCCTAAAATGGAGAAAGAATACAATGTAAAAGATGAGATAGAGGAAGAAGAAAGTGATAGTTCCAAAAAAGCAAAATTAGTAATAAAGTATGCCCAAGAAGGGAAAACAGAGGAAGAAATAGCCAAACTTACAGGTTTATCCTACGAGGAAGTAAAGCTTATGCTTAAAATAAAAAAGTAAAATTTAATAATAAAATATAAAAAAATAAAAAAAAAATAAAATATCATATTTTTTTTAAATTAAATTAAATAATGAATATAGTTTTGATATATCTTTTTTTGCTTTCTCATTTTAGCATAAAGAATATTGGAATAAACTCTAAACCCACATTCTCATATGTCATAATATATCTTAATCAACAAGATTTCAAGTTCTCATCAGATAAAAGAGAAGAGGTAATAAACATTATCATAGAGAATTCAGAATTAAAACTACAAAAAAAGGAAATAGAACCACAAGATAATAAATTTATAAAGAAGGTCATACTTAACGAAATAAGGGAGGACGAAGAAAGAAAAAGCACAGCAATATCTGTCATAATGAAAAATAAAAACTTGAAGTGGGGCGTAAAGAAGTCAAAAAACAGCTTATTAATTTTAGTCGGGAAGGACATACCTTTCGTAGAGAAAAAGGAAATTGATGAATTTCTCAAAAATGCAGTTGTAACGAGGAATTACAGGGCGCTTGATAGAATGTTTTTGCTTGCAGAAATAGGAGATGAAGAGACAAAGGCAAAAGCATACTTTGCAATAGGCGAGATGCTTTTTAAAATGGGCATAGAAAGCCACTCAAACATGATAATTTTAAGGGCATCAACATTTTATGGTGCAGCAGGAAGGGAGTTCTTAAAGATACGTAATATCAAAGATTTCGCATTATCTTACATAAGGTCATCGCAGGCTTTGAGATGGTCTATGTTTTTCCCAGAAGCAAAATCAAAATCTGACTTCGCACTTGAAAAAATATCTCAACAAAACTATGAATTACCACAACCTATAAAAATTTTTCTTCTATGCTCCTCTGCTCTCTCATCTATTGGTAGGTCAAAAGCCGGGGAAGCGGCAGAAAAAATAGAAATTTTACAAAAAGACTTTCTCTCTCAAATAACAAAATATAGGAATGAAGTCCCCTACGATGAATTTCAAGAAATATCAGATTGTGTTTTTTCAGCTCTCGGGTCTTTCGAATATGAAAAAGGAAATTTTGAAAAAGCGGGAGAATACTTCACATATGTATCAGATAGATTTTTAAGAAACGACCCTGTTGCTTTGCCAAGATATGCGAGAACTTTACTAAAACTTGATAAAACCTATCTTTCGAAAAAATACTTCCATCTGATGATAGATAGTAGGTTCCAGAACTTAAAAGCTGAAGGTCAGCTAGGACTATTTGAAAGCTTATACAAAGAAGGGAATAAAGAATTAGCAATAAAATATTTGTATTCTGTTATGGAGGATTTTCCGGCAACAAAATGGGAAGTAAAAGCAAGACTCATAGCGGTAAAACTTAAAGATGAATTGAAGGATGTTTATAATATGCTTGGGAAAAAAAGAATCCCACGAGATGACCCCATATTTTTTCCAGAAGAAAACCTGAAATTCATAATAAAAAGAGCTCAATCTCCCGAAAGTCAAATTGCACTTGCAGAATATCTGAAATTAATAAATGAAAAAATAGAAAAAAAGAAAAAGGACGCGGAAGAAAAAAAAGAAAGCTTGAAAAAAGAAATAAGCTCTGATTTTAATTTTATCTACTCATTTCTACCAGCGATAAAATCACTGAAAACACCTACTGACATAATGTCGGAAATTCAAAATAATATGAAGAAGTATTTAGAAAACCTTATAGATTCTGGAAACATAGTATATGCCTCAACAATATTTTTCTCATTCAGAGAGTTCCTTCCCCCACCGTATATATTTGATTACTCAAAGATTGAATCGCAACTTGAGAAATTCAGCATTATGGAAGAAGAGAAGACCAAAGTATTACAGGAATTTGAATCTGAAGAGGATAAGGAAAAATTCATTCAAACATTTGGAAATAAATTTCCAATCTTATTCGTAAAATATGCAGATTACTTGATAGCAAAAGGAGAATGTGAAAGAGCTTATCTCGTTCTACATGAAAACAAAGACAAAATTTATAACTTTGAAGAATACAACGATATTCTTTTCAAAGTTTCACATTGTCTTTATGTCTCTAATAGCCACCTAATTGAAGAATTTTGCAAGGAAGAAAAATATAATATTTTTTGCAAAGAATATCCCTTCGAAACAACATACGATAAACTAATAAAGTCACTCTTTGATGAACTTGAAAAAATACCGGAAAAACTTGAAGAAATAAAAACAAGACTTATAACAAGTCAATAAATAAAAAATAAATAAATAAAAAAAAATAATAAATAAATCAATAGCTCATCCTTTCTTAATAAGGCAAGATAAATCAAGGATAAATAATTATCTTACAACAATATACTATCTTAATCTTACTTGATTTAGAATTTTTCAATCATACTGCTTAATTCTTCTATTGAATTCTTAAGGAGTTTATCTATTTTTTCTTGATCTTGAAATGAATTTTCTTGATTATCTTGATTGCGAGAAAAAAGGATAAATATTTCCATATTCCCCGAGGTTCCCGGAGGAAATGATGGACATATTCCTTTGACAGAGAATAAATCTGAAACCTGCAATATAACTTTCTTTACAGCTAAAAAAATGAGATTTCTATCTTTCAGAACACCATCTTTCAGATATTTCCTTGGAACCTCAAAATTAGGCTTACATAACAATAAAACCTCCGGAATAAAATATATAGCTCTTAAAATAGGGATAGATGAAGTAAAAGATACATCGCAAGCTGCAAAATCAACCTTTTCTGGGAAAAAATTTTCTGTTATCTCTTTTGCGTCTTTGCCCTCGTATAGTAAAACTCGTGGATCGGCTCTGATTTTTTGATGTAAAACCCCTACGCCAATATCTACCGCAAATACTTTCTTAGCTCCACTTTCAAGAAGAAATTGAGTGAAACCACCTGTTGAACAACCTATATCAGCACAAACTTTGTCCTTGACCGAAATATTCAATCTTTGAAAAGCAAATTTTATTTTGAGATATCCGCGAGAAACATAATTTATGTTTTCTAAAATCTCAATATCTGCATTCGGCAATACTTTTTCAGAAGGTCTCAAAACAACCTTACCATCTACTTTAACTTTTCCTGAAAGTATAAGCTCCTGAGCCTTTTCCCTTGATTCAACAAATCCCCTTTTCACCAAAATTATATCCACTCTCTCCTTCATCCCCAAAAATTTAAAGCCCTATTTAAGCTATTTGAACTCTTCACCGATAAAGAATTTACAAACGATAAAGGTAAATAATTTACAAACGATAAAAGGTAAGTCAGATTTTCTAATCTTTTGTAATAAATAAATGAAAATAGCATTTTTACTTCAAAAAGTTGAAGAAGCAAGAATAATCAGAGCATACTTTGAAGAGAACGGTCATAAAGTTGCCATATATGAATCACCGGAGGACATGGTAAGTTTAGATTTCATGCCGGAAGTATCAGTTATAGATGTAAAATGTATAAATACGGATTATGAATTAAGGTTGGTCATTTCTTCATCACCGAGAATACTCTTTATTCTTCCTTTCTGGGAGAATGCAGGAAAAAAGATAGAAGAGATAAGGAGGAAGGCAGAACTTTGGGGATTCAAGCGAACAAAAATAAAGGTTATAAAAAAACCTTTTACACCAGAGGAACTCCTGGGATTCATAAAAGAAATATTCCAAATCAAAGAATAAATTTTAGTTTAGCAGTAAAATATATGATTCAAAAAGCAATTTAGGGGAACATTAGCAAATTAAGATAATGGACATCATAAAAAATTAAAAAAAACAAAAATTAAAAAATTAAAAATAAATAAAATCAATATGGCTAACAATATTAACACAGTTAGTCAAGAAAGCGAAAGGATAATACCTTTTGATGAAAATATACCTGAATGGTTAAGACCACGAAAAGGTATACCAAGAATGTTTAAAAATGAAATCCTTGAAAGACTGAGCCATGTTCATCCTCTCACGCCACATATAATATATCTTCCGGTCATAGGTTATATGCTTTATAAGGCTTCAAAGATTTTTCAATTATATCAAATTGTTCCTTTATTTTTATTTGGAACTTTTATCTGGACACTTATGGAATACACATTACACAGATTCATATTTCACTTTACGCCAAAGAGTGAAATAGGCAAAAGAATACATTTTATAATTCATGGAGTTCATCATATGTATCCGTGGGATACAACAAGGTTAGTTATGCCGCCTGCGGTATCAATACTAATAGCAATAGTAGTTTTTTCTATAATGAGTTTTATTTTTGGAGATAAAACTTATCCAATATTTGCAGGAACAGCATTTGGATATATTATTTACGATACAACACATTTTTCCGTCCACTACTTTAAAGCTCCAAAAAATAGAATATTAAGGTATTTATGGAAACATCATTTACAGCACCACTTTCAGACCCCATACAAAAAATTCGGAGTAAGCTCCCCACTTTGGGACATAGTTTTTAGGACAAAATGATTTTCCCCTGATCTTTTATTTTTTCCGTCTCAATCGCCACATGAATTTCATTTTCAAGCCTTCTTGTTTTCACATATTGTTATTGTTACTATTCCAAGTGTGAGATTTATATGTTTTATATTTTCGAAGTCAAATTTTTTGAGAAAGTCAGTAAGCTCTTCTTGGGTCATATAATTCAGAATACTTTTCGCCATGTAAATATAATCATTCCTTTTGCCTAATAATATGTTCGTTATAGATGGAATAACGTAAAGTAAGTAGAATTTGTAAAATGGTAAGATCACCGAATTAGGCTTTAATGTATCTATACTTATAAATTTACCTTTGTTTTTTAGAACTCTCTTTATTTCAGATATTGCAAGGGAAAGATTTTCAAAATTTCTCAAACCGAAAGCGACACAAACTGTATCAAATGTATCATCTTTGAAAGGAAGACTCTCTGCATAACTGACAGCGAAATTTACCTCTCTGCAAAACTTTTTATTTTCAATCCCCCATTTGATCATTTTTTTACTCATGTCAGCTCCGAATACCTTTGAAACAGAGCTTTTGCAAGAAAATCTGCTTGTCATCTCAGCTGTGCCACAAGCTAAATCAAGCACTACTCCGTCAGCAAAATCTGCAAGTTTATCTCTCCAAATTCTGTCCAATCCCAAAGATAGAACCTTATTTGTAGATTCATAATAGGTAGAAATAGAATCAAAAAGGTCTTTAAGTTTTCTCCGATTTATAAGCTGATTATAAATTCCCAATATTTAAAAGAATATATCTCAAGAGAAAAACAAAATATAAAAAGCAAAAATAAAAAAAATTAAAAAATAGATAATGGTCTTTTTGAAAATCCAAAATCAGAGGACAAAACCAGGGGACGAAAGCTTGCCTAAAATTCTTGTTGCAACACAAGTTGTTGAAACTTCACTTGATATAGACGCTGAACTATTTATTTACAGAAATTGCACCAATTGACTCGCTAATCCAGAGAATGGGAAGGGTAATGAGAAGGGTTGATTTATTTAATAATTTTTAATAAAATATAAAAGATGCGCCAAGTAATATAATAATAGGATAACTGAAAGCAATTAAGAATATTATTTAGTAGATATTTGCAAAGCTGGAGGTTTGACGCAAAATTTTTTTGAAAATTTCATCTTTCCCGCACCAGTGCTTAAATTTTTTTGCGGTTTTAATCTGCCAATGAGGAATTTAAACTTGTTCAAGTATGATTTGCGTGTTGCGAATTTATTAGTTTTAATCTGCCAATGAGGAATTTAAACCAATTTTGAACTTGTATGGTTTATGCTTATTTGAAGTGTTTTAATCTGCCAATGAGGAATTTAAACCCTATCCACAACAAATCAAGTTTCTCCTCACTCAAAAAGTTTTAATCTGCCAATGAGGAATTTAAACGAGGCATTCAATTGTTGGACAGGCTCTTGAAGAGTGGAGTGAATGATATGTCTAAAAATGTGAATGATATGTCTAAAAAAACAAAATGATATGTCTAAACAATTGTTCTCGCATGAGTTTTTAGTATTGAGAATAACAACCAAAATTACGCAGGTATAAAACAGAAAAAGTATCATTAAGAGATATTTTACCCTAAATTTATTGCAGGAGGAGGTAAAGATGAGTTTTTGGGAACTTCTTGCACTTTCTAGTGCTGTGGCAACTATAATGGTAGTTTTTTTAACCATCTATGCTCTTATAAACAACAAAACTCTTAAAGAAGAATCTAAACTTACAAGGGAAACTCTCCAAAAACTGATAACCGAAGAATCCAGACTTACTCGTGAGATGATCGAAAGGATGACAGAGAGAACTGAAAAGATGCTCGAAAGGATGACAGAGAGAACCGAGAAGATGATTGAAAGGACGACGGAAAAGCTCGGTGAGTTGATAGTTTCAGAAGGGCAGAAAACAAGAGAACTTATAAGAAAAAAGGAATAGTTTTAAAATTAAAATTATCTGAATATTAAAATTATCTGAATAACCTTTGAGATTGCAAGACAAGAAAGATTGATAATGAGGTATCATGTTTCAATCCGCCAGTAAGGAATTTTAATTATTTTTATATTTACTATCATTTATTATTATCCAAGCAAAATTATTCCAGAAAATTTTAATATGCCAATGAGAAATTTAAACATGAGGAATTTAAACATTTTGATTCTGTTCTCATCTTTACTAATGTTTTCTTTCTTTCCATTAATAATTAATTTTAATGTTCCAACAAATTTTTTATCGTTTAAAGTAATATATCTTAATAAGGGAGAAAAATATAAAAATCCGAAAAGTATAAAAAGAAATAAAACAAAAAAAATGAATAATAATAATGGAAGAAAATAAAATTATGAGGAAATTTTACTTGTTTAGGAAAAAGATAAAGGCTTTCGTTTTTTTCTCAGTAATATCAGCAATTGGGACGATAATTATTTTTGATGACTCACAAGCTCAGGAGTATATCTTAAAGCTTGGAACGCTTGCCCCCGCAGGTTCGTCTTGGTTCGATAAACTTTCAGAATTCAAAAATGAAGTTGAAACAAAAACTAATGGGAAAATCAAAATAATCATATACTCTGGCGGAGTAGCCGGCGACGAGATTGAGATGGTAAGAAAAATGCAATCAGGAAAAATTCAAGGAGCAGCCCTGATAATAAAAGGTATGAAAGAAATAGCTCCAGAACTTGATTTTTTAGATATACCCTTTATGTTCAAAAACTACGATGAGGTAAGAAAAATATACAACAAAATGGGAAAAGAAATAGCAGAAACATTTGAGAAAAACGGATTTATTCTTTTAGGGATGTCTCATCATGGATTTGTGAAATTTTTTTCAACAAAGGAAATAAGCAGTTTTTATGACCTCGCTAAAATGAGAACATGGGCATGGTATGGAGAACCAACAATAAAAAACTTCCTCGAAATACTCGGAGTAAAACCAGTTTATGCAGAAGTCGTCGGATTACTATCTTCAATAGAAAACGGAATGGTAGAGGTTTTTCAAACTTCCCCTCTTTCCTGCCTTACTCTACAATGGTGCAAACTTGCAAAATACTGTCTTGATGAAAATTATAGGTATGAACCCGGACTCGTTGTTTTAAAGAAAGATTTCTTCTACTCTCTTCCACCTAATATAAGAGATACAATTTTAGAATCAGCATCAAAGAAAGTAAGAGAATTGAATGCGGAAATAGAAAAAATTCAAGCAGAAGCAGAAAATAAATTAAGAAATATAGGAATAAAGTTTATAAAGCCTAAAAAAGAAGAAGTCGAAGAGCTGAAAAAGAAGGTTAGAGAGGAAATGTTCAAAAAAGTAAAAAACAAAGAACTATTCCAGAAATTCCTTAAAGAACTTGAAAGTTAAAGCAGGAAGATAAAAAAATAAAAATAAATTTATAAAAAAAATAAAAATAAATTTATAAAAAAAATAAAAATAAATTTAAAAAAATATTTAGCTTTAAAGTATATGGGACAGGTTGATATCTCAACATCACCCAAAACTCTTTCTATTAATTAACTAATTTTGACACCCAAACAAATTTTTTGCTGTATGAAAAAATAAAGAAAAAATAGACAATAGAAATAAAAAGAAGTAAATAAGAAATAAAAATAAAAAGAGATAAGAAGAGATAAGAAAAGAGAAATGTAAAAGAAAATAAAACTATGAGCTCGTTTCCACAGAGGAGATTAAGAAGGTTAAGAAAGAGCGAAGGGGTAAGAAAAATTTTCTCGGAAAACAAGGTTTTACCAGAAGATATAATGTTCCCAATCTTCGTGTGGGAAGGTCAAACAGAGGAGATAAGAAATTTTCCAGAACAAGTAAGATGGAATATTGAAGATAAAAAACTATACTTATTTTTAGAGGAGCTTGCCAAAAAAGGCTTGAACTCAATTATTGTCTTTGGTGTAGCCCAAGA
>Ga0197142_1003858_pt1 | contig 12347 bp, 7 predicted proteins | sample GBS60_MetaG_FD_148614 | JGI IMG/M metagenome (GOLD analysis project Ga0197142, IMG submission 148614) | Sediment microbial communities from Great Boiling Springs, Gerlach, Nevada, United States - GBS 60_MetaG | ecosystem: Environmental > Aquatic > Thermal springs > Hot (42-90C) > Sediment... | reverse complement strand
GCCGGTCGCACAATATCGGCACTCACCGCAAGGGATAATTTGCTCCGAAACCACCATATCACCTATAGAAAGGCCGTATTTCTCTGCCGAGCCCTCGCCAAGTTGAACCACTTCACCTGCAAACTCATGACCTGCTGTGATTGGCGGTTGGCAATAACCGACGCGCGATTCGTCTCCCCAAAAGTGATTAGCACCGAAGTAGCATTTCACATCGCTTGCGCATACGCCAGCATGATCGACTTTGATAATGACTTCCCCCGGTCCGGCCTGCGGAACTGGCAATTCTTCCAGGCGATAATCTTGAGGACCATAAGTTACAACAGCCTTCATTGTCTTAGGAAGTTTGGGACCGTATGCGGACACAGGCAACACCTCTCAAAGTAGTCAGTATGTTGCTGTATCCTATCATACAACCAACGGGCAGTCCAGATGCTTCTACTTCTTATATGAAGCGCAAGCACTGATCTGGCAAAATGATGAGAGCTTTTGTTATTCGCAAACTCGCGCCCAAAACTCAAGGCAGAGCTTGACCCGTTTTCTAATCGCAACTAAACTTAGATTCAAGGATTAGTTTCCCATATGAACAGTTATCTTAATACCTTATAAATCAGCAAATTCCGGCTAAACCCTATAGGCTGCTTGTTAATTCCCTAATCGTTTGGACGTTATCCTTAGATAAGTGAATAAGTCTGCTCGTTGACACTATTCCGTTCTCACACCTATAATCTGAGCTGGCTTTGGGAGCACATTGTATGAGTTCTGCATCTAAACGAGGAAATGAATTAAGACGCCAAAAGCGCACAAGGATAAGATCGTTTGTGACGGGCCTGCAGATAATGATATTGCTGGGCATAAGCGCGTCAGTTGGTACTGGATTGGCAATGTTTGTCAGCTTATCAAGCGTGCTCCCGAAAATCCAAGACATAGAGGCTCCTGAAGCTACTATAATTTACTCCAGTGACGGCGTTATTCTTGGCCGAATATTCCGAGAAGATCGAACAAACGTACCTCTTAAGGATATTCCCCAACATCTACGAGACGCTACTATTGCAACAGAAGATGCCAGGTTTTACCATCATTCAGGCGTCGACATACGGGGTATCGCCCGCGCACTGTGGGAGAACTTGCGTGGTCGAGAGTTTAAGCAAGGTGGCAGCACTATCACTCAGCAACTCGCTCGTAATGTTTACCTAACTCAGCGGAAGACTGTGGAGCGAAAGCTTCAAGAAGCGGTCCTGGCCATATTAATGGAGCGTCATTTTACCAAAGACAAGATACTTGAACTTTACTTAAATAGAGTATACTACGGAAGCGGTGCTTTTGGAGTTCAAGCGGCCTCGAAGGTCTACTTTGGTAAAGATGTGCGCGATCTAGATCTTTCGGAATGTGCAATGCTCGCCGGGATGCCGCAAAGACCGTCCAGTTACTCACCTCACGAAGATATTCAGGCGGCAATTAATCGACGCAACATGGTCTTGAAATTAATGTATGAGCAGGGCAAGATCACTCGTGAAGAGTGGGAAAAAGCACGAAACGAAAAACTAACTATAGTGCCGCTACGCAAGGGCCGCAGTACCTATAAAGCACCACACTTTGTTGATTACGTAACTCGACAACTAAAACAACGCTACGGTGACGATGTAGTCTTCTGTGGAGGACTAAGAGTATACACCACTCTTAACTACGAAATGCAAAAAATTGCAGAGAAAGCACTGCGCGAAGGAGTCAAAAAATACGAAAAGGCACGACGAGTAACCGAAGGATGCTTTGTCGCATTGGAGCCTGCGACTGGCTACGTGCGTGCAATGGTTGGAAGCGTGAATCCAAACAGCCATTACAATCGATGCACACAAGGCTACGGGCGCCAACCTGGAAGTGCCTTTAAAGTTTTTGTTTACGTTGCAGCTTTTGAAAAGCTCGGCTGGACTCCCGAACACAGGGTACCAAACTATCGCCGAGAATTCGTATCAGGAGGCAGTAAGCCGTGGATACCGAGAAATTACGACGGAAAATACGGCGGCCGCCCAACAATCAAACAGGCAATAGCAAGATCGATTAATATACCGGCGATAAATACGGCAGAAGCGGTCGGTGTCAAAACCGTAATCGAATATGCCAGGGCAATGGGAATAACAGCCGAGCTGGAACCTTATCTTTCCCTAGCAATCGGTGGTATCAAAGGCGTACGACCGATCGAAATGGCATCTGCCTATGGCACATTTGCTAACGACGGGATTCATGTTGAGACTTGCTCTATAGTACGCGTTACGAACGCGCGAGGCGACATTATAGAAGATTACTTGCCGGAAGGACGACGGGTTATTAAACAACGTACGAACGCGTATATAGATGAATGCTTAAGAGCAGTAGTAATGGAGCCATACGGAACAGGCAAAAATGCAAGAGCTGTACCAGAAGCGCGCGGCAAGACTGGTACTACGAACGACGATAGAGACGCCTGGTTCATAGGTTATGTGCCTGGAAAACTAGTCGCTGCTTGCTGGGTAGGTAACGACGATTGGACACCTATGAAAAGAGCCTACGGAGGTCTTGTGTGCGCTCCCGTCTGGCGTGAGTTCATGCTCAAGGCAATCCCAATCTATGACAGGATTCACAAAAATGCCGAACACGTAGCCAAGCGTTCCGCTCCTAAGAACGAAGATCCGAAGCCTCAAGATGACCAACCGGCGGAAAGCTCAACGCAAGAACCAAGCGCCGACGTGTCAGTTGTTGATAATATCGAGGTGATTGCGGTTAGAATCTGCGACTATAGCGGACTTGTTGCAACTTCTAACTGCCCGTCGACGCATATTGAAAAGTTCGCACGGGGGGAAGAACCCGCGGCCAATTGTAACCTTCACAGTACTCCGAGTTTCCAATCTCAAAACGACAATGCGGGCCAAGAATCAAGGCCTGACGTTCAGAGCGAAACGCTGGTAACGGTTACGATATGTAAGGAGTCTGGTCTTCTGGCAGGTCGTTCGTGTCCGAGAATTCGCAAGCGCGTTCCCATTGGCGATGTGCCTACTCGCGTGTGCGATGTGCACGGTAATCACTAGAAAGCTGTGTTTGCTCAAAATATTACTCTTTTTGGTAGTGCTAGTTATACTATAAACAGTTATCCATTCCTATAGGAAGCAGAGAACCTTATTCCCCAAGAAAGATGCGCAATACCGAAAATCGCAAACTACAAGTGTCGCGAATCAACCAGTTAGCAGTGATTGTAATCCTGCTATTCTTGGTTCTTATTGCGCGTCTTTGGTATCTACAGATTGCCTTGGGTTCGGAACTTCTTTTACAATCTGAAGCGAACAGGATTAAGCTGCTGCGCTTGCGCGCACCTAGGGGTACAATCTACGATCGAAAGGGAAGAATCCTAGCTACAAGCAGACCACAATTTGTTGTTATGGCTATACCGGAGAAGATAAAGACAAACAAAGAGGCAATGGAAACGCTCTGCGAAGTGTTAAATCTGGCTCCGTACGACTTGGAAGCCATTATAAACAAGGAAAGACCGCGACCAGGATCCCCTGTGAGAGTAAAAGTCGACGCGAACTTGGAAACAGTTGCACGCATTGGCGAATTGCGGATGAAGCTTCCCGGAGTCAGCGTGGAATTAGACCAGCTTCGATACTACCCGGACGGTCCTGCAGTTGCACATGTTATGGGAAAACTCGGCGAGATTAACAGGCAGCAATTGGACGAGGCAAAACGACAGAAAAAAAATTATAGGCCAGGAGACTACGTTGGACAGTCTGGAATAGAAAAGCAATATGAAGACGAACTCCGCGGAATCGACGGTGGCAAGCAAATAGAGGTTAATGCTTTTGGGCGCGTTGTGAGAGTTTTGGGTGAGAAACCTTCTGTTACGGGCAAGGCTCTTCGACTAAATATTGACCGCGATCTTCAAGTGGCTGCGGAACGCGCAATGGGCAATCAGGTTGGAGGAGTAGCTGCAATCGATCCCCAAACGGGAGCAGTGCTTGCATTGGTGAGCAAGCCTAACTACGACCCGAACGTGTTTGTAAAAAAAGTCAGTCCTGCTGATTGGCTTAAGATTAGCACCCACAAGGGCAAACCACTTCAAAACCGAGCGGTTCAAAACGTATATCCGCCCGGGTCCACGTTTAAGCCTATTATGGCGATAGCTGGATTAAAGTACAAAATGTGTGACGCAAACACGACTGTAAACTGCACAGGAAGCTTTCGTTTCGGCCGCACTTTTCGAGATTGGCAGGTACACGGTCGCACTGATTTTATGAAAGCTATCGCCATGAGCTGCGACGTATGGTTTTATATCCTGGGTCACAAACTAGAAATAGACCGAATAGCAAGCGTGGCTACGGAGTTTGGTTTGGGTTATGCCACTGGTATCGACCTGCCAGGCGAAGGCCGAAGCGACGGAACTTTAGGCACCATGCCAAGTACAGCGTGGAAACGAAAGCGCTACGGGGAACGTTGGTGGCCAGGCGAAACTATAAGTTGTGCCATCGGTCAAGGCTATATCCAGACAAGTCCGCTACAAATGGCGGTTGCGTGTGCGGCTATAGCTAATGGGGGCAAGGTAATGAAGCCTTGGATACTCAAAGAAGTTCTAAGCCCTAGTGGCTCGAAGGTGCTAAAGTCTACAAAACCTCGAGTGGTACGCATAGTAGATGCCCCACCTGAGGCATTCAAGCTTGTTCAGCAAGCTATGCGACAAACCGTTACTAGCGGCACTGGTAAAGCAGTAGATATACCTGGTATCGCAGTCGCAGGTAAAACTGGATCTGCCGAGAACCCAGGTCCTGCTCACGGTTGGTTCATTTGCTTTGCTCCATTGGAGAACCCCAAAATAGCCATCGCATGTATAGTAGAGCATGGCCGCCACGGTTCAACATCGGCTGCACCTGTTTGTCGTGCCATATTGGATGTGTTCTTCGGTAAGAAGAAACCTGAAGAGATTGGATCAAATAAGGCCCATTTTAGTGGTGACTAGTGCTGATTATCGGACAATGCAAGACAACTAAGTCGGAAGAAAAAACATCAGGCTGTACAACCGCCAGAAAATAATGTGTTGTATAAATCACAAATCGCAATATAAGCATTTTAATAAAACAAACAGGCATATATTGCCTTTGTTGATAATGCTCCTGTTTTCTGTATCTCCTACGCTCGGCAAAACTAGTAAGCCGATAGGCCGAATGGTTATCGTTGTTGCCGGTGGATTGAGCATTCGCGATGCAGCCGATTCATCACTGCCGCATTTGTTCAGCCTGCAGTCCAAAGGTTCCTACGGATTGATGAACATTCGCACGGGACGGCCCAATAACCTAATAGAGCCGGCTCTTACTCCCGGCATGGAGGCCGAGTGTGTAAGCCTAGGAGCGGGAGCAATGGCTATTGGCGGCGCTGAATCGAGATACGCAGCAAATACCTTCGAACAATTACCCAACGGCAAAACAGATCAACTCTATCTATTTAGAACGGGCACGCTCCCAGGACAAGCACAAGTTTTGCACACTGAGATAGCTCGCATTCGCCGCGCCAACGAATTTGCAGCATATCGAGCAGTACCTGGGATGCTCGGAACTACTCTTCGCAAAGCCAAACTGCGCGTTGCCGTCATTGGCAACTCAGATAAGCCTGGTGAAATGCACCGAGAGGTCGCAACAATTGCAATGGACGAAGTGGGCAAAGTTGATTTCGGTGATGTGAGTTCCGCCAGCTTGCTTGAACTTGATGTCGGTTCTCCCTATGGTATACGCACAAATATATCTACCGTCCTCAACAAGCTCGACGTTTTTCTTCGAGAATGTCAACTTGTAGTGATAGACTTCGGGGACACTTTTAGAGCAGACAGTTATGCAGTTTTGTGCACAGATGTGCAAGCCGCAAACATACGCAAGCAAGCAATCCGACGATTGGACAGATTCCTAGCTAAAGTATTTGAAAGACTTGACTTTAATAAGGATGCTCTGCTGCTTGTTTCGCCGAGTTCGCGTATTTGGTCAGACCTAGACTATGAGCGCTTGACACCTGTCATTGCTGTTGGTAGATCATTTGGAAAAGGACTACTGGTCTCGCCGTCCACTCGGACGCCAGGTCTTGTGACGATTTGCGACTTTGCACCGACCGTGCTCAGGTTTTTTGGCGCCGATGCTCCACCGGAGATTGTAGGCAGACCAATGACTGTCTATCCTATAGATAAGCCGCTGGACCATGTGCTTGTGATGAACCTGAACGCAAGCAGGCAAGGACAACGGCAAGTTGCAATGCGCGGTGCCAGCGTCACTCAATCGGTGCTGGTTACAGCGGTTACTTTAATTGCCCTACTAGGCGTTACGAATCAACTGAGAAGATTCGCTGGTTGGGCTGCGCTTATTCCGGCTGTGCTGCCGCTAGTTATGTTGTATCTACCGTTAATACATTCGGGTAGCCTTGTTGGAGCAGTACTCTGGTTGATAGCTCTAACTCCGGCATGTATCTTTATATGTAAGCTGGTGTTTCGATCTCCAACCAATGCACTAGCATGGCTCTGCGCGTTGATCGTCTTGAGTATACTAGCCGACCTAATAGGTGGTGCTCGTCTTATCTCATCGAGCATAGCTGGTTACAACATGATTGAAGGTGCCCGCTACTATGGCATAGGCAACGAGCTTGCCGGAACGCTGATCGGCGCGGCACTGATCGGTGTCGGATTGGGCTTAAGCTCTTATAAACAGCGGTTTGGATTTTCCGGGTTGATTGCTTTCTCTACGTTAGCATTGGTATTTATTGGGATCGGCAGTTCGAGTCTTGGGGCAAACGCCGGAGCGGCAGCTTCAACTGCCCCGGCTATTGTAACGGCGCTTCTTGTCAGACGAGGGCGAAAACCCAGTCTGAAAAATACGGCAATTATCCTGGCAATCAGTATAGTCATATTGGGAATCTTATTCGCTGTGGATATCTGGCGAGGTGGAGAATCGCAATCTCACATAGGTCGTGCTGTCGGACTGGCGGCAAGCGGCAATTTCATGAGTATACTGATTGTAGCGCAGCGCAAGCTTATGCTCAATTTTATGCTACTTTCAACTAGCGTGTGGAGTCGATTGCTTGGCTTGAGTCTGCTTTGTTCGGCTATACTGTACTGGCATGGGCGTCGTATATTGGGCGATAAGCTATTGACCAAAGAAACCAACGCCGCAGCACTTGGATGTTGCGTCGCAACTGTGTGCGCGTTTTTGCTAAACGACTCCGGAGTTTTGGCTGCTGCAGCATGTTCCGTCTTTTTATGGATGCTCCTGGCTCTGAGGTTGCTGGAAGTCAAAAAGCACCGAATGTCGAACGGCTGAAGGTCCTGCTCGCGGACCTTCAGCCGTTTAAGGAGAATTTTCTGTCGGCACTACGGTATGTTACTCGGCATCGGCGTAAACATCACAGGCCCAAGAGCCGTAGGTTCACGCTTAGCGCCCGTTTGATATTTTTGGATCATGGCCAGTCGTCGCTCTTGCATCCCCGTCGAGTAGACACTGGTTCTTGGAAAAGGATAGCGTGTAACATCAAATGCGAACTCGTATGGAACCCCATACCGGGTAGCAAGAGTAGGCCAAAAAGCTCCCTGTCGTATCCACATCAACCATTGTCGAATGGGAATTCTGGTAGCATCATACATATTGGCTGCGATTGCAACGTCGAGCCAATCGTAACCCATCTTGTAAAGCCGCTGTGCATGGTCGAGCGTTAGCAAGACGTTGCCTTCGGAATCATACATCGCAGTCGCTGCAATTGGACCGGCTCCCGCAGGAATAGGACGAGCCGCAACTACCCGCATGGTAGGAATTGTGAGATCGGAAAGAGCTACGTTATACTTATTCGCAATGTCTTGCCACGACATTCCTTGACTTCGCAGGCTTGCTATAGTTGCGATCGGCTGACCGGCGCGAACTGAAGCGTTCGCGATCAAGTTGATCTCGTCCCATGAGAATCCCTGCTGCCTCAACTGAACAAGTTGCGACTCGGGTATGCCATAGTATTGGGAGATAAAACGCCTGTTGAAAGCCTCCATTTCCGGCGCGCTTATCATCGGAACCATTGCAATATCGGACATCGACAGATTATATCTCTTGGCAACATCCGACCAATTTTTATACTTCTGGTAGTGCGCCACTACCTCGCTCAAAGGACAACCGGACTTCATTGCAATAGCCTGTGCCATTGCAATGTCCGAGTAGGACATACCTTGCATTCGAAATTGGGCAACTTGCTGTGTGGATAGTCCCAGCGATTTTGCCATGCAAGCATCCGCAATCTCTTCACCAACAGCTGGACAGGCGGTGAGCGTACTGGGTTGGTTTGTGGCATTTTGGGCCCATCCGCCCACAGCGCCAACAAGTGCCAATACAACAATCAGCACAAAAGCTCGCATATTCTTTGCCTCCTTCTTAGGTTTACTTCCGGGACTTAATTGGTAATCCGACAATCCTGATCAGGTAAGATTTTAACCACCGTCAAATCAGGAATACCGAATCGAACCTACCTGCGATTGATACCCAGCGGTGTTTACTTGCAAACGTGGTGATATCCTCGCGACAACACAAGTACGCTGATTCATTGTAGTACAAGGTATCGAATTAAAAGATATTTGAAATGTAATGTCGTCGAAATGGTTATGCGAGATTGCAAACGACACGGCATTAAATAATTAAGATCTTATTGCTCAGAAATACTAGTATAACTGCCAGATTTGGCACGGTTTTTGCAGTTATATTAGTCAGAGAGTAAACTCTTTCTCCTTCCTTAAAGTGTTGTGGCTTATACTCGCTGGAAGGGCACCCAACCCTTCAGGCGGCCCGTGGGCGTACGGAGCCTACGGGGATTTTTTTGTACTAACCTTTTCCAGCCTTGGCTTCGCCCTTGTGACAACAAGAGGTATCCTGTAAGTGTTAGTAGAATATCTTCTATAGTTTCAATCGCCCCGATCTGCAAGTGAGGAGATATTTCGCTATGAAAACTATCGGATTGCTGACAAGCGGAGGCGACGCTCCTGGTATGAACGCTTGCATAGCAGCAGTCGTAGAAGCCGCTGAAAAACGTGGGATACGAGTACGTGGCATTATGGCTGGTTTTCGGGGCTTGTTGGAAGCGAATTCGATTCCAATAGGCACGGAACTGGCGGGGCTGGCACGAAGAGGAGGCAGTTTCCTAGGCACCAGTAGAAATGGAAACTTAGAAAAAGAACTTGCAGAGCAAGGCATTGTAAATGCCATGAGCCGATGCTGTGTAGATGGTCTCGTAGTGCTTGGTGGAGGCGGATCGCTCGGAGCGGCTGCCCGAATTGCTGCTAATGGAGCTCCTGTTGTAGGCATTCCTTGCACAATCGATAATGACGTAAATGGTACTGACTACTGTATTGGTTTCGACTCCGCCGTCAACAAAGCACTTCGTGCTGCAGATGAGATACTCGATACCGCTGAAAGCCTGTCGGAGCGCATTTTTATAATTGAGACCCTTGGCGGCAAGACGGGACATATTGCTGTTTCAGCAGCCTATGCCGCCGGAGCAGATGCAGTGTTCGTTCACGAAATCCAACCCGACATTGAAGGCGCCGCATACAAGATAAAGACAAAAATGGATGCAGGCGGGACTCACGGTCTTGTCTTTATTTGCGAAAATCTTGGCATATCAGAAATAGCTGCAAAACTGCAGTTGATAGCAGGACGTCGCGTCAGGATCACCATGCTCGGCCATACACAACGAGGCGGCAACCCGACCTACCTAGACCGCGCACTTGCGCGAGAGTTCGGAGAACTAGCCGTAGAAACGCTCGTCACGGGCAACTACGGCAAAATGGTTGCCTACAAGGCTGGCAATGTAACGACTATTAATCTAAGTGAAGCGATAAGCAAGACTAAAGAGCTCGACATTGCGAAATATAAGGCCGTCAACGGTGGTTAAACACTAAGTTAATTTAGGCCAGTAGAATAACGCACAGCCTAGTTCTAAATCATATATTCGTAGTAAACACTATCTCCGAAACCTAACATCCCCGATGCATAGAACAGCCCCCTGCAACTCGTTGTATCACCTTATCTTAGCCAGACCTCTGCCACCGCGAAGCTTCCAACGCTCAGCAAACTTTATTCCTTTAATTAGACACCGGCGAGGTTAAAAACGGGAGAAATCGGACTAGCACTTTTAGCTGTCTTTTTGAGAATTCAAATAGAAGTTGTGTTAAGTGAGCGAAGGACGGCAAGATTCTTCGCATCGTGCGCGATGTCGTGTCCGGGGGTCTCTATTATTCCAGGGAGATCGTGCAATCGTGGCAAGTTCAAAATAGCGCGGAATCCTTCCAAGCCGATTCGACCTTTACCAACGTGATAATGCTTATCCTTGCGAGAACCAAGTTCGACTTGGGTATCGTTAAGGTGCACAACTTTGAGTCTGTCTATACCGATAAGGCGATCAAAACGATCAAACGTAGCTACAACACCGTCTGCAGTAGAAATATTATAACCAGCTCCCCACAAATGTGCCGTATCCACGCAGATACCAACACGATCGCCTACTTCTTCAAGTCGCGAAAGAATATTGGCCGCTTCCTCGAAGCTAGAACCCACACTATGACCCGCACCCGCACCTAATTCCAGCACAATTGTCGGACCAGGCGATACATCAAGCGCAAATAGTACCGATTCTCTTATTCGCGAAATCCCGGTTTCTAATCCGCTTCCTTTGTGACTGCCGATGTGAGTCACTACAAAATCTGCCCTCATAAGATGCGCCCGCTTTACGGCATCAGCAAGCACCTCTCTGCTTCGAAACCAGATATCGGTATCCGGAGATGCCAAGTTGACTAAATATGGAGTATGCAAAATCGTAGGATAGATACCCAGTTCTGCTGCTCTAAGGGCAAATTGACCTGCGATTTCGGGATGTAAGGGCTTTATAGCCCAACTGTTCGGATTGCCTGAAAAGAGCTGGATAGCCTCACACTTTAGCTCTTGTGCATAGTCGAGAGACCTCACCAATCCTTTTCCTATGCGAATGTGAACCCCGAGACGCACAAGAAGGTGCTATTCCTCCTCTTCATCTTCAGGTCCCAAGCTGTCAATGTCGCCCGAAGCATAGCTGAATGAGCTGATCTCTTCAGCACGAAACACAGTAACTAACAAGTCTTCCCTTTCAAAACTGGGCAGGTAAGATGAAACTATGTCTTCGTCTATAGCTTCGAGTAGGTCCTCTTCTTCAGTAACAGTCAGATCAATCTCAAGCAGCAAAGCAGCATGAATCGTATCGTGCGCATAATGCAGATGTACCTGCCCGACTCGCGTTTCGCCTTCCCAAATCACATATATCTCTGATGATGCTGTGCGCACAAGGCGCGACAACCTGAATTGTGTCTTGCCGCTTTCGTCCACTAATAAACCTCCTAAGTCGAACCGGTATTCAAGTACATAAACTGAGCCCGCACCAAAATATTTGACGGGCTCAGTATGCCACTTTTCGCGTCGGAGGTCAAGCAGCGGTTCAAGGAGGTTTTCAAAATATGCGGGGCAAACCTATCTCGCCATTAAGCTTGCATTATTGAACCAACACGTTCCGGGAGGATTGGACTGATGCCATACCCATAAAAATACACTCACCGCACCCGACGAACCTACCGTACCAGTGACCTCAGCATAATTCCACTGACCTGCAATGTTAGCGAACGCCGTACTTCGACTGGGTAGGCTTGTGCCACCATTGCCGTCTGCGCCTATCCAACAAGTCGAGTTTGTGCTGCTCTGATACGCATAAGCCGAAAAAGTAAAATTCGTCCCAGGAGTCAAACCAGTCACACGTTGCATTATCCCGGATTCGCCAATACCGGCTAAACTTACATATATCTGCTGAGTATAGTTCTGTGGAGAACCCCAATTGTAATCCGACCACTCAGAGTTATCTGCAGAAGACTGATTACGATATACCGCATTCCAACCGTTGGCTATGCGACCGCCCCAAAAGTCTATAAAACCGCCCTCGAAATCCCTATTTACAAGTTTTTCAGAAGGCAAAGCATTAAGCGTGAAATTTACATTCGTAGTTTGACCAACACTCACAGACACGTTCGGAATGCTTTGAGACTCATAACCGCTCTTGGAAGCCGTTACTGTATACGTCCCAGGAGCCACATTCGATAAAGTGTAAGCACCGTTAGTGCCGGTAGTAGCTGAATAACCGCCAACATTCGTTGAAACTACTGCACCTACCAGTCCTACACCAGCAGTATTTTTAACAGTCCCGGAAATAGTCCCAGTAGTAGGCGCCGTATAAAGCAATCTTAAATCGTTCGCACTCCTTAATCTCAAATAACTCCGGTTGGTTGTCCAACCAGCAGGAATGCTACC
>Ga0197142_1003857_pt1 | contig 12348 bp, 13 predicted proteins | sample GBS60_MetaG_FD_148614 | JGI IMG/M metagenome (GOLD analysis project Ga0197142, IMG submission 148614) | Sediment microbial communities from Great Boiling Springs, Gerlach, Nevada, United States - GBS 60_MetaG | ecosystem: Environmental > Aquatic > Thermal springs > Hot (42-90C) > Sediment... | reverse complement strand
TTATAATTTGAGTTCGCCTCAAAAGGTATTCTTCGAAAACATAAAACAGGAGCGTATCCAAAAAAATCTCATACTCCATGAGCTGAGAGGGCCATATGGAGGATTTAGGCCTAGACATTTATTGGTTGGTAGTGTCCGGATAAGGTGTTGTATTTGAAGGCCGTCTGGTTTGTCTTGTCTGTATGTTGTCTCCGGCTGTTTTAGGCGTAGTAGGGGGTTAAGGTCTTACTGCAGGAGGGTTTCAAGTCCACGGGTACATGACCTAGCTAGGAAGGTGTATAGCATTAGATGAGACTATATATGTGTATGTTCTGCTGTAGACGTAGATTCTGGAGGTGTCGTACTAACATTCCTTAGGAAGGCCTTGGAGATGTGTATAAACAAACTATTGGTAGTGGTTGATAGAGGCTCATGGTATCCATTGGACTATAGGTGTGAAAGATTCGGTATGAGGAATAGGGTTGAGATATTCTCCAGATACCTTAAGGAGAAGACCGCAGTACTCCACCATAATACAGGGAAATAAGAAACCTAAAACTAGTCCTAAACCTATTCACAATATACTATTAGGCCGCGAGGATAGGGAGGTGAATGAAAATGCTTATCCGGACACTATCTTTCCGCTTAAGGCCAAAATAGTATATTACTCCTCTGAAGGTATGAGCTGGCATTGTCAACTAGGTAACACCGGCTCACCTCTAGATGGGTTGGACCTTAGGTTGAGGTTGTGTATGGGCGTTGTTGACGTGGTCATCTCCTCATGCTCTCCACAGTTTATGTTGTTGTAAAGTCTTCTCCTTGAGCGTTCTGAACCATCGCTCAACCCTTTTCCTACCGCCAAAAGTCTGGTGGAAACAGCTTATGCCCAAGGATACCGTGGACATCTATCCGCCACTACGCATGTCAGGGCCACAGCCAGGCCCCTATCCCTGCTGGCGTACACGTTCAGTATATCTCCCGAATCCACGTCTATAGCAGCCCAAACCTCTTCACCACCGTCTCCTCCACAGCCACAAGCCGCCTATTCTTCCCGGTTCTGAAGAGGGTCCTCAGCTTATGAGCCCATTCCCTGACCGACTCGAAGCGTATGTGAGGCGGTACCTCTCAGACATATCCCTAAGACTCAACCCAGCGATGAAGAGGAGAGTAGCGTAGGCCTTCTCGACCGGGCTATAGTTAAGAAACCTGACGAGCCTATAGTCGAATGCATGCATAACCAGTCGAGAAAAGCTTTACAGTGCAGCCGGTATCATAAAAAGATTTATATTTTAGAATAAAAATTGAACCATCACCGAGTGAAGATGAATAAAAAAACTATTATCATGACGGTGATAGCGTCTATTTTGATAGCCGGGATAGCAGCGACAGCTTTCTTTACAACCCTACTTCAACCAATATCAGTAACACCAACAGTCTCAGGGCCACAACGAGTTTCAGAGGTTAGGATTGGTGTACTTACACCTCTAACGGGTCCGGCAGCCTATTTTGGGGAAGGCCAAAAGGCGATGGCTGAGCTTATGGCGAAAAAAATCAACGAAGAAGGGGGCATAAGGTCCCTAGGTGGCGCAAAGGTAAGGGTAATAGTGGCTGATACCGAGGGGAAACCCGAAGTAGGGAAAATTCAAGCCGAGCGGCTCATAGTTGAGGAGAAGGTACACCTAATAATCGGTGCATTGCATAGCGGTGTAACATCAGCTGCATCCATTGAGGCAGAGCGATACGGTATACCGTGGATTTGTGAGACTTCTTCGCATCCTGACTTGACTCGCAGAGGCTTCAAGTGGTTCTTCCGGATCTGGGGCCATGATGAAATTTTCGCAAAGGAATACTTCCTATTGTTGCGTTGGTTGCAGGAAAAAACTGGAATTAAAATAAACACAATCGCTTTCATCGCTGAGGAGACCTTGTTCGCTGTAGGTGTAGCACATGCTTGGGAAAAGTATAACCTTGATCCAAACCTCGGTGGCTATAAGGTAGTGGCTAACATAAGGCACCCTTCGGGGGTCTCTGATCTAACATCAGAGGCGTTAACTCTGAAAGCAGCTAACCCAGATGTGGTATTCATGGTTAACACACCTATCCCAGACGCCATCCTCTGGACAAAAACTCTAAAGCAAGTTGGATTCTTTCCGAAGGCACTTATGACCACGGGTGGGTTCACATTTCCAGCTTACCTAGAAGCTGTTGGCATGGATGGAGAGTACATAATAGGGCGCGGAGGTTGGAGCCTAGATCTTACCTCAGTTAAACCGAAGGCCAAGGAGGTATATGAATGGTATACGCGAGAAACCGGCAAGGATATGCATATCTATGTTATGACGATGCACGCCGCCATGGTTTTAGTCCGTGATGTGTTGGAACGGGCGGGATCTGTCGAACCAGAAAAGATCCGCCAAGCCTTAATCGAAACTGATCTCTCAGGGGACGAAATTATGAATCCGTGGAAAGGCATCAAATTCGATGGAACTGGGCAGAACATCTACCCAATAGACCTCATGGTTCAAGTGATCGATGGAAAGTTCCGAATGATTTGGCCATCTGGATTCCAGGCAGTTGAACCGATCTTTCCTGCTCCTAGCTGGGAGGAGCGCAAGTAGTTGTCCTTTTCTCCCTCTATTTTTTTAAACCTTTTAATAGCTGGAATCTTCCTAGGCGGTATCTACTCACTCGTAAGTATAGGATTAACTCTTATTTTCGGAACTTTAAAGCTGGTGAACTTTGCACACGGCGCGCTCATGATGGTAAGTATGTATCTTACCTTCTGGCTTTGGGCCCTATTGGGTATTGATCCTCTAATTTCATTGCCAATTTCATTTGGACTTTTTTTTAGCATTGGCTATGCCTTGCAGAAGATATTGATTATGCCAATCATCCAGCGGCCAGTATCCGCCCAGATGCTTATGACGTTGGGCCTCCTTCTAGTCATACAGAACGCAGTTATAATGTTATGGTCGGCGACCCCCCGACAGGTGGTCACAGACTTTGCTAACCTTATATTCAGATATGGTGAATTATACATCAATTTTCCACGGTTCGCGGCCTTTGTGGTCGCTATGACCCTTTCTGGAATTTTACACTTATTTTTGACGAGGACGGACTTGGGAACTGCCATTAGAGCTACAGCCCAAGACAGCGAAACGGCTAAAGTGTTAGGCATTGACGTTAACAAGGTTTACGCCCTTTCGTTCGGTTTGGGCACCGCATGTGCAGCTGTGGCTGGAAACCTGATAAGTACATTTTACCCTATAGACCCCTTCGTGGGAGACACATTCCTCCTTATGGCGTTCATCGCAATTGTCTTAGGAAGCATGGGAAACTATATCGGCGCCTTCATAGCAGGGTTAATCCTCGGTGTTGTTGAAATCTTTACAGCATTTGTATTATCTTCTCTCCTGAGACAAGCCGTTCCCTTAATTATCTTCCTCCTCTTGCTTCTCCTCAAACCTGAAGGGCTATTTGGGGGTCGTTTACGTGAATGAGGCTCGATATAAAAGCTTATGTCTACATATTATTTTTTACCACTCTATTCATTGTACCAGTTCTGACAAACTCACATCTTATTCTTAACATCCTCATAATGGTATTCTTTTATGCGTATCTATCTTTAGCTTGGAACATACTAGCTGGTTTCGCTGGACAATACTCTTTAGGACACGCTGCCTACTTAGGAATAGGCGCGTATACCACTGCACTTCTTTACGTCAGGACTGGTATGATTCCATGGCTGGGGCTTCTCGTCGGAGCTGCTCTTGCTGCTCTGTTTGCGTTAGGAATTAGCTATCCAACATTCCGGTTTGGGATTAAAGGCTACTATTATATTTTGACAACCTTAGCCGTCGCCGAAATTCTGCGAAGGATATTCTTATATTGGGATCTAACTGGAAGGGCTGACGGAGTCCGGTACCCATTAAAACCGGATTCGTTTTTGCTCTTTCAATTTCACATGGATCGTACCCCTTACTATTATATAATGCTTGTATTCCTAATACTAATTTTGTTCATATCGTATATCATCAGAAACTCTCAATTCGGTTTACATCTTTTGGCTATACGAGATGACGAGGATGCCGCGCAATCAATACGAATAAACACACTAAAGTGCAAACTTATTGCAGCAGCTATAAGTGCCGCTTTGACAGCAGTCGCTGGTGCTTTCTACGCACAATACACCCTATTTATTGAGCCAGACACGACAATGTCGTTATTCATTTCAATTGACATTCTGTTGCCTTCGCTCATGGGTGGTACAGGAACAATCGCGGGTCCCTTAATAGGTTCCTTCTTGCTGACTCCGCTAGCCTGGATATTTCGCATCGCCTACGGTGCTGAAGTGCTGCATATGATTATTCGTGGAGTAGCTCTAATGATTATTGTAGCGCTCATCCCTAAAGGAATCGCAGGAACAGTTATTGATTATTATATTCGTCCACGACATATTAAGAGGTGATATGTTTCATGACATTGCTCCAAGTGATGAATCTAGTCAAGTCCTATGGTGGCGTGAGGGCCGTCGACGATGTTTCCTTTGTAGTTGATAAAGGTGAACTTATTAGTCTGATAGGTCCGAATGGATCTGGAAAGACGACTTTAATAGACCTAATCTCTGGCTTCATTAAACCTGACTCTGGTAAAATATTCTTTATGAAGAGCCTAATCAATAATTTGGAGCCTTTTAAAAGAGCCACGTATATTGGGCGAACGTTTCAAGTGACCAAAGTGTTTCAGGGAATGACTGTTTTAGAGAACCTTTTAGCAGTTGTAAAGAACAAGCAACGAGCAACTGAACTCTTAGAATTAGTTGGACTCACTGAATTATCCGCTGAGTACGCCTCGAATCTTTCAGGTGGTCAACAAAAGCTGCTTGAGTTCGCTAGGGTGCTTATGTTGAACCCTCAATTAATATTAATGGATGAACCTTTTGCAGGTGTAACGCCTAGTATGATAGATAGACTGCTCGAGGTAATAAATACATTAAATAGACAAGGTGTGACCTTTATGATCGTGGAGCACAACATGAATTTAGCACTTCGTCTATGTCGCCGATGTATTGTTTTGAATTGTGGAAAGATAATAGCAGATGAGCCCGCCTCCCTAATCCCATCTAATTATCGTGTTATCGAGGCATACTTAGGTGAATAGGATGATTTTAAAAGTTATTGACATAAGCGCAGGTTATGGCAAAATAGAGGTGCTGCATGGAGTATCAATAAACGTACAACGTAATTCAGTGACCGCGATTATTGGTCCTAACGGGTCTGGCAAATCAACATTGTTAAAAACCATATATGGTATAATCAAACCAACTAGGGGGACAATTATTTTTAATGACCGTGATATCACAGGGATTAAGACACATCTTTTAATAAGAAGCGGAATGGGATATTTAGCCCAGCGACCTTCCGTCTTTCCATATTTGAATGTAGAGGAAAACCTTAGAATGGGCGTATGGATATTTAGACACGACCATGCTAGATGTAGGGAAGCTCTTCAAGAAGTTTTCGAACGCTTTCCTACTTTGAAAGAAAAAAGAAACCTCAAGGCAGGTGCACTTAGTGGAGGTGAGCGAAGAATGCTTGAGTTGGGGAGAGCATTAATGAGTCAACCCGAGTTGCTTCTTATGGATGAATTCTCCGTTGGATTGTCACCTAAGATTGTAAAAGAGGCATACCGAGTCCTCTACGAATTAAAGAAAGATGGGAAAATAACAATTTTGGCAGTTGACCAAAACGTTCGTCAGATCTTATCGATAAGCGATTATGTTTACGTGCTGAAAATCGGGCGAAAAATCCTAGAAGGTCCGAAGGAAGACTTACTAAGGAATCTTAATGAAGTAATGATTGACTGGCTTCGCTAAAAGATAAGAGACTTGTCTGGTTCTTTAGATGTATAATTCGCAAGCTCTCCAGATAATGGTTACGTACTGCAGAAGCCAACTCATCTATGAAAGCACGCGAGGGTGTTAAAAACTTTCCGAAATAGTTTGTCACCATCTTTTAGGTCGATTAAACACAAGATAGGCAGCATGCACATAAGTGTTCAATTATTCTCTTGATTTGTTTCTTCAAATCATTTCAGAACATAGGCAGAAGACGGGTAAGTGTTGGATGGAATAATCTACGTCCTCATCACGGTCTGAAGGTGTATGGACAAGTTTGCGCATTACAGCCAATACTCAACAGTAGGATTAGGCGTAAAATTTGGAGGCCCTATAAGCTCGGTATAGAATCACATGGTCAAACGAGGTGTGCGACCGTGAGGTTCTTTGCTCAGCTTAAGAATGGAGATGAGGTACGAAGGGCTGCCATCGACATCTCTAGAACTCATATGCGTGGCATGTTATATCAGAGGATTTTAATATGAGTTTACGGATAGAGACTACTTTATTTATAGGATGGCAACACGGTTTCAGCAAATAGCTCCATTTGCTTTAACACTTCATCCACTGTAAATCCTATAAAGTCAAACCAGATATGATGAACCCCAACTGCCACATATGACTCTAACTTCTTAATGATCTCATCCGGGCTACCGACAAAGTTCCGCCGCAAAAGTTCTTCATCACTAAATGAGCCCAAATCCTTAAGTGTAGACTTTCGTAGTGAAAGAAGGTGATGATACATTGGTGACTGGAAAAAGTTTCTGCGCGCTGTTACGCTATCCCTTGAAATACTGCAACCAAATTCTGGCGCCACTTCAATCTTAGCTGGATCCCGCCCTATCATTTTTGCTTGTTCCTTGATTTCCTCAATCGCTTTTTCAAGGTCCTCAGACGTTAAAGCTGCAGGCAACCATCCGTTTCCGTACAGGGCAACGCGTTTCCAAACTGAGGGTGCATTGCCCCCAATATATATGGGGAAAGGATTTTGTAGTGGTCTCGGGTATGACTCGATCTCTGAAAACTGTATGTACTTACCATGGAAACTAGCAAGAGGCTTATCCAATAACTCTCGCAATGCTGCTATGGTTTCATCCAAGATAGCCCCTCGATCGCCCCTGCCACCATATGCTTTAAACTCTTCCCGATACGCCCCAAGACCGATGCCTAGAATGAAGCGCCCGTTACTAACGTGATCTAAAGTAATTGCCTGCTTAGCTAGAATCACAGGATTTCGGGTAGGTCCTATGAGTACACCTGCTCCTAGCTTTATGTGTTTAGTCACAGCAGCTAGATGTGAAAAGATTATTAGAGGCTCAAAGAAATTAGGCTTCTCTCCTCGGTGCTTCAGATAATCCTGCGTTGTAATATGGTCATTCCCCCACACTGAGTCGTAGCCAAGCGCTTCAGCCCTTTGAGTTACAAGTCGCAGACTTTCAATTGACGAAAAGCCTACCGGATAAAATAATCCCTCCCGACAAGTCGATATTGCTACCCCAAACTTCATCAAGAATTAATCCCCCCTAAAACTCGATTATTGCTTAAACCATTATGTATTAGCTCATGCATTGGCATCACTAAATCACCAAAAGTTCTTCGATGGGTGTCGTCAAATATTCACATCCTTTATCCGTGACCACAACTGTTTCTTCGACCTGAAGACCGCCAAACCCAAGTTCGTAGTAGGGTGTTTCAATATTTAGTACCATTCCAGCCTCAAGAGGCGTACTGTCCGCTGGTCTCACCATTGGCATATCGTAAACCTCTATTCCTATACCATGCCCACAATGGTGACGTCTATAATGAGGTATCCCGGTCTTTCTAGTTGTTTCTAAGGCTATGCTGAATAGATCGCATGCTTTTACACCTGGTTTTATGTTGTTAATTGCCTCTGTGGTTCCTCTAAGTATTGCGGTATAATATTTTTTGTGTTTTTCGGAGGGTTGACCGAATATTGCGCTTATAGCTATATCAGAGCAATAGTTTCGATAAACGCATCCTCCATCAAAACGCACAATGTCTCCCCTTTTTAATTTATAGTTGCTGGGCATGGCGTTCGGGAAGGCACTTCGAGAGCCGCAACCAAATACCGTAATGAAGGGTACAGCTCTCTCCTTAACTACAGTAACTTCGAATTCACGAGCTAGCTCAGTTTCGCTTACCCCTTCTTTGACAGCTTGTAAAGCAACATCAAGTGCTTTTTCCGAAATTTCAGCTGCCTTTTTAAGCTTGTCTATTTCTTCTACAGTTTTCACCATTCTTATCTCCTTAAAAATAGAGGCTCCAGCTCTAATTTGAGCTTTAGGTAGTTTATTCTCCAATTCATTCCACATCAAACATGTAATGCCTGCCTCGTCTACCGCAATAGTTTTGTTTTCAAGACCTCTGTCTTTTAAGACTTTAACCAGCCCATTTATGGCTGTCTCATCAGGTTTAACTCCTTTTAAAAGATTTGCCAATCGCTCTTCAGATTCCATTAATTTTTGTATTTCTGGTAGTTCTATGTAGAATGTTCCGTAACATCTTATGTCCTTTATCCATGAAGGCTCATCAGCATATAAATCAAGATCCGAGATTGGTGCTACAATAGCTGGTTCGGCATCTCGAGGCAAAACAGTAAATACCGACACACCCCTTAAAGCCCATTGGCTGAGACTCTGAAAATCACTTACATATAGAGTATTTTCCGGCGTAGTCGACACCAAAGCTTCTACGTCATATTTTTCCATCATTTTGAAGGCTCTTTCAAAGTTTATAGGCAAACTTATCACCGCACTTTGGCCTTTTTCAGGAACGCTCTTTAATAAACTTTTGCATCCAACAATATATAGTGTCCGGATAATGGTTTATATAGCTATGTGGGGTTCCTATAATCGCCTAGATCAGGGAAAAAGCACCCTTTGATTGTATTTAAGGCCTTATCAGGACACTACCAACACAGTTTAAAAACTAATAAATAACTTTACACTCACAAAGTGTCGGGAGGAAGCATTCATTTTGAACGATAGAAGAGCTAAACTGGGCGTAATCATCCCTTCGGCTAACACGGCCATGGAGCCGGAGCTTTATAAGATGGCCCCTCCGGGGGTGTCGATACACTTCTCAAGGGTGAGGCTTTCAGAAGATACCGAAGAGCAAATATTGGCCATGATTAATTATGTCCCTAGGGCTGCAGAGGATTTAAAACACGCCGGGGTTGACGTCGTAGCCTTCGGATGTACTGCTGGAAGCTTCATTAAAGGCTTAGGATACGATACAACAATTATAGACATTATAGAGAGATCATGTAAAATACAAGCTACAACCACATCGACGGCTATAATTGAAGCTTTCAAGGAAATGAACATAAAAAAGGTTTCAGTAGTAACACCATATGAAGATTGGTTAAATCAAAAATTGATGAAATTCATTGAGGGCAATGGTTTTAAAGTACTTAAGATAAGTGGATTGGGCATAATAAGAAACATCGCTGACGTTGATCCAGAGAATATATATAGATTGGCGAAAGAGGGTCACGACCCAGAATCCTGCGGAGTGTTCATAAGCTGTACTGACTTTAGAGCGGTTGGGATATTGGATGAATTAGAACAGGATTTAAAGAAGCCTGTAATTTCAAGCAATCAAGCAACAATGTGGATGATGTTAAAGATGGCTGGTTTTAAGACCCCTATAAAAGGCTTCGGCGCTTTGATGACTAAGCTCTAGTTTTTCGCGAAAAACTTGTGAAGAAGAGAAAGTTATCTGCCTTCTAAGGTTCTTTAGCAACATGTCTATCTCATAGGAATGTTCGTCAAGCGTAGATATATACTCGTAGAGGTTGCTTAAAGTATCAACCATACTAAACCATTCGAGGGCTTATATCCATTCTGAGATGACTTTCGGTATACTGCTATCCCCACCCGGTCTCCCAGTCATAGTACGTTCCGTCATCTCTCAGCTCTAGTTTCTTTGGAACGGTGGCTATGCGGTATTTCACGGTCCTCCCGGATACGGATGTCTTGTCTGAGAAGAGGCTTAGCAGCGGACTGGGTAACCCCTCAGCCCTAGGCTTGAGGAATTCGCCTTTGAGGTGCATGGCTTTCGCGGCGAAGAAGGTCGCAACGTATTCCGGTGGGGGGATGACGGCTTCGTAGAGCCCAGCCCCATGCCCCTCAAAGTAGAGGTAGAGCTCCGTCCCCAGCTTCGGGAAGACATGGTTTACGAGCTACTCCATGCTCCGGCGGCCGAAAGCCCTCCTCAAAGCCCTCTCAGAGCTAAGCGTGTCAAGCAGGTAGAGCTCTGACCCGTCCTCCCCTCTGTGTATCAAAGTCCCTGAGCCTGCTATGGCGCCGAGGGCTTTGAGCAGATCTTCGCACTCCAACTCAGCTTGGGCGTGTCGTAAGGCAGTGTGGGCTCTGCCAGCATGATGCCGAACCGCCGGTCGTAGCGGTTATGGAGTCTTAGCTCAGAGATAGTTGGCATAGGCGTAAAACACGACGCTCAAGAGGAAGACCTAACAGGCATCGCAGCAACTTCAAGCAGCCTACGTGATGTCCGAGGGTAGACCCTCTAGGAAGCTACTCAAGAGTTTCTTTAAGAGTTTGAAGATAAATAAAGTTATCCTCTGTAGAAGGTTCTATTTACATTCCATAACCCCACTCATTAAATGCAGATACTTTCCATATCCTTCTTTTTCTACCAGTATACTCAAAGGCCAATTGAGATAATTCTCTTAAAAGGTTAGGACTTCTTTTTAATGGAACATAATATGGGTCTGTTACACCAAGTGGATGGATTTCTTCTCCAGGCATAATGTTTGTTATCAAATCGATTTCTGGGTTAAAACGAGTGGCATAACTATACCATCTGTCGTATAGATTCTTTACAAATTTAGGGAAATTTTTTCTTGCCTCCTCATTACCATAATTCCACATATTACTATGTGCAGAAATAGCATCCATAGATCTAACTATCTGTCTATTTCTTGGTTCAAGTGCATCATAAGGTGCATTTGGAAAATACCGCCCCAAAATATTACCAACTAGATAAAGTTCGTAGCCTTCTTTTTCCATCTCATTTCGTAAATCCCTAATAACACTTTCTATATCGCCTATCCAGTGTCTATCAACATCAAACTGAACGAAATATTTTCCATCAATTTTTAGGTATTGAGGATGATTGAAAAAATTTTCAGCTAGAAACTTAAAATCGGAAATTAGCCTACTTTTATTACGCGGTTCATCTATAGGTACTACTAATGTTCCCCAAACATGGTCGTATTCGTATGTAATTTTGCTTCTAAGTCTACCTAAATCCTCATGCAAGATGCAAAACTTCATTTGGTTAACCAATGGATTTTATAGAAAACTTTCAAAATTTCTAATATCATGATAGTCCCAAGTACGTTCATCTTTACCCGTAGTCCACCAACTTACAGAAAATGCATCTATTCCATGACCAGTTGCCCAATCAATATGTTTACTGATCACTATCGGGTCTCCTGACGCATACTCACCGAGTAAAGGATCATAGATATGTGCACGCTGCCCCTTGTCATTATACCAGTGATTTCCAGGATCTGAAGGTTTCTCATACGAAGTATAATAATCAGCAATAACAATGATATCCTCTAAAGGAGCAATATTCTCAAACTCTCTGATGTAAGAAGTTTTTCTTTCTTCGGAGTTAGTGCTATTAGCTACATCTTTAGCTACTGCTTTAACAATATATTCTCTTCCTCCTCTCAAATCTTTGAAATCAACTTTTAAAACTTCTTTCTCTAATCCTTTAGGATTCAGTTTAACCACTCTAGTTTCTTCACGGGGGAAAACTAAAGGATAATCCTCTCTTCTCATTCCATATCTGGTTATGAAATATTCGTATTCGACTGGTATGAGCCTGACTTCGACTTCTTTAAGGGTGTTTAAGGGGCTTATTACTACTTGGCTCACGTTTAAATCGTAAATTTTATCGTTAACAACTCTGGCAGGAGTGTAGTCTAGGCTTTTTATCAACGGGAAGTAGGGTAGGACTTTCTGCAGTTTTCTTGCGTCACTTTTAGGTCTTCTAGAACCTTCAGACTTGAGGATTCAAAGGAAACTCTTTCATCTCCTAAGATAGCCCGGTACCTTTGTATAGTATTTTCCAGCCTCCTTCTAGCCTCTTCCATCCGTTCCCTATAGAGAGAAATAGCCGAGGTCGACTCTCTTTCCAATGCATCCATATCTCTGACGGTAGAACCAAGCCTGTTGACCTCACCAATTGCAGAATTATACTGATTTCTCCAACTGTTTACCTCTCCATTTAATCTGCTGATCTCGCTCCTTGAAACGTTCACCTGCTCTGACAACTTCTCCACCATTTTTTTTGCTGAGTTGTATTCATTCATCCAATGAGTTACTTCACTTCTAAACCTCCTCTCCAGTGAAGGAACGTGATAAAGTCTTTCGTACAGCTCTGCTCCTGCAGCACCCAAGCCGGCTAAAAATTTTAGA
>Ga0197142_1003856_pt1 | contig 12351 bp, 9 predicted proteins | sample GBS60_MetaG_FD_148614 | JGI IMG/M metagenome (GOLD analysis project Ga0197142, IMG submission 148614) | Sediment microbial communities from Great Boiling Springs, Gerlach, Nevada, United States - GBS 60_MetaG | ecosystem: Environmental > Aquatic > Thermal springs > Hot (42-90C) > Sediment... | reverse complement strand
ATATTCTCCTTGGCATGATTTATTGCGCCACTTCTTTTTTCTGGTTTTAGGAATTCCTCAGCATTATCGTAAAAATAGTCACAAAGTAGAGCACATTTTTCTACTTCTGCAATTGCTTCTGTAATGGGCTTACCCATTTCTTTTGTAATAATCTCTGCATAATTTCTTTTATTGGTTTTTAGGTTGTTGGAAATATGTTTTAAAAACTCTTTTCGTTTAGTTATGCTAATCTTTCTCCATTGGTCAAACGCTTTCTGAGATTTTTCTATTATAGAAAATACATCTTTACCAGAATGAGGAGTAAATCTTTCGATTAATTCTTCAGTAGAAGGATTAATGCTAACTAATTCCATATTACAATTTTATCTTTTGTAAGATTTTAAACAACTCATTTTTAATTAGAGTTGATTTCCTAACGATTCGATTGGTTTTCTAAAATCTTGACTCTTACAATAACATAAAATATTTGCACTCGTATGAATTTTATAAAAAAATACCATTTAGAAATCCTTATATTGATTGCTTTTATTATTTTATTAATTCTTGTTGATAATAAATTCGCAATTTCTAGTCATCTATTAAAAGTTGCTGGGAAAAATAAACAAAGTCTATCCCAAATAAAAGAACCAGAAGGATTTTATAATTGTAATAATCAAGAACCTATTAACGACATTATAGAAAAAACCTACTCTAACTCCAACATTATATCTTTTAAAGAATATAAAAAAGAATTTATAAAAATTAATAAAGATAACATAAAAAACTCTAAATGTATACAAAACACAAGTTTAATCATTCCAGAATTTACCAAAACAAAAATTATCAATCAACCATTAGGATGGGATAAACCAGTTTACGCTCTTTATGTTCGTTGGGATTTAGGGAGTATCGATAATATAATAAAACTTACCGAAGAAATAAAAAATACACCAATCAATGCTCTTGTGATCGATGCAAAAGATATTGTTGGTATTTTAACTTATAAAAGTAATGATCCAGTCGTACAAAAATATCAACAACACCCGGCAATTATAAAAGACTTTAATAAGTTGGTTCATTATTTACACAGCAAAAACATCTATGTTATTGTTCGACAAGCTTTGTTCCAAGATATGAACTTAATCAAATACAGAAAAGATTTGGCAATCTACAACAAAAATACTGCAAGTAAAACCATCGAATATAAAGGTAATCCAATTTGGTTAGATCCTGGAAAAGAGGAAGTACAAGATTACAACCTTCGAATTTTTAAAGAACTTCTTTCGTTTGGTGTAGACGAAATACAATTTGATTATGTGCGATATCCCGCAGAAGGCGATTTATCAGGTGCAGTATATCATGATGTAAATACACCAGAAGATAAAACAAAGCATTTAGAACGTTTTTTGTTTAAGGCTTGGTTTTTAAAATATTCTACTGAAACAAAGTTAAGTATTGATGTATTTGGAATTACAGCATGGCAGGAAAAAAAAGATATTATGGCAACTGGTCAAAATATTCCTAAAATTAGTATTTATCTAGATTACATTTCTCCTATGCTTTATCCTTCGCACTTTAATCGCGGCTTTGAAGGAATAGTAAACCCAGCAGATCATCCAGAATATTTTTATCAAAAAGGCATGAATTATTTTAAAGAATTAGTTCCTGAATATGTTAAAATTCGACCATGGATTCAAGCTTTTAAATGGCGCGTATCAAACTATAACGAAGAATATATTTTACGACAAATTAAAACAATAAACGAAAATCATGGTTATGGTTGGATAATGTGGAACGCCGCAAATAATTATGACGTCCCATTAAAAGCACTAAGAAATAAAACATTTTAAAAATATTTAAACAAAACAAGGCCAGTCTTATTTATAAGCTAATACTGGCGAAAGCCACTTCTCTATTTCTTCAATGGTCATTTTTTTTCTTTTTGCATAATCCTCTATTTGATCTTTTTGAATTTTCCCTAAGTTAAAATATTCTGCCTTTGGATGAGAAAAATATAAACCACAAACAGATGAGGGAGGAGTCATTGCTAAACTTTCTGTTAATCGTATGGGCGTATGTTTTTCTACTTGTATTAGATCAAACAAGATAAATTTTTCTGTATGATCTGGTTGAGAAGGATAACCAGGCGCTGGTCGAATCCCAATGTATTTTTCTTTGATTAATTCTTCGTTAGTAAGGTTTTCGTCTGGTGCATATCCCCAAATTTTCTTTCGAACTAGTTCATGTAAGTATTCGGCAAAAGCTTCGGCAATTCTATCTCCTAACGCTTTAACCAAAATACTATTATAATCGTCATGATGTTTTTCGTAATAATCTGCAATCTTTAATATTTCTTCTCCTGCTGTAACTGCAAATGCTCCAATATAGTCTGGTTTTGTTCCCAAAGGTGCAATATAATCCGAAAGGTTTCTATTGGGTTCTCCTTCGCGTTTTTCTGTTTGCTGTCTTAAACCATGAAATGTAGCTATTATATGATTACGATTTTCGTCAGAAAAAACAAAAATATCATCATAATTTTCTGGATCAGTATTGGCTGAAAATAAACCAACTACCCCTACTGGTTCTACCTGTTTTTTTAATTCGTCTAACATTTTTATAGCATCTTGATAAAGTTTTGTTGCTTCTTCTCCGTATTTCGGATCAGATAAGATTTCGGGGAATTTTTTCTTCATTTCCCAAGCAATAAAGAAAGGACCCCAATCGATATAATGTATTAATGTTTCTATGTTAATTTTGATTTGCTTAATTCCTAAAAAGTTAGGTTTTGGCGGATGATAATTTTCCCAATCCAACTTTAACCGATTTTCGCGTGCTTGTTTTAATGTTAAATAATTTTTATCAGTTTTAGTATAATGTTTTTCTCTTAATAATTTATATTTATTTTTTATATTTTTTATAAAATTTTCTCTTTCTTCTGGTGTAATTAATTGATTTACCACTGGAACACTTCGAGAGGCATCTAAAACATGAATAACAGAATAACTATATTCGGGATCAATTTTTACCGCAGTATGGATTTCACTTGTTGTAGCTCCACCAATTAATAGCGGTATAGTCATTTTTTGTTTTTCCATCTCTTTTGCAATCTCTATCATTTCGTCAAGGGAAGGTGTAATAAGTCCCGATAGCCCAATAATATCTACTTTTTCTTCTATAGCAGTATTCAATATTTTTTCCTTAGGAACCATTACGCCCAAATCAACAATTTCGAAATTATTACAAGCAAGCACTACACCAACAATGTTTTTTCCAATATCGTGGACATCGCCTTTAACAGTAGCAAGAAGAACTTTCGCTTTTTTTTGTTGATTATTTTCTTTTTTTTCACTTTCGATATAAGGTATTAAGACGTTGACAGCTTTTTTCATTACCCGAGCACTTTTTACAACCTGTGGAAGAAACATTTTACCAGCACCAAAGAGATCTCCAACATAATTCATACCATCCATTAGAGGACCTTCGATAATTTTTAATGCTTCGGGATATTTTTCTTTGTTTTGAACGGCTTCTAATATATCTTCTTCGATATATTTATCGATTCCTTTTACTAATGCATATTTTAACCGTTCCTCTAAGGGAGCATTTCTCCATTCTTCGGTGATTGTTTCTTCTTTATTTTCGTTTTTGTATTTTTCTGCTAATTCCAACAATCGTTCTGTGGCATCTGGTCTTCGGTTTAGTATTACATCCTCTACGGCAATTCTTAGCTCTTCTGGTATATCGTCATACACATCTAATTGACCAGGGTTAACGATTCCCATATCAATTCCCGCTTTTATCGCGTGATATAAAAAAACCGAATGCATCGCTCTTCTTACAACTTCGTTTCCGCGAAAAGAAAACGATAAATTAGAAATTCCTCCACTAACTTTTGCGTAGGGCAAATTTTCTTTAATCCATTTAGTAGCTCGAATAAAATCTACAGCATAATTATTGTGTTCTTCTATGCCTGTTGCAACAGCAAAAACATTGGGATCAAAAATAATATCTTCTGGGTTAAAACCAACTTCTTGGGTTAAGATATCATAAGCTTTTTTACAAATCTCGATTCGTCTTTCGTATGTGTCTGCTTGTCCTTTTTCGTCGAATGCCATTACTACGACAGCAGCACCATATTGTTTTACCTTGAATGCTTGTTCTTTAAATTTTTCTATTCCTTCTTTCATCGAAATAGAATTCACAATACCTTTACCTTGTATACATTGAAGTCCTTTCTCGATTACTTCGAATTTGGAAGAATCAATCATAATAGGAACTTTTGCTATTTCTGGTTCGGAAGCAATCAGTTTTAAAAAATGTTCCATTTCGGCAGAAGAATCTAACATACCTTCGTCCATGTTGATATCGATTATATTCGCTCCATTTTCGATTTGTTCTTTCGCAACTTCTAAAGCTTCTTCGTATTTTTTTTCTTTGATTAATCTTGCAAATTTTTTGGAACCTGTGACATTGGTTCTTTCTCCAATGTTGATAAAATTAGAATCACTGCGAATTTCTAACATTTCTAATCCAGCTAACCTAAGAACATGATCGTTTTCTTTAGGCTTTCGCGGTTCTAAATCTGCAACAATTTCTGCAATACTTTTTATATGATCTGGGGTTGTACCACAGCATCCTCCCACAATATTTAGCCATTTGTTTTTCGCGTATTCTTTTAAGATTTCTGCCATGTAATCGGGGGTTTCGTCGTATCCACCAAATTGATTTGGAAGACCTGCATTCGGATATAAACTAATATAACAAGTAGCTAAATGACTTAATTCTTCTATAAAAGGTTTCATTTGGGCAGAACCAAGTGCACAGTTTAAACCGACGGATAAAAGATTTGGTGTATGAGCAATCGATGTCCAAAAAGCAGAGACGGTTTGTCCAGATAAAGTTCTACCACTCATATCTACGATGGTTCCGCTGATCATAATAGGCAATGCAATTTGAAATTTTTTAAAATATTCTTGCGCTGCATAGATAGCTGCTTTACAGTTTAAAGTGTCGAAGACAGTTTCTATTAGTAAAATATCTACACCACCATCGACAAGACCACGAATTTGTTCAAAATAGGAATCAACCATTTGTTCAAAACTTACAGCTCTGTATGCTGGGTTCGAAACATCTGGAGACATAGACAATGTTTTAGAAGTTGGTCCAATGGCTCCTGCAACATATCGTTTTTTTTCTTGGGTTGAATATTTTTTTGCAACTTCTTTTGCTAACTTAGCAGCTTGATAGTTTAATTCATAGACCAAATCGATTAATCCATATTCTTCCTGCGATATTTTATTAGAATTGAATGTATTCGTTTCTATAATATCTGCGCCAGCTTTTAAATATTCTTCGTGAATGCTTTTTATGATTTCTGGTTGAGTAAGACATAATATATCATTATTACCTTTTAATTCTTTGGGATGATCTTTGAATCTTTCTGTGCGAAAATCTTCTTCTTTGAGTTTATAGCGTTGGATCATCGTACCCATCGCGCCATCTAATACAAGAATCTTTCTTTCCAATAATTTTTTTAATTCAAGATATAAATCATTTTTTGTTTGTGTGATCATTTTTATCTCCATAAAAAAAGCGGTGTTAAACCGCCTTTTGATTTAGTATCGGTAATGATCTGGTTTATAGGGTCCTTCGATAGGTACTCCAATATACTTTGCTTGTTCTGGCGTTAATTGAGTTAATCTTGCACCAATTTTTTCCAAGTGTAATCGAGCTACCATTTCGTCCAAATGCTTTGGTAATAGATATACCCCTACTTCGTATTTATTATTGAATAATTCAATCTGAGCAAGAACTTGGTTCGAAAAGCTCGTAGACATAACAAAACTTGGATGTCCCGTCGCATTCGCTAAATTTACCAATCGACCTTCTGCAAGTAGAATTATACTATGACCGTCAGGAAATGTAAATTTATCTACCTGTGGTTTAATGGTTTTTCGCTTAATGCCAGGATATTCTTTAAGTTGTTTTACTTGAATTTCTACGTCAAAATGACCAATGTTACAAACGATTGCACCATCTTTCATTTTTTCCATGTGTTCTATACGAATAATATCGCGATTTCCCGTAGCTGTAACAAAAATATCTGCCTTATCTACCCAATTTTCGATTACATCCACAGTATATCCTTCCATTGCTGCTTGCAATGCACAAATAGGATCAATTTCTGTAACAACAACTCTACATTGATTATTTCTTAAAGATTGGGCAGATCCTTTTCCTACATCTCCATAACCACACACAACAGCAATCTTTCCTGCTAACATTACATCCGTCGCTCTACGAATACCATCTACAAGAGATTCTCTACAACCATAGATATTATCGAATTTGCTTTTTGTAACAGAATCATTTACGTTTATAGCAGGAATTTTTAACTTTCCTTCGCGTAGCATTCTGTAAAGTTGATGGACTCCAGTTGTTGTTTCTTCGGATACACCGCGAATCTCGGAAAGAAGTTCAGGATGTTTTTCATGTACATAATAAGTCAAATCTCCTCCATCATCTAACAACATATTGGGACCTTTATCTCCAAAGTGAAGTGTCTGTTCTATTGCCCACCAATATTCTTCTTCTGTCATACCTTTCCATGCAAAAACAGGAATTCCTCTTGCAGCAATTGCAGCAGCAGCATGATCTTGCGTACTAAAAATATTGCAACTAGACCATCTTACTTCTGCTCCAAGTTCTATCAATGTTTCGATCAAAACTGCTGTTTGGATCGTCATATGCAAAGAACCAGCAATCCTTGCACCTTTTAATGGCTTTTTGTCTTTGAATTTTTCACGTATTGCCATCAAACCCGGCATTTCTTTTTCTGCCAAAATAATTTCTTCTCTACCCCATTCAGCTAAACTGATATCTTTTATTTTATAATCTAATGTTTTTTGACTCATCATTCAACTCCTTTTGATATTTATACCCTCCCACCCACCACATTTAAATTCTATATCAATTTTATAAATAAAATTATTTAGTACATTTTAAAAATATACAATTCAATAGCCCTTTCCCTTTTCCTTTATAGGTTTCTATTCCTTTAAAATTAATGTTGGATAATTCTTTTTTTAGTTCTTCTACATGAAATCCTAACCAAAAATCAGCAAATTTTTTTCGCATTTCTTCGATATTATGTTGCTCTAATTCCGCAATGATTAAATGACCTCCAAATTTAAGGATTCTGTAAGTTTCTTTTAATACTCGATTTATATTAGGCGTATGATGTAATGCCATAGAAAGAATCACTAAATCTGCTAATTCATCTTTAATGGGCATTTCTTCCATCGGTGCATGGACTAGTTCGATTTTATTTCTAGAATCTTTTTTCAATCGCTCTTGTAATTTGTTTAAACTACTTTTGCTCTGATCAATGCATATCAATTTATTCACATAATGGATTAACTCAACGGAAACCCAACCAGTACCACAACCAGGTTCTACACACACAGAGACTTTATCTGGCAATAGTTCGATAATTTTTTTTCTGTAATATTCAGAATCAACATATTGATTTTGGTTAAGTTCTAATAAGTCTCCAAATTTTTCGAAAAAGGCAATAGTAGCGCTTTTCCTTTTTTCTAATAATTCAAACAGTCGCTTTTGATCTGTTCTAAAAAGATTTTTTAATTCTTCGTTCCAAAAATGATCCTTTTCTTGAAATTCTTTTAACTGTATGATAGAATCATACAAAGGATGAATTCGAAATTCGGGAGAGATTCCATAATAAATCCTCGCACCATCACGTGCAGCACTTAATATTTTTGCATCTTGTAAGATTTTTAAATGTCTAGATATCCTACTCTGTCCCATATTTAGTATTTCTAAAATTTCCGAAACATGCAAAGGTTCATAGAATAACAATAGCAAGATTCGAATTCTTGTTTCGTCCGATAATGCTTTTAAAATTTCTAAGGTATCCATCAAATTTACAGTATACCAAAATATCAAGATATCTTGATATGTCAATATTTTAATAATTAGAATAGCTATTTTATACAAAAATTGTATTGAACTATCATAAATCAAAAAAAAGTTGTTGAAAATTATGAACGAAATTATTAACGACATTCTAAAAATCTTTAAAGAAAATCAAATAAAAGCAGGCGAAGTTTTACCCAAAAATATTATGACAGAAGCCTTAAAAAACTTTCCTATGGAGAAAAAAGCCCAAATTCGTGATGCATGGCATTTTTTAGTGGGCAATCAACTAATTCTCGAAGGAAATCCCCAAGGACCAATTCTAACTCCTAAAGGAGAAGAATACATTAAAAAAAATTTATAAAAAGAGGTAATTATGAAAAAATTCATTGTTTTACTTTTTTTATTTATAAGTTTTAATTCTTGTAGAATTTTGGATCTAAGAAGTGCCTATGAACCTCCCAATGGTTGGATTTATCAGTCTATAACAGTAAATCATTTTGTTTCTCCTAAATCAGAATTAGGTAGTAGACAAGGAAGATCCTGTATAACATCTTGGTTAAATTTATTTACTAATGGAGATGCAAGTATTCGAACAGCTGCTGCTATTGCTGGTATAAAAGAAATCCGAGCCATTGATTTCGAAGTAAACCGATATTTTGGTTTTCTATACGAAGAATTTTGTCTAATCGTTCATGGAGAATAAAGGAATTAGGGTGCATAAGCCGGATTCTGTTTTAGGCTATCATCTATCTTGACCTTGGAATTACTCCCAAGGTTCTATGCTTCCCACCCGTAGCCACGGCCAGGAGGGCCTTATCGGCTACCTACATGGAATTGCACCAGATAGGGTTTACCATGCCTCCAAAGTTACCTTTGGAGCGGTAAGCTCTTACCTTACCTTTTCACCCTTGCCTGAGCTCTTAACGAGCCATCGGCGGTCTGTTTTCTGTGGCACTTTCCGTCATGCATCAACTGCATGCCCGGGATTTCCCCGGTATCCTTCCTTGCGGTGTCCGGACTTTCCTCACCCTGAATGGGCGCGATAGCCTGCACCCTAATTCCAAAAATAAAAAAATTCATCAAATAATACAGACAAGTTTTTTTTACTGAATTGTTTAATATTTTACCACAGAGAACGCAGAGATGTCACAGAGAAACTACTATAATAAAATCTTAAAGCTAATTGGAAAAAAAATTATGAATATGTATATGAAAGTATGATAATTTTCTATTATAGTTTTTTTATGCGTTTAATAATAATATTTTATAAAGAATTTTTATTATTAGACAAAGCAATTAACAATTAAACATTAAAGTTGGTTAATGGTTTTTATACATTTCATAAAATATTTTATAAAAATTTTAAATTATTAGACAAAGCATTTTTACTATAAATCTGCTTTTAATCAATCTTTTTTTGATTGACAGATAAAATCCATCAAAATTTATGGAATTGGATGTTATCCACCTGCGGGTGTGGTGTAACGGTAGCACAAAAGCCTTCCAAGCTTTTGGAGGGGGTTCGAGTCCCCTCACCCGCTCCAAAATATATCTCAATATTTTCATCATTTTGTAATAAATCTGTAATAATACTTGATATTATATCAAACTATGAATAATACTACTTTAACATATATGCCCAATAAAATTTACTCCGAAAATTTGGATTTAAAAGGTTTTAGAGTACTAGTCGTAGAAGATGAAGAAGACATTCAAAACATTATAAGCTTTAATTTAGAAGCAGAAGGATTTATTGTAACTAAATCTGATAATGGAATCGATGCTTGGAATAAAATAGAAAAAAATCTTCCCGATTTAATTTTATTAGACATCATGATACCTGGTATAAATGGTATTGATCTATGCAAAAAAATTAAATCTCAATATGATGTGCCAATCATCATGGTATCTGCAAAAGCTGGCGAATTAGACGCTGTTTTAGGATTAGAAATGGGAGCAGATGATTACATACGTAAACCATTTAGTCCAAGAGAATTAATAGCTCGCATTCGAAGTGTTCTTCGACGACAAGAAAAAAAAGAAAGTATGGAAGGTTCTATTACCATTGGCGGAATACATATGAATAAAACAGCCCATAGAGTCACCGTAAACGGCGAAAATATAGATTTAACTTTAATAGAATACAAGTTGTTAAAAATATTTATGGAAAATCCAGATATTGCATTCACCAGAGATCGCTTATTAGATAAAGTTTGGGGGAGGGATGTTTACGTATCCGATAGAACTGTTGATGTAAACATAAAACGTTTAAGAGAAAAGCTAGGTCCAGAGAAATACCGATTAGAAACTGTTAGAGGTGTTGGTTATCGTTTTAAAGCATAATGCTAGATGAAAACAATATTTTATCGATTGGTTTTGATATTAAGTTTTTTTTATTTTTTATTATTATTTTCTTTTTATATTTTTTTTATAAAAAAATCAAAAATTTATCTATACGATTCAATATATTTTATCTTAATTAGCTTTGCTTTTTATACGTTTACAATTTATCTTTTATACAGAACGAGTAATTATATTGTTAATCCTATAAAACTCATTCTAAATAATTTTAAAAAATTCCCCAAATACGATAAAGAACTTTACACAAATTCCAAAATAGTTGAAATCCAACAACTTAACACAATTGTTCAATTCTTTCTAGAAAAATATGCAAAGTATTTAGAAGAACTTCATTTAGAAAAAAATCTTCTAAACTCTCTACTAAATAACTTAAAAGAAGGTGTTTTAAGTATTGATCAAAACGGAATCATTATTTATATAAACGAATTTATAAAATCTCGCTTCTGTTTTAATAATGATAATCAAAAAAATAAATATTACTACGAAGTCATAAAAAATCCAACTTTGTTAGATATTATTTATAAAATATTGTATAAAAAAAATATACAATACATTTTTTCTGGTACAAAACAAGAAAATAATATCTTTGAATTATTCGAAAAAGATAAATATTATCAAATTAGATTTTACGAGATCAATATCGAAGCTTTTACAGACGAATATCAACAAAATCGTTTAGAAAAATTATTTTTGTTTATTATAAACGATATAACAGAAGAATACAATACAAAAAGAATTCGAGAGGATTTTTTACAGAATGCAAGTCATGAATTAAAAACCCCCATTACAAGCATTCGCGGATATACCGAAACAATCTTAGATAAAATTCAAGATGCATACATTAAACAAAACCATGTTTTAGTTCAGTTTTTGGAAGGAATACTAAGAAATACAGAAAGAATGGAAAGAATCATAAACGATATGGTACTTATATCTTCTATCGAATCAAAGTCTTATCCCATCCATCCAACAGAATTGCGATTACCAGAATTTTTAGAACAATTAAAGCCACTTGTAGAAGGAATTTTAAAACCAAAAAATCTATCTTTAAACATCAAAATATTAGGAAATCTTCCAGCGATCTATGCAGATCCACTTTTGTTAGAACATCTATTTTTGAACTTGATTAGTAATGCTGCAAGATACTCAAAAGAAAATAAACCCATTGAAATTTTGGTCGAAAAAATCAATGGCGGAAAAATCAGTATTTCTGTGATAGATTATGGTCCAGGAATACCCAATGAGTATAAAGAAAAGATATTTGAACGTTTTTTTCGTATCGACAAGGATCGTTCTAGAAAAGAAGGTGGAACAGGGTTAGGATTATCTATTGTAAGGCAAATTGTACGAATTCATCATGGATCAATTTTTGTAAAAGATAATCCAGAAGGTGGATCAATATTTGTTGTACATATTCCAATTTAAGTTATTGGACATGATATTGTTTGTGTTCTGATAAATATTTTAATAGATCTGTCGAAGTAATAATTCCAATGTATTCTTCTTTTTCTTTAGATACAACAAGTATAGCATGAATTTTATTATCTAACATTGCTTTTGCTGCTTGATCTATGCCTACATCTTCGTAGTAAGCAAATATAGGCGTTGTCATAATATCTTCGACTTTAAGAGAATAATTCTTCGAAGACATTAACCTCATAATGTTTAAAAAATTAGCAACGTCTTTGTCAGAAACCATGCCAATAATTTCTTTTGATTTTTTATCTTTTACAGGTAAATGATGCACCTTATGTTTTTCGAACAAATCAATTATATCCATTACTTTTTCGTCTGGCTCTATTGTGATCAATTTTTTGCTCATTAAATCGGATATTGTAACTAACTTCATAATTACCTCATTCTTAATGTTCAATGCAAAATAAGATTAAAATTTGTAAATTTTTTTTTAACTTATTATGAGATTGCTTTGTCTAAGATTATGAATGTTTATGATTAAAGAATGGTTTGATTTAAAAAAGACAATTCTCTCTCAATAAAATAAGGAAATTTTTAAAAATCATAAAAAGATATAATAAAATTTATTTACGAAAAAACTAAAACTACATTAAGTTC
>Ga0197142_1003855_pt1 | contig 12355 bp, 14 predicted proteins | sample GBS60_MetaG_FD_148614 | JGI IMG/M metagenome (GOLD analysis project Ga0197142, IMG submission 148614) | Sediment microbial communities from Great Boiling Springs, Gerlach, Nevada, United States - GBS 60_MetaG | ecosystem: Environmental > Aquatic > Thermal springs > Hot (42-90C) > Sediment... | reverse complement strand
GGCTATGCCCTGCGGGGCAAGTGGGGTTCTGCGGCGGTCACGGCGCTGGGCATTATCCCCTATGTGGGCGACGTGGCGAAGTCCGGTCGCCTGATTCGCCACCACATCGCCACCAACAAGAACTGGAGCCGCTATCCGCAGTGGTCTGAGCGTTTTCAGGGGCTGTTCGCCCAGGGTGGGATGAGACTGGAGGATCCGACGAACATCGTGGAACTGCCGGGCGAACTACACAGAGGGCCTCACGCTCAGGGATATCACCAGTGGGTGTATCGTGAGCTTCAAAGAGCTATCGCAGGCTTGGAAGACCCAGCTCAGATTCGAGCGATGTTGGAAGCAAAACTACGAGCCATTGCCGAGGAACTCAAAGCACATCCGGAGTGGCTGAGGAATCCCCCGGTGCAAGGAGGACGATGATGCGATTCTATTGTTGGTCAGCCAATGCGGAGGGAAACTGTGTGGTCCGCGATTTCCAGGTGAGGGGATGGGATAACGACTTTAAACTGAAGTGGCGTCTGGAGAAGGGGCAACCATTGCGGGGAGAGGAGTGGGATTCGGAGGCGGTGGCCTTCTGGGACGAGGAGGCCCAGTTGACCGACCTGCCTTTCGCTGTTCCGGATTTCGAACTTCACTCACCGCGGCTGAAAGCGCTATTGGAGCGGTTCGGGTTAGGCGGGGACATTCAGTATCTGCCGATTCGGATTGTGGGGCAAAAAACAGGTCGGGAGGTAAGCACATATTATGTGGCTAACTACCTGCGGCGGATCGCGTGTCTGAGTTTGGAGCACTCCATATACACCGTTTTTGGTCCAGACTGGCTCCGGCCGGAGCAACGAGGGCAGATTTCAGGCGTTTTGAAGCCGGTCTTGCGTGGGGATGCAGTCGGTGAAGCTCGCTTGTTTAGGGTGGATGAATATGAGTACATAGTGGTAATCCGCGAGGATGTGAAGCGGGCAATGGAGGAGGCAGGGATTACCGGATGCTGGTATCGGGAGTTAGAGGTGGTATAGCGCTCGCACCTTAACAAGTGAACATCTTTTTTACGACCGGGCTAAGTGATCCACAGGGACGAAGCGGCAGGCAGTCGTGTATAAGTCGGCAGTTTGCTTGTTGAACCCATTATTTTTGACCTCGAGCAGCCAAGCCGCCGAGCCCGAGGCATGTACGGCAAGATGACCTATGCGATGGATGCGACCCGACGCCGATTGCTGGAAGAAACTTTCTCGCAGTTGGGTTATGATATACCAACCTCCTCCCTGCCCCTTGCCTACGACCCTTCGGATAACCTGACCTCCAGGGCTGGGTTCTCCTTTGGTTACAACGCGAACAACCAGATTACCAACTCCGGCTTCGGCTATGATGTGAACGGCAACGCCACCTTGTTCAACAACGTTGGGCATGTCTACGACTACGAGAACCGCGTGCTGCAGGCAGGCTTTATACAGGCAGACTACCGTCCGGATGGGAAACGAGCATGGAAACAGCCGGGTGACCGTTCTACCCGAACCTACTACGTCTATGACGGCGGGCGAGTGATTTTGGAGTTCAACCCCGCAAACGGCTTCTATCAGGCGTATGCCTACGGAGCCAATGGGCTGGCGTGCAGTGAACGTCAAGATGGGCACCTGGGGTATGCCTTTGACCCGGCAGGCAATCTGGTGCACCGTTTACGAAATGGCACCGTGCTGAGCAACAGTTAGTTTGACTCTTACGGGGGATTGCTGTATGATGATAGCGCAACGGGTGTAAAACCCTACCCCTCGCCCGATAGCGTAGGCTATCGGGGGCAGTGGGGCGCGTATACGGACGTTGAAAATCGGGCGTTGCACCTGCGGGGCGATTACTACTCGGCTGCGTATGCCCGCTGGCTCACGCGCCAGAGCGCCGGGGTCAACGAATACTCCGCCGGGGTGAACCCTGTCCATAGTTGGGTGGACCCGCTGCAGGACTTGCTGAGCCTTGTGGGGGTGTTTGACCCGACTGGCGCGGTGGATGTGGTGAACGCGGTGGGCTATGCCCTGCGGGGCAAGTGGAGTTCTGCGGCGGTCACGGCGCTGGGCATTATCCCCTATGTGGGCGACGTGGCGAAGGCGGGACACACGGCGGCAGCACTCACACGAGGTGCACGGCAAGCCAGCCGTGAGCTGAAACCTGTGGTGATTGGGGAGAATATGGAGCGCGTGAAGGCATATGCGCGAAGAATTGGAGCGGAAACGATAGACGACTGGCTGGCAGGACGCCAGTGGTCGTTGGAGCTTAACGCAGCGTGGATACGACAAATAATGCGCGAAGGAAGGGAAGTTATCGACATCGGTCCTGATTTTTGGGCAAGATATCACGGAACAAGGCAAATCTCGCGCTTACTGCAAAGACACGCTTATGCGCTGGAGCGATACTTGCTTCGCCAATATCCTAACTACACTAAAGCATTTCGGCGTTTCAACTCCAGAAGCGGAGGAGTACAAGGGCTACAGTTGTCTGGACTTCCACCCGAACCGCATATCTTTCCATAAGGAGCAAACTATGCACAAAGCGCTTCACACTGACAAGCACCTTGAGTTAGTTTTTCTCGAAGTTTACTTCACTGCAATCGACTTCTTGGAGTCGGAGTGGGGTTTTAGACCGATTGCTTGCCTTGAAGGTCTAGTAGCAGGATTGTGGTATCGCAAGTATGGTGCGATTATACATTTTGTGTTCGATGCTCGCGACATTGTAGTCAACGTTCGGATGCACCTGAAGGGAACGGCTATTCCCGATGTCTTCCCTCCTGAAGCCTTTCCCGATGTTTACTCCCGCATTCAAGATCCTCTGTTTGACCTGTTTTTGCGCCTGCCGTACCGCGAGGAGAGGCAGCAGTTTTTCTCAAAGGTGCAGCGTAGGCGACTGGAACAGCTGCGTGATGCAGCCGTTATGCAGCGGGACATTGAAGCAGCGCGAGCAGTGTTAGAGGCAGAAGCCGAGTTTGATGCGTATATGTTGCGCAAGTATCAGTCACAGATACTACAAGTGGTAGAGTCTATGAATGCAGAATTGGGGGAGACATAGTACTCGCGGCGTGAAGCCGTTGGGTATAATGGGGTTTGTGTTCGCCTGCACTGGCGGTAGCTTGGGGTCGGCAGTGAGTGGGCGAGTTATGCGACGCTTGTGCCGACGGGCGGGGCGCGCAAGGCAGCGCGTGCGGCGGCAGACGAAGCGAGCGAACAACTCGCCAGACAGGGCGCACGGCAAGCGGCGCGGGAGGCGGAAGACGAGTACATAAATGTATACCGTCTGGTTTCGTCCGCAGAGAAAGAGGCTATGGAAATGGCAGGTTATCGGTTTGTGGCTAGTCGGGATTTGAGGCTTGTACGGTATGAGTCGGGAACAACCCGTGTTTTCCTAGAAGAAAATCTACGCCAAATGCTGAGATTTGCAAGTCAGTCGTCTGCAGGTCTCTACGAATATCTTGCACGCGCGAAAGTCTTGCGAAGCGGTTTCTGGGAGAGCGTTGTTCGTCGTGATGTGGCTGCTCCAGGCTGGAACGCCTTTGTAGTCAGCGTCGACATACTCAACAACCACCTCAAGGGGCGAGTAAGGTTCAGAAGAATATGGTGATGGCAATAGGGATATACAATGATGTCGGCAAGTGATATAATCGATGTTGTTGTGTTGAAGCGCTCGTCAATCGACGAGCATGGTAGTCAGGAGCTTGCCCAGCTAATCGGTGAAATGTGCGAGCTACGCGAAACTTACTGCTTAGATTGGTTGGACGCTAAGTTTTTGAAGCGCGTTGGGCTAATCGTGACTTACTCAGGGGACATGGCAGAGTTTGCTGCGGACATTTTGTCAATGCACCGAATGCGTCAGCACGTCAGTTGGCAAGATAATTCTGGACTATGTATAATAGTATCCGATAAGCTCGCCTACGAACAGTTAAATTTCAATGACATTCTGTTCTTCTTAACCGAGATGATAGGTCGCTACTGTTTTTACAGCCTACTCGAAGCGAAAACATGGTTGCCTAAAATACTTTCCAACTTGAGTGAAATACCAAGAGAGGTCTACGATTCTAACAGACCGAGCACAGGGATACAGGTAGTTTTCAGTATCTCAAGCGAAGACAAGTCTGGAAACCGAAAGATAGAGCGATTGCTATCCTCGCAAAAACTTCCCGTAGTAAAAGTCGTGCGTTCTGAGGAAGCGGGAAATAAACTAACCAAATACGAGGTGCCTATTATATTGATTACATATGCTTATGAAGATGCAGAGTTAGTATCACAAATGTTTTTTATTAATCGCTTACGATCAGATGGGTTAATTCGGGACAGCGACACAGTAGTTTTTATTCTGGGATCAAAGGTTTCCCCTACATGGCAGAGTGACTTATTGCTGAATGTGCTGCTGCGTCTTTCGTCTGTAAATGTAGTGACAACTTTGGATATGGCGATCGAACGCGTATTGCCGTCCGTACTAAACGATATTGCAGGTAGGTAGCGTCCTCATAGATTGATTTTGGAAGCAATAGGTGTTCTGGACCTGCTCCCTGTCGCTGAGAGGTGACACGGCAGCAGCTGATGAGGTGGTGGTTGAGTAGTCCAGGGTCCATAGCCTTTCGAAACTTGGAAGGGCTGCAAGGCATGCTCACTGACGTTTTTCCGCCAGCGAGGGTGAGCGCTTCCTCGCTGGTCTGAACGCGCTGGGTCGCCTGCTGACCGTGGGCAGCGAGTGGGCGGGTTCTGCGACGCTGGTGCCGACGGGCGGACTGGGCTGGGAGAGTGAAGCTGAGCCATCGTTATCACAATATGTCGAAAGGAGGCAACTGGATGCGTGACCGATGCTTTGAGGTCGTGTCTTTCTTTGGAGATTCCTGGGGCTACATTGGCTGGGGATTGTTTTTGGGCTGGTTCTTCCTATTCTGGTTTGTTCCCTCCATCGTATTGTGGTTTGCATGGAGCCTGCTGTTGTTGGTGTGGTGGGTCATCGATGCGGTAGACCGGGAGGTGGAATGGTGGAAGATGGCGGTGGTCATCCTGTTGCTGGGCGCGGGCTTCCTTCCAGTTCCGCGTGCAGGGTGGCTGACCATCGCCGCGTGGGTGGTCTACTGGATGCGGTTTCGGGAGTAGGCTGTGTGTTCGTGGTGCCCGCCTGAACTGGAGGTATCTGGTGCCGAACAGGGGGTCGCGATTTTTGCCTTCATGGGGTTCTTCAGCTACGCGGGGCATCATCACTGAGCATTTTGAGGATGCGTTTCGCCAGTACGTTGCTAATCTCTTGATGGCGAGGTACCGGTTGGGATATCTTCGTTCTCGGGTTCTGATACCAATCATGCTTGCGTCCATGCCGCACAAGGACACACCCCATTTCTTGTATTTCGCGTATCAAATCGCTTCGCTTCACGGCGCGTCCTATCCCTGCGCTAATTCCATCTCAGCCACCCTGCGGACGCTCGGTATCTCACCGCTCATCAGGTCGTGATACAGGTCGCGCAAGTTTTCTTCCAGCTCCTCTCTGGTTTCCCCCTGCGTCCAGTAGTCGGGAAACTCCTCCAGATAGCCTAACCACATTCCTTCCTCTTGCCAGTAGACATATTTGACGGTTTGCATGATTGCTTTGCCCCCAGTCAATCCGGCGTATGCGATGTTATTATGCCATAAGTATGGGAGGAGTTCAATCTGCATCGCCCGGAAAGTTCGCTTGCCAACCGGGTCACGAATGCGGAATACGGGCTATCTTTCCCAGTTACCTGCCCGCCACCCAGCGAATCGCCTGCCAGACCAACCGACGGTAACTGGGGTTCTCATCAGCATAGCGGTCGTGCCCACCGGTGACAATAAGCACGCGAATCGGCGGGTTCGTTTGCATTTTCTGTGTTCCTCCCTCTTTGCTAATGAACAGGCAAAGCAATAGCCACGCGCCCAGCAAAGCTTTGCTCATGGCAGACACCTCCTCGCCCCTGTCAGGGCGAATAGTAGTTCCAGACTGCCTTTGTGCGTCGATACACCGGGTTCGTCCACAGGCGGGGGCGGTTCGGGTTGGGATTCGGCGCGGTGTTCTGATAGATGTGCAGTTCACTGCCTGCCAGCACGATCAGCTCCTCGCGCCAATCGCCCGCCACATCCGCCACATACAGCCGGTCTGCGCGCTCCGGGAAGCGGGCGATGAAGCGTCCCGTCATGGCGTCGATGACCGCCACATCACCCGACTCATGCCGCTCCTTCGCGGCGAGATGTTGCCTGCCCGTGCCGTCCCAGTGGATGGCGTGAATCACCTCGATGCCCTTCTCCGTCCAGTCGGCGGGGGCAACCTTGCTCAGCTCATAGTCCGCAATCACTTTGCCGTCGGCGTCCAGCACCCAGGGCTTCTGGTGGGTATCGTAGCGGCTGCGACACCAGATTTGCAGTCCTTTGCGCGTGGGGTCAAAACGCCCGATGGCGGCGTTCTGCGGCTCCTGTCGCTTGTGGTCTACCGCCCAGACTAGCCCCTCTGCGTGGAACAGGAACACCCGGTTCGCGCCCTCTTCCAGCGCGACAACCTCCATGCCCTTGCGGTCGGGCTGTACGTCGGCGATGAAGACGCTGTCGATGTGGCCGCGCAAATCGTTCAGGCGAAAGAGCTCCCTGCCATCTGGCGCAAGGATGCAGCCGCTGAGGATTTCGTCTCTGCCGTCGCCGTTAATGTCTGCCACGCGCAGCCCATTGTGCGCACAGGCGAGAAAGTTATCCTTCTGCCACAGCGGTCGCACGTTGCCTCTCCGAAGCGATTCCAGCGCGAACGCCGCCACATACCTGCCCATGCGGTAGCCTTTGGCGTTGGTGGCTTGCAGCACGAGGTCGCGGTCGCCCTTGCCGCGCAGGTTCGCGAGTGCGAGATGCTCCCACCGTTCCGCGCCCTCGGGCACGGGTATCTTCACCGTCCACAAAGTCTTGCCAGAGCTCCCACTTACCACGTGCAGGGTGCTGTTGTTGTCCAGAAAGAGCACCTCGGTGCGTTTGTCGCCGTCGATATCGCCTGCCTGCACGCCGGCGCCGTGATGTCCGGGCAGTCCCTCCCTCTCGGCGGAGCCGCCCACGCGCACATCGACCTTCAGCACCCACAGCTTCCTGCCGTCCCAGCGGTACGCCGCGACGTGTCCGGGTACGGTGACCAGATAGTCCATGCGCCCGTCGGCGTTCAGGTCGGCAACAATCAGCCCGCCTGCGCTGTCCTGCGGCGCAGGAATCTCCATCTGGATGACGAAAGGGTTGCTCGGGTAATTCGGGATGGTGCGACCTTGCATGAAATCACCTCTGAAAAGGGTTTCGTGAACAGTGGTCATATTATCCTGCGTGAACGAAGGAGAACGCACCCATGACAACAGTCACCTGCACGCAAATCCCCGGGCTGTCAGAGCCGAAGCGTGGCAAAGTGCGCGACATCTATGACCTGGGCGATAAACTGCTGATTGTGGCAACAGACCGCATCTCCGCCTTCGACGTGGTGCTGCCCAACGGCATTCCCGACAAAGGGCGCGTGCTGACTCAACTCTCTTTGTACTGGTTCGAGCGCACGCGGCACCTGGTGCCCAACCACCTCATCAGCGCGGAGAGTGATGCCATCGCCGAGGCGGTTGTTGCGGCGGGAGGGCAGGTGGACGCCCAGGTGCGCGAGATGCTGGACGGTCGCTCCATGCTGGTGGTGAAGGCGAAGCCGTATCCCATCGAGTGCGTGGTGCGCGGGTATCTGGCAGGCTCGTTGTGGAAGGAGTATGTGCAGGCAGGCGGCAGGGAGAGGCCGGTGACGTTGCACGGCATCGCCTTACCCGCTGGACTGCGCGAAAGCGACCGACTGGAGGAACCCATCTTCACCCCCGCCACCAAAGCCGAGACAGGGCACGATGAGAATATCAGCCTGGAACAGGCGGTGCAGATGGCTGGTGCGTTGGCGCGAGAGCTGGCGCGGTTAAGCATAGAAATCTACCGCTTCGCGCGGGACGAGGCGGCGCAGAAGGGCATCATCATCGCCGATACCAAGTTCGAGTTCGGGGAGAGAGACGGGCAGATACTGCTCATCGACGAGGTGCTCACGCCCGACTCGTCGCGCTTCTGGGCGGTGGACGATTATGTGCCCGGACGCTCACAACCCAGCTTCGACAAGCAGTACGTGCGCGACTGGCTGGAGAGCACCGGCTGGGACAAGACGCCCCCCGCCCCCCAGCTGCCCCCGGACGTGGTGCAGAAGACTGCCGAGAAGTATCGCGAGGCGTACCGGCGGATGACAGGGAGGGAAGTTTGATTGCCCTCACCCCCTGCCCCTCTCCCGACGCTGCGAGGAGAGGGGCGTTTTGCTCTCCCTTCCCTTGCAGAGAAGGGGGTTGGGGGGTTGGGTTCGCCATCAAACGATTGTCCTTTCGCCCCGCATTTGTGTTATGATGAGACCATCCTGCATCACATGGAGGCTGCACGATGAGCCATCAAAAAGACCTGGTCGCTCCACCGGACGTCATACGGCGAGACTTTGCCGAGATGGATGCCGAAGAGACCCTGCGCTGCAGCTGGGATGTGGAGGAACTACTGCTGATGCAGGCGATCGAGGGGCACGCCCACGAAGGGCACGGCGCCTTTCACGGTAAACGCTACCCGAACACCACCATCGACCATATCGCCCGCGCCCTGCGCCGTGACCCCCACGCCATCCGCGCCGCCCGACAGGCACTCATCGATGACATCCGACACTATGCCGAGCGCGTGGTACAGGGCGAGCGCCCCGAACTGATGGACGAGCGGGGAACCCCTCTGCTGACCATCAGCACCCTGCGTTACCTGCCCGTTGCGCCGGAGGACGTATTGCGTGGGCTGTTTCTGGGAGGCTTTCGCGACGACCCCGACATACGCAAAGAGGTGGAACAGCGCACCGGCTGGACTATCGGAGGTGGTCGGGGATACCTGGTCAACACGCAGGTGATGGAGCAGATGGGACTGGACGGACGCCGTCTGGCGAAAGAGGCGCACGAGCATGAGCTGGACGAGTTCCGCTCCAAAAGGCTTATTGTGGGAGCAGAACATGCACACGACCCCCATGTACATTATATGTATATCCGCCATCGCGTGGGGCCGGGGGCGTCTGATGACGCCGCCATCGTCATGGCAGGCAAAGTGTGGAATCTCGGGGTGGCGGTCGGCATGTTTCTGGCGGATGCGGTGGACACCCTGGAGAAATACGTGCTGGAGTACGGCGATAAAGACCGCGAGATTGCCGAGTTCATCTGGCAGAACTTCAAAGACCTGCAGATGGACTGGAAGGATGTTTACCGCTTGACCTTTTTGGCGGCGGTGCCGGAGGAACAGCGCGACGAAGTGCCCGACAGCAGTCTGCGTCACTTCCTGCGCGTCGACCGGCGTCACGACCAGTGCGCGCTGGAGAGCCACCTGCTTTACGTGCAGGGACGTCCCTACGCCCCGATGGTTCTGGCGCATGAGGGTATCCCTAACCGCAAGTTCTACGCTTACGTGGAGGAACGGCTGGCAAAGGCACATGAGTACGGCTTCTGAACCGCTGCTGCGCGTGCAGGGACTGACGGTCGCTTTCGGTCAGCAGCCGCCGGTGGTGCGCGGGGTGAGCTTCGAGGTGATGCCCGGCGAGACGGTGGGCATCGTGGGCGAAAGCGGCTCCGGTAAGACCATGACCGCGCTCTCCATCATGCGCCTGATTCCCCCTGGAGGACGCATCGTCGGGGGCAGTATCCTGTTCGATACAATGCCCCTGCATCAGTTTACGGAGGCGCAGATGCGTCAGGTGCGCGGCGGCGACATCGCCATGATATTCCAGGACCCCTTCACCTGCCTGAACCCTGTCATGCGCATCGGTGAGCAGGTGGCGGAGGCGGCGCGCCTGCACCGCGACCGCGCGGAGGGTGACCCCGAAGCGCTGGCATTGCAGATGCTTCGCGCAGTGCATCTGCCCGACCCTGAACGCATCGCCCGCCGTTACCCGCACGAGCTCTCGGGCGGACAACGGCAGCGCGTGATGATTGCCATGGCGTTCATCTGCCACCCGCGCCTGCTGATTGCCGATGAGCCGAGCACCGCGCTGGACGTCACCGTGCAGCTGCAGATACTGCACCTGATGCGCGAGATGCAGCAGCAACAGGGCACGGCGGTGTTGCTGATTACGCACGACATCGGCGTGGTGGCGTATACCTGCGACCGCGTGCTGGTGATGCATCGGGGCGAAATCGTAGAAGCGGGAACCGTCTACGAGGTACTGGAACGACCGAGCCACCCGTATACCCGACAACTGCTGGAGGCGGTGCGATGAGCGCCAATCTGCTGGTGCAGATGCGAGGGATAAAGGTGCATTTTCCCCTGCCGCGCGGCGAGGTGGTACGTGCCGTAGACGGAGTAGACCTGACCATACAGTCTGGAGAGGCGGTGGGACTGGTCGGTGAAAGCGGCAGCGGCAAGAGTACCCTGGCGCGGGCACTGCTGCGCCTGCTGCCGTTGACTGCCGGGGAGGTCTGGTTTGACGGCAAGCCGTTGCATCGCCTGACGGAGCGCGAGCTGCGCCCCCTGCGCCGCGAGATGCAGATGGTGTTTCAGGACCCGATGGCGTCGCTGAACCCCCGCATGCGCATTGCCGACATCCTCGCCGAGCCGCTGCTGGTACATGGTATCGCGCGTGGCAGGCAGGCGCAGCACGAAGCGGCGCGTTTACTGGAGCGGGTCGGACTGCCACAGGAGTACCTGAATCGCTACCCCCATGAGTTTTCGGGTGGTCAACGCCAGCGCATCTGCATTGCCCGCGCCATCGCCACACAGCCGCGCCTGCTGGTTGCCGACGAGCCGACCTCCGCGTTAGACCTCTCCATCCGCGCGCAGATACACGCCCTGCTGCGCCAGCTGCAGCAGGAGATGAACATGGCGATTCTGTTCGTCACGCACGACCTGCACGCGGTGCGCCAGGTCTGCTTGCGGGTGATGGTGATGTATCTGGGCAAAATCGTGGAGGTGGCGCCAGTCGAGCGGTTGTTCACCACACCCGCGCACCCCTACACGCAGACCCTGCTGGATGCGGTGCTGGAGCCAGTGCCTTCCAGAGCCCGTCGCCCCCGTCGCCTGCCAAGCGGAGAGGTACCTACCGCAATCCGAGTACCCACAGGTTGTCGGTTCCACACCCGCTGTCCATACGCGCAGGAGAGATGCCGTTTGGAGGAGCCAGCACTGCAGCTTGTGGGAGAGGCGCACCACGTGGCGTGTTACTACCCGCTGACTCTGCCGAACCTTCAAGCGAAAACGGGCACAGAGTAGTACGCCCAATCACTCTGTGCCCGCCAAGACGTCTGATTGACACCGTTTTACTGTACCGGTACCCCGTTCACGCAGTCATACACCGTCAAGCCGCCAGCCGCATAGGCACGTTTGCCCCAGAGGAAGTTGCGGGTGTCCAGAGTGGCTTCCAGTTTGTGCCACTTCGCGTGCCCGTCGGCAAAAATGTAGTTCGCCCCACCCGAGTGGCGGTCCGGGCTGATATACGCGATGTGGTGCTGACCACCGGCGTTGTTGTTCGCCTGAGCGTAGCGGATGGCTGCCCACGCCTCCTGCGGAGTCAGCGCACACACAGGCCCAGTTACTCCCGCCTCGCCATCATAGACCCTGCCGTTATCGGAGACGCCGTTGGTCGGACGGTGCGACTTGATAGCCGCGCCGCCGGTGGGCGAGGTGTCGTTCAACGCGCCCAGCACATCGGTAATCTCTGCCACCGCGATGACCTGCGCGGGAGTATCTACCGCCCCGAGAGTCACCACGTTCTGCGGCACGGCAGCGTACTTCTTGCGCGGCATCAGCAACTCGTTGGCGATGTAGCTGATACGGTCAGCCTGGATGTCCTGAATGCCAGGCGTCTGAGGAACCTGTCCCGCTGGGGCGTTGTTCAGGTCCAGAAAGTTGGTGGGGGCAAAGCCGCCCAGACGATGGCTGGGGCACACCCAGACGGTCTTGCTGCCCTTCAGCTGCTTGACGTATGGGTCGACCATTCCCGACCACTGCACGTAGCCGTTTCGGCTGGTGGCGCCGTTGATGTAGTAGTACGCCATCGGGTATGTCTCGTCGTAGTCCTGCACATACATCACGACGCCCAGACCAATCTGCTTCATGTTGGACAGGCAGCTGGCGGATCGAGCCTTTTCCCTCGCCTGTGAAAAGACGGGGAAGAGGATGGCTGCGAGTATCGCGATAATCGCGATAACCACCAGCAGCTCGATCAGCGTAAATGCGCGTTTCATAGCTAACCTCCTTTGGCTAGTCAATTTACTGGATGTAGCATATCAACTACTGTTTAAGCAGAAGTTAAGCAGGGATTAAGGGAACTTTAAGAATCCTGTGCGAAACAGGGGAGTGTGTTTCTT
>Ga0197142_1003854_pt1 | contig 12356 bp, 8 predicted proteins | sample GBS60_MetaG_FD_148614 | JGI IMG/M metagenome (GOLD analysis project Ga0197142, IMG submission 148614) | Sediment microbial communities from Great Boiling Springs, Gerlach, Nevada, United States - GBS 60_MetaG | ecosystem: Environmental > Aquatic > Thermal springs > Hot (42-90C) > Sediment... | reverse complement strand
ACCCCCCCCATCATCATCCCCCACATCATCATGGGCACGCCCATCTGGAATCCCATGCCGAAAATCATTGTGGAGAGCTGGAACGGGTTCCCCCCGAATAGAGGCGGCAAAACTAATTCCGGCACCGGATACACGCGAAGGACTTTTTCAGCAATGGCCTTTTGCGGGCTGGTAATTTCGATGGTATCGCGGCGGATGATATAGGTGGCCTGGGGTTCAACGCTGGCCAGCACATCATGCAGGATCATCCCTAGCGACATATTCCTGACCCGCACGGCTTTTTTGAGCGTCATCTGTTGCGGATCAAATTGCGCCGCTTCTTCACCGAAAGCATCATAGTCTATACGGATCGGAAGGTTGAGCTTCTTTTCGATGGTGTCCAGAATCAGTTGCAGTGGAGTGTCTGGGGGGAAGTTATCGCGATCCAGAAGCGGACTTGGTTGCGACAGCATCCGCTCGATTTCCTGAGCCCGTTCCGATGGTGCTTCGCCCAGATAGCTGACCAGCCACCGTTTGATACGGTGTCGTGATAATTCGTTCCAGTTGCGGAAAATCTTGGTTTCGTAGAAACTGGCCGGTGCAAACGCGATAGGCGGCTCGTCCGGGAAAGGTACATGCGAGCGTTCGATTTCCAGCATGGCGGCCAGGTACTTTGCCTGCCGTTCCTGAACCAGGCGTTGGGATTCACCAAGATACCGCGAACTCAGAGCCTGACTCGCAGTCGCCACACCGATCGGCTCGCCCGGGGCCATTTGCGCGATCTGTAAGCCTTTCCGGTACGCTTCCATGAGCCGATTCGCCTGCACCAGGGCATGGAACTGTTGCATCAGTTGCCGCACGCGGGCCTGTTCGTCCAGTACCTGTTCCTGACGGCGAGCCAGTTCCTGAGCCTGCATCTCCCGCGCCTGAGCTTCGGCTTCGCGACGACGTTGTTCGTCTAATCGGCGCTCCAGTTGACGCATCGCTGTGGCCAGGCGCTGCAATAATTGTTCCCTTACCTGCGGGCCGATCTGCGTTTCGCGCTGCACGGTTTCGGTCAAAAGTTTCAGCCGCGCCAGCCACTCGTTAGCTTCTGCCGCTGTCAATGGCCGATCCAGCTGCCGTAACGCCTCGTCAATGTCGTTTTTGAGTTGCTGTTCGAGGATACGAATGATCTGTTCCTGACGGCGTAGCAAATCCTCGGCTTGCGGGTCGGGTTTGGCGATGGGCTGTGCGGCTGCCCCGCCGCCTGCCGGTCCGGCTTGTGCTAAGCCCCGTTCGAGAAGCTCACGTCGCTGCGCTGCATCGGGAGCTTGCTGCAAGCGTTCGACTAGACGCACAGCTGCACGTGCTTCGGGATCATGCGGCACCAATTGCTCCGCCTGCTCGAACAGTTGCCGGGCCAAGTCAAGCCGATCCATGCGGATGGCCAAACGTCCCTGAGCCAGCAGTTCTTCGCGTACCATTCGCACCTGGTTGTGGGCCATCACCAGCATGCGATCCGCAGGTAACAACGCGGGCGCTTCGCGGTCTTTGCGGCCTTGTTCTACCAACGCCTTGAGGAAGAACATACTGACATCCGGCGGAACTACTTTTTCCTCGCCGCTCACTTGCACTGGTTGCTCCTGCACCGTACCCTTGACTTGCCAGGCGAATTTTTTCGGAAGTTGGCGCAGGCGGCCAACGATCAAGGTTGCCGTGTCCGCACGCAAAGGCGGCAACTTCGTCGGGTAGGCTTCGGCGACTTCCGCTGGCAACTGATATTCGGTCGGATACAGCACAGGAACTTCCAACTGGGGCAAAAATTGTTTCCACAGTTCCGGGACACTGTAACGGATATCAACCCGCCACAGGGCCCCGCCAGTGCTCCCGGTCATGCCATGCAAAAATTCAGGATCGAGGCGGAACCCGATCGGAATAGCGTAGAAGGGAACCCGCAGGCGGTTGAAAGTTCCAGCATACCGAAGGCGTTCTTGCCCACCGATGGGCCGCAAACTACTCATGCCGTCCCCTATGTACACCACAACCTGCTGACGGCCAGGCTGATTGTCCAGGCTCTCGATTGCCTTATCAAGAGCGGCTTTCAGATCGGCGGCTCCCATCGGTGTGATGTCCGAGAGCTGCTGGAGAGCCTTTTCCAGTGCGGGATCGCCCTTGCGAACAAAGCCTGCCGTCAATTCGCCAGGCTGAGTGTTGACGGTGATCATGCGGATGCGATCCTGGTCGCTGATTTGCCGACAAAGCTCCTTGAGCAGGGCCAATTGCACCAACCAGCTCTCACCCGCCTGGCTGGCAGTGGTGTCGAACAAAACGACGAAATCTCGCGGCTGGTTGACTGTATGGTTCAGACGAACGCGCAGTTTCAGCGCAAAAAGGATTTCTTTATCCTGCGTTTCGTAGGTCAACAGCCCCTCCTGTCGCAACTTTTCCTGAGAAAACTGGCCCAGGCCCGTCGGCTGCGGTGAACTAGGGCGTTCGTCTTTTCGCACATGGACCGGGTCACCGTGCAACACGCTCCAGAAGACCAGCGTCGCCGCTAGGGCCGCACCCCGTTGGACTTCTCGCCGTCGCAGCATGCTCCTCTCCTTTTCCACCAACTTCGGAGGTTGTTTAGCCGGATATGCTCAGCCCGTTTATTTGCGAGAATGGCTGCCTTAAATTAGTGCCGCTTTTTGTGGCCAGCGGTTCCGGCAAGTGTTATTCCCGCTTCTGTAGTCTAAGTTACAACTAGCGGTGTGAGCGGGAAAATTCTTATTCCTGGCTGTCCCTTCCATCCCCAACCCGACACACAAGCTCCCCACATCCGTTGCAATCGTTATAGTCGGCAAAATGCCGTTAGTCCAGACGGGATAATGCGTTAGTGTGGCCCGCTGCACCACCATTTCAATCCGGACCACTATTTCCTGCGGGCCCCTGCAAGGCAATCCCTTAATGGAGCACATCCCGCCTGGCGCTGCCCAGGGACTATTCCATTCCGGCCCGATCGGCTAGAATTGTTTTTCATTCGAGCGACCGGGTTTACTGAGTAAACGGCCCGATTTGGCTAACTTGCGCTGATAACACGGCTCGTTAAACAGCATAAGGCAGCCGTGCCGCCTGCTGGTTTGGCTGACTTGCGCTAACATAGCCGAGCCCGGAAGCGGAAACTATACTCCCTGCCGGTTGGCTAGGCCGCACTGCATCGTGATACGGGAAAACCCTGGAAGAATGGCACCGAATGGGTCATGCTGCTTGCCCGTTAGCAACACGATAATGCACCGCGCCGACTTTCGCCCTTGCTCGACTTGTAGGTCTGGCAGAACGCCCTATTACACCTATTAGCGAAGGGGCAGTGCACCGGCAGCAACTGGCGGTTCGCAAATGCCAGCGCTGAACTGACAAGCGTCAGGGTCTCACCAATGCCAGCCCAGCCAGGCTCCGAACCAGAATGCCGCCGAACCGAGCAATAGTAGTATGCCAATCCAGCCGAGCACGTTCGAGCCGGTAGGTGTCAGGAACAACCAGCGTAGAGGATGCATGAGGTTTTCAGCAATCGGTCTGATCCGGCGAAAGGCTGGCTGTGACTGGCCAGGTGAGTTTGCTTCGTTGCCGCTTTCGGAACAGTCTTTACTGGTGTAACCGACCGGCAGGTCAGCAACGGCATCGCTCGGGCTTGTATCCTCTCGAAGTAGCCAAGCGGGACCTTTCGTGGGTTCGCTGGAAGCCTGCAGAAGCGGTTCCGCGTGAGTGGACGGACTGGCCCCGGATTCGGCATCATCCGCGGCAGAACGAATCGCTGGGGCAGCTGAATCATGTTTTTCGGCTGGCGCGATGGTCGCAGACTCCAGCATCTTTGGGCCTACCAGGGTTGGACTGTTTACAGGCCCAGCACTGCTGGCAGCGGAGGATGGCGTTGCTGATGCGGTTCCGATTTCACGCGGCGTGGTGGTCCTGGAAACGGCGGACTGGCATCCGGCAATGCCCTCGACCGATTCCTCGCCCGAAACGGGTCGGCTCGTGGTCTCTCTTGCCAACGCACCGATTGTAGCACCAGGGGCCTGCGCAACCGAATTAGACGTTTCGTTGCTAAGCTTCATCTCAGCAGCCGCCGACGGGGCAGGCTTTGCCTCCGCCCATGCCGATCCTGAAACCGATGGCGGTTCTGAAGCAGGGATGGTCCCACCTGCCGATGCAGCGGGGGAATTGGATGTCGTTTGCGCTAACGAATCCACAGGTGGTTTGCTTCGGACGGTGCTGCTGGTTTCCTCCGGTTCGGTAGCGGCAATTTTTACTCTGTCGGCGGAGCCTGCATGCGGCGGCACGGAGAGCGATGCCGTAGATGGTCTTTCTGGTGAGGCGGTAGATGTTGGGGTCTGCGGATGGCTTGGCGTCGAACTTGGAACGCTTGTCGTACTGTCCGAGTTGCCGGGCGTTGCGGTTGCGGTCAACCTCTGCGACGAACCTGGAATGCTGGAAGAAGATGGGTCCGGAGATTGTTCTTCGGGCAGGTCGAAGGGTGGCAATGCCAGCATCCGTTCCAGCAAGGCATCGAGTTCTTCCAGTTGTCGGCGAGTGCGTTCACCGAGGAGCCGCCAGCTGGCTGATTTTTCCTGGCTTTCTGTGCTCATTGTGGGCCCTCCGAAGCGGGCACGTTTTTGCTAACCGCAAAAGCTCCGATCCTGTTTACGCCGCCTGACTGATACTCTGACGCCGAGCTGGAGCGTGCAGCAGAATTTCGATGGCCTGAACGAAACGGTCAATTCCGCGACCGTCCAGGTAGGCACGACCAAGCCGCGACATCGTATGCCGCTCCTGGGCATCGTTGAGAAGCTCCTGTACAGCGGCTCGTAACGCATTCGGCGAAAAATCTTCCGCGCATCCGAGATAACGAGCAATTCCTTCTTCCTGCAGAGTTTCGGCAGTGCGTTGCTGCTCGGGATGGTCGCTGATGAGGATGGCGGGTACACCGACGTAGGCGAGTTCCAAAGCCCACGGTCCGCTAGCAGCAATGGCGAGATGGCTGCGCATCATGGCCAGCCCCCAGCTCGATGGTTCCGTGGCCAACGTGACACGGTTCGGCTCCTTTTCTAAGTAGCCCTGTAAAGCAGTCACGCATGGATGGTGGGTCCAGGTGAGCACTTCGATGCGCGAGACGGTTTTTATGCCCAGCAGGGTTTTGACCACGGCCTGGCTGAGTTGCGCCTGGTCATCGCCCAAGGCCACGACCACTCGCGCAGGTTCTGGGGGTTCGAGAGAGCGCTGGGGTCGCACTCGTTTGATTTCCGGCCGCACCAAAACATACCGCGGTCCGCATAGTACCTGTCCGTCGCCGCACACTTCATACTCCTGACCCGAACGATTGAGCGTCGGGTTGAGCACCAAATGCGCGGGAGACCGAAAACCCGCACGGGTATCCACACTGACCACCAGAATCCCCGCTGCCGCCAATTCCGCTAGATAATCGGGCCCGATGGCCGCTGCATCCACGATCACCGCTACCGCTTGCAGCCGTCGTAGCTCGCGCAGCAATTGCTCGAGGTCGCCAGGCGAACCGGCCGGATGTTCAGCCGCAAGCCAATCATGGCCGCTGCGCTTCAAGCTCAGGGCCAATCCGTTCGGTTCGAGGTGCGACAGGAAATAGCAGGGCCTGCGGCGCCTTTGCAAGCCGTAGGCCAGAACCTGACAGCGATTCCAGGCATCCCAGCCAAAGCTATAGCCAGCATCCACGCGCAACACGACAGCTTCTCGGCTCATGCCTCTCCTGCCGTTCCGTTGACAAGGCGCCAGGTGTGCCCAAATACCCAGCGCTGGTTCTCAGGATTCGGCGAGCCAGGCACAGGGGATCAACAAAGCTGTGGTGCGGATGGGAATCAAAGGGGTGAATTGGCTCGAGAGGTGTGCCTCTTCTCTGCCCGGCCCTCCGTGGCCTGGTGGAGCAAAGGTTCCGGTCTCCGTTCCACCGCCGCTGATAATACGCGACTTCCTTCAGCGTGAAAAGATCAGTTTGTGCTTGCTGGCGACGCGGAGCTGTCGGAGTCGCACCATTTCGGAGTTTCGTGTTTCACCGGAGCGTTGCCACGGCGCGCTTGCCAGCCTTCGATCACAAGAGGTATTACGGACAGCACCACGATCACCGCCAGCACCAGGTAAAGATTCTCGCGCACGAACGGCTGCTCTGCTAACCAGTAGCCGGGCAACACAAAAGTTATCACCCAGGCGATGGCACCCAAGACATTGTAGAGGGCAAAACGCGGATAAGACATCTGGCCGATCCCGGCGACAAACGGAGCAAACGTTCGCACGATGGGAATAAACCGCGCTAAAAAGATAGTTTTGCCCCCGTGCCGTTCGTAAAAACGTTGCGTCCGCAGCAGGTGCTTTTTGTGAAACAGCCAGGAAGTATCGCTGCAAAACACTTTCGGACCGAGGCGGTAACCAATCGCGTAATTGGTGGCATCTCCCAGTACGGCGGCCGCGATCAGCACCATAATTACCACCCCAATGTTCATCTCTCCCAGCGATGCCAGCACCCCGCACAGAAACAGCAGGCTGTCCCCAGGCAAGAAGGGCATGATTACTAGTCCGGTTTCCACGAAAACTATGGCGAACACAATCGCATAAATCCACACTCCGTAGGCGGCAATCCACTCCCGAAGGGTGCCTTCCAGGTCCGTGAACAGCCGTAAAAATTCGTTCAGCCATTCCACCATAGCGTTTCCTTTGCATGGTTCCGGTTGTCGCTTGATAGATTCGTCGTCCTGCTTGCCGAGACCTGCTCGCCTGTCCGCCAGCTCGATCCCCGACCAGACCACCCACATCAACGGCTAAAGCTTCTGCGCCAAGTAGATTTCAGGTTCCCCGCGGCGCTTGATTTTTCCATTGCCCGGACCGGCAGCGAGGGAGCTTGCGAGACCTTTGACCTTTTTACGGATTCCTGCTGCGTTCCGCATCGGCAAAGTTCGCCGCAAGTTTTTCCGGGCCGGGTCGGGATAGTTTTTCGCTTCCTAGAGCATCAGGCCCATCCGAATATGGCCACATAGCCAGTTTGCCTGGACGCAATCGCTAAACTATCTGAGAATGCAGAACCCTGGGCCCGAACCGACTGCGCTTGAGAAAGCTAACCAACGCTGCTCTTGTACCCCTGAGCCAACAACGGGAGGAAAACCATGGCCACACAGGTCACCTGGCTGGGACATGCTTGCGTACAAATTCGCACAGCTCGGCACAGCATTCTCATTGACCCGTTCCTGTCGGGACAGCCTCATCCGCCGGTATCCCCTGACGCAGTGTCTACCGATTTTATCCTTCTGACCCACGGACACGCCGATCATGTTGGCGATACGCTGAGCATTGCCCGACGCACCGGTGCTACCATCATCAGCAATTACGAAATCATCACCTGGCTGCAACACCAGGGATGGAACCAGGTTCATCCGATGCACATCGGCGGAAGTCATGCGTTCCCCTTTGGCCGACTGAAGCTGACACCTGCTTTTCACGGTTCGGTTCTTCCGGACGGCAGCTATGGGGGCAATCCGGCCGGGCTTTTGCTTTATCTAGAGGCGGGAAAAGTCTATCATGCGGGAGATACGGGACTGTTTGGCGACATGGCCTTGATCGGCGAGGAGGGAATTGACCTGGCTTTGCTGCCCATCGGCGACAATTTCACTATGGGGCCGGAAGATGCGATTCGAGCGGTGAAACTGTTGCGACCGCGGCGGGTGGTGCCGATTCACTACAACACCTGGGACATCATTCGCCAGGACGCCCACGCCTGGGCCGAGCGCGTCCGCAAAGAGACTGGTGTAGAAGCTACGGTATTGCCCGTGGGCGGTTCACTGTCTCTCTGAACCGCGGGCGGACCGTATAATGGTGTGAACGCACTTACAGTGGCCGATTGGCGTGTACACCTAACGCGAGTGAAACTATGACCGAAGCTCTGTTGCAACGTCCTTTACAAACACCGGAAAGCGCGGTGGCTCGGTTTCGGGAATATCTGGCGAGCCGACCGAAGCCGCTTCGTTTCACCGAAGCGCAGCGGCAGATGATCCTCTTTATTTTTTCGCGGCACAATCACTTTGACGCCGAGCAGCTTTGTTCGGAACTAGATCGGGCTAATCTTGGTATTAGCCGGGCCACCGTTTATCGCACGCTCAATAAGCTGGTCAACGCGGGCTTGTTACGGCGAGTGCAGCTGGGTAATCGAGTGGCCTATGAGCATGACTACGGATATCCGCAGCATGAGCACCTGGTCTGCGACGACTGCGGTAAGGTGATAGAATTCGAGGCACCCCAGCTGGAATCGGTTTATGAGTCGGTCTGCCGACAGCACGGGTTTCAGCCCAGCCGGCACAATTTGGTCGTGCGTGGTCTGTGTGCAGATTGTGTGCGTTCCCGGAGTACCAAGCGCCGGCTTGACTTGATTTAGCCGGCATGATCGGGCCTGGGTGTTTTTCAACGATCACGGCCGGGCACGCTGCTAGACCAGGTGAAACCTTTACACGGCGTTGACGACCGGTGAGCGGCAAGCTGTGCATAGAAAAACATACCAACGACCCTGAGCCTGGCTAAACAAAATATTCCGACCCACACGATGCCGGGCCTGCCGCCAAATTTTGCGAAACAGGATCAAGCGAGAAGCATCCATGCTGTTACCAAAAGTAGCCATCGTCGGCCGACCAAACGTCGGCAAATCGTCGTTATTCAACTGGCTGGCGGGTCGGCAAATTGCCATCGTGGACCCCACCGCAGGAACTACGCGCGATCGGCTCACCGCCACCGTCGAAGCGGATGGTCGGCATTTCGAAATTTGCGACACCGCTGGATTGGGCCTGGACGAACGGGAGCAGCTTCGCGAGCATATTGAGCGGCAGATCGAATATGCCCTGCGGGAAGCCGACCTGGTTTTATTTGTCGTGGACGTACGTGATGGCCTGGTACCGCTGGATCGGCACGTCGCTGATCGGTTGCGGCAAGTTGGCAAGCCTGTCGTACTGGTGGCCAACAAGTGCGATACCAAAGCTCTCGAATACCAGGCGGGCGAATTTTGCCGGTTAGGTTTTGGCGAACCGTTGTGCGTCAGTGCTCAGCAGAAGCGTGGCGGCGAGAAATTGCTGCAATCCCTGCTGGCCCACCTACCAGCCAGCACAGAAGCACCGCCCGAGGTCGGACTTAAACTGGCCATTGTCGGTCGCCGCAACGTCGGCAAAAGCACCCTCATCAATCGGCTGGCCCGGCAGGAGCGGGTCATCGTCAGTGAACTCGCCGGTACCACCCGCGACAGTGTGGATGTGCGTTTCGAGCTGGACGGCAAAGTCTTCCTGGCCATTGACACCGCCGGCTTGCGAAAGCGCCGGAGTATTCAGAACAGTATCGAGTTTTACAGCCTCAAGCGTGCCGAACGTGCTATCCAGCGTGCTGACGTGGTTTTGCACCTGTTCGATGCCACCCAGACGGTGAGCCGCGTGGATAAGCAACTCGCTCACCTGATCGTCGAGCATGAAAAGCCGACCATCTTCGTCATCAACAAGTGGGACCTCGCCCAGCGACACATACCAACCGACCGATGGGCGGAATATCTGCAAGCAACTTTTCCTGCCCTGGACTACGTTCCGCTCGCTTTCATCAGCGCCAAAACTGGCAAAAACGTAGCGGGGCTATTGGAACTGGCCGAGGTTCTGCATCAGCAAGCCGGTCAACGTGTACCCACTAGCGAACTCAATCGCGTCCTGCAGTGGGCTGTCCATAGACAATCGCCGCCCGTTCGCCAGAATCGCACACCGCGCATTTATTACGGCACCCAGGTAGCCGTTCATCCTCCCACCATCGTGCTCATGACTAATGGCGTGGAGCTTTTCGATCCGCCCTATCTGCGATACTTACTGAAAGTGTTCCGTGAGCAATTGCCGTACAAAGAAGTGCCGATCCGCTTGATTCTCCGCGATAAGGAGGATCAGCGTAAGCGCAAAGCCAGCGAACCGCCAGCCGAAACTTCCGTCACACTCCAGGCTGACCAGCGTCAACACGCCAACCAAGAAGAAAGCTCCGCCGACGTCTGGCGAGATGTGTAAGCACAAGCTACTCTCTTACGGTAGCAGCAAACGGGATCGAAAGGGGATAGCATGGGATTCCCGATCAGCCATGCGAATAGTCGAAACCAGCCGGCCAGCAACTCCAGCCGTGCCCGGTGGTTCGCCCTGCCTTTGCTGTTCGCAGCGAGCTTGGGCCTGGAAGTTGCGGTTTGGTCCGCCGCGAAACCGAGCACCGCGACATTGGCTCTGGAAGGCCGGGTGGTGAAACTGGCGGAGCTTCTGAAAGCCGATGATGTGCAGGTGGACGCCGATGCGGTGCCCTTCAGTCTGGCCTTACGCACTCAGGATGGCAAACTGCTACCTATCGTCAAGACGCTGGGCAGTCGTGCGCTGTTCCAGGATGGACGTTTACTCAACCGACCGTTGCAGGTACGGGGGCGATTGGCGGGCGGAGGCAGTGTTCTGGTGATTGATCGCTTTTACACTCTGAAAAACGGCTTGCCTCACGAAGTGTACTATTGGTGCGAAACCTGTGCCATTCGACGGGACTATCCTGAAAAAGGCGTATGCGAGTGTTGCGGTGGCCCAATGGAGTTGCGGGAAGTGCCATTACCCCGCTAACGGATGAAGGTGGCAAGTTATGGCTGCGCTACTAGGCGTATTGGCGTTGCGGGGAGTGCCATTATCCTCGTTAACGGGTGGCCCGGGCGAACAAAGCACGGTCAGCGTTCGGCCACTACGCATCGGTAACCCGGCGCGCTGGGCATGTTTTTGCAAACGAACCATTACCAGAAGGTCTAGCGGCTACGAATTCGGTAGCCCGGCACGAGTTGAGCGACCCACGAGCGACAGCTCATCCCCAAAAGGAAAGTCTCTTTAATCCGATGCATATCTTGCCAGATTGGGACGGCTATCAACGGCAGCCAGCGGTGATGGAGCGTTCACCGTCGGCGAATCCACAGACCACGCTTGGCTCCGAACAGCAGCGATAGTGCAAAAAAGACGGTGCCGCTCAGAATGATGGTGGGGCCGGCCGGCAATTCCGGGATGTAGGTGCTAATCAGCGTACCGACAACACCCATGCTGGCACCCAGCGTTCCCGCCAGCACTAAGAGCAGATGCAAACGATTCGTCCAGAATCGCGCAGCGGCTGCCGGCAGGATGAGCATGGCCGATACCATGACCACTCCGACTACGGGCAGTCCGATAACAACGACGAGCACAACTAAGCCCAGAAGCAAACCATCCAGGAATCGCACTGACCAGCCCTGGGCACGGGCAAAAGTGGCGTCGAAAGTCAGCAACTGGAACTCCTTGTAACACAAAACGACAAGTATCAGGGAAACGCTTGCCAGCATGCTCAGCCAAACCAGATCGCGTTGGAGCATTCCGGCAGGTTTGCCGAAGAGGTAGGCTTCCAGGCCAGCCTGGCCGCCACCCGGCACGTCTTGCACACTTCCCAAAACAGCCATGCCCGTTCCGAAAAATACCCCCAGTACGAGTCCGAGCCGGGCATCGGCTTTGAGTCGCGTCCAACGGTCGAGTATCCAGACCGTCAGTGCAGCAGCTACACAGGACAGGATAGCCCCCAGCAGCAGCGCCTCGATTTGCTTGCTCGCAACTACCAGAAAAGCCAGGGCCAGTCCGGGCAATGTCGCATGGGCAAGCACGTCGCCAAGTAAAGCCTGCCGCCGAAGCATGGCCAGAACACCAACAATCCCTCCAGCCAGCCCCAGCAGAGCAGTTCCCAGGATGACCAGCAAGGTGTGGCTCATGGTCGGCGTGTCTTGGGCAGAAGTTGGCCGGCTTCCTCCAGAATCACCAGCCGACCACCATAAGTACGTTGCAGGTTTTCGGGAGTAAAAACTTCCTGCGTCGGGCCACTGGCAATGATTCGCGTGTTCAAAAGCACCACGTGCTCGAAACGTTCGGGAACGCTGCGCAGGTCATGATGGACAACAATAACGGTGCGATTCTGCTGGCGTAGTTCTTGCAGTAACGTCCAGAAAACGCGCTCCGTCGCCGCATCTACGCCGGCCAGCGGCTCGTCCATGAGATAGATTTCCGCTTGCTGAGCGAGTGCCCGAGCCAGGAACAACCGTTGTTGCTGCCCGCCGGAAAGTTCCCCGATCTGGCGATTTTCCAGGCCACTCAACCCAAGTTGTTCCAAACAATGCCGCGCTAGGTCGCGCTCAGCTTTACCAGGTCGGCGAAACCAGCCGAGCCGCCCGTATGTTCCCATCAGCACGACATCGAACACGGTAGCCGGGTAGTCCCAATCTACGCTTTCACGCTGGGGAACGTAAGCGACACGGGGTCGCACCCGCGACACAGGTTGGCCGAATAGCCGCACCTCGCCGCTCAGAA
>Ga0197142_1003853_pt1 | contig 12356 bp, 13 predicted proteins | sample GBS60_MetaG_FD_148614 | JGI IMG/M metagenome (GOLD analysis project Ga0197142, IMG submission 148614) | Sediment microbial communities from Great Boiling Springs, Gerlach, Nevada, United States - GBS 60_MetaG | ecosystem: Environmental > Aquatic > Thermal springs > Hot (42-90C) > Sediment... | reverse complement strand
TCAAATTCGAATTCGAACCCCAGCTGCCACATTTCCGGTAGGAAACCTTGACCCGATCAGAGGGGATTGCGACTCAGGGCTCCCAATCCAGTAACTTCTGATTTCCATAGCGGGGTAGGAAACCTTGACCCGATCAGAGGGGATTGCGACTAATTCGATGTAAGCTATCGTCCTATTGATTCTCTCTATTCTGGTAGGAAACCTTGACCCGATCAGAGGGGATTGCGACGTGACAATCGATAGTTTCAACATAAACCACATAAACCACGGTAGGAAACCTTGACCCGATCAGAGGGGATTGCGACACATAGAATACCAGCCGCCAGCATTCCGGGAAAGGTCGCGTAGGAAACCTTGACCCGATCAGAGGGGATTGCGACTTTCGGAATCGATAAGTATGATCTGCTTGAATTAGGTAGGAAACCTTGACCCGATCAGAGGGGATTGCGACTTTATAGCGGAGCTGTGGAGATTATTTCTCCATCTCTTTCGGTAGGAAACCTTGACCCGATCAGAGGGGATTGCGACTTTCCAAACCCCTGGTAGTGAGTTTTCTTACTTTCATGTGTAGGAAACCTTGACCCGATCAGAGGGGATTGCGACATACAAGCGGGCAGGGGGCCCCGCCCATCCTGCCCGCGGTAGGAAACCTTGACCCGATCAGAGGGGATTGCGACCTGTAGTTAGTTGTCTTATTTTCATATAACTACCTCCAGTAGGAAACCTTGACCCGATCAGAGGGGATTGCGACAGACTTTCCAGGTCATCAAAAACGGTATCAAGCCAGGCGGTAGGAAACCTTGACCCGATCAGAGGGGATTGCGACAAGATAGCACACGCCGGATTGAGCCGCTCTCAGTAATTGGGTAGGAAACCTTGACCCGATCAGAGGGGATTGCGACAGTTATGCGTCAATCTCTTCGACAAAGCCTTGCGAGTTTGAGTAGGAAACCTTGACCCGATCAGAGGGGATTGCGACGTAAAGTTTTCCAATTTGTCCAGTTTGTCGTCATTAAGGTAGGAAACCTTGACCCGATCAGAGGGGATTGCGACGTAAAGTTTTCCAATTTGTCCAGTTTGTCGTCATTAAGGTAGGAAACCTTGACCCGATCAGAGGGGATTGCGACTAACATAACCCCCTCCTCAGGGGGGGGAGCCACCTTCCGGGTAGGAATCCTTGACCCGATCAGAGGGGATTGCGACATAATGCTCCATGCCTAAGCTCAACCTCACTTACTGTAGGAATCCTTGACCCGATCAGAGGGGATTGCGACGAACCGCATGTGCAAACGAATCCACGATAACCACCACCAGTAGGAATCCTTGACCCGATCAGAGGGGATTGCGACGAAGTCTGCTGCTTCCGCCAGGGAGATATACTCTCCACGGTAGGAATCCTTGACCCGATCAGAGGGGATTGCGACTGCATCTGGGGCGGGGAGGCAATCGCCGCCTCCAGGCGTAGGAATCCTTGACCCGATCAGAGGGGATTGCGACTGAGTTTGTCATACCGGGACGCCTTTTCCTCTTTCGTGAGGTAGGAATCCTTGACCCGATCAGAGGGGATTGCGACCATACCGAGATGCTTTTTCTTCTTTAGTGAGTTTCAGTAGGAATCCTTGACCCGATCAGAGGGGATTGCGACCTGTCATCATTCTCATGATGGTTTCAACCAAATCTTCCCGTAGGAATCCTTAACCCGATCAGAGGGGATTGCGACCGCACCCGTTCACTTCCCCCTGCCGATTCCCTCACCCCGCCCCGCCGGCCCTCCGCCCTGCTCATCTTCCCGGGTGAATCTCCCGCCCGCTTGAGGTATACTGCCGGAAACCCCCCACACAACTGCGGCAAGGGAGGAGCAGCCGTGATGGACGCACCGGTCCTGGTGGAAGTGACCCGGGGGCCCCTGGTGGAGAGCCGTCACCGGGGACAGATCGCAGTGGTGGATCGCCACGGCAGGCTGGTCCGGAGGGCGGGGGATCCCGACGTGATGCTCTGTCTGCGCTCCCTGGCCAAGCCCTTCCAGGCCCTGCCGGTGCTCACCACCGGCGCCGCCCGCACCTTCGGCTTCGGCCCCGAGGAGCTGGCCCTGTTCAGCGGTTCCCTCTCCGGGGAGGAGCTGCATGTGGTCCGGGTGCGCCGGGTCCTGGAGCGCCTGGGGCTGAAGGAGGGGGATCTGGCCTGCGGCACCCAGGCGCCCCTGCACCGGGCCACGGCCCAGGCCCTGGCCCAGGCGGGGGAGAAGCCCACTCCCCTGCATCACCCCTGCGCCGGCAAGCACGCCATGATGCTGGCCCTCTGCCGCCACCACGGCTGGCCCACCGCGGACTATCAGGATCCCGATCACCCGGTGCAGCGCCTCATGCACCGCACCGTGGCCCAGGCGGCGGGTCTGAGCCCGGAGGAGGTGCCCCTGGCGGTGGACGGCTGCGGGGTGCCCACCTTTTACCTGCCTCTCCGGCACCTGGCCCTGGCCTTCGCCCGGCTGGCCGCCGCCCCCCCGGACTCCCCGGAGGGCCGCCTGCGGGAAGCGGCCCTGGCCCACCCCCGCCTCATCGCCGGGGAGGGCCGGCTGGAGACCATCCTCATGGAGCGGCTCCCGGGCCGGGTCTTCGCCAAGACCGGGGCTGAAGGCGGCTTCGCCCTGGCCCTGGTGCAGGAGGGGCAGGGGGTGGCCTTAAAGATTGAGGACGGGGCCGCCCGGGCCCTCAACCCCGCCATTCTGCAGGTGGCGGACGATCTGGGGCTGCTTGGAGAGGCCGACCGGGAGGCCCTGGCCTCCCACCGCAGCCCGGTCCTGCGCGATCATCTGAAGCGGGAGGTGGGCCGGATCCGGCCGGTCTATTCCCTGAGGTAGGGAAGCGGCTGGCGGCAGGGCCGCCGAAGAAGTGGCGGAAGGGCTGAGGACGGCTCCCCTCCTGGGGGAAGGCTCTGACAGCCGGACCGGGTCGGGGGCTCTGCGACCTGGCCATGCAGGCCTTGAATCCTGGGGCCGGCGTGGTATAGTGCACCAGAGAGGGAGGCAGACATTTCCATTCCGGCAAGGCGGGACGCGGCATGAAAACCCTGTGGGCGCCATGGCGCATGGAGTATATTCTGGGGGAGGACAAGCCCCCGGGGTGCATCTTCTGCCCCTGGCCCGATGAAGATCTGGCCCAGCGTCTGGTGCTGTTCAGCGGCCAGCTCTCCCGGATCATGATGAACAAGTACCCGTATATCAACGGGCACCTCCTCGTCTCCCCTTTGCGCCATGTCCCCTATCTGGAGGACCTGACTCCGGCGGAGCTGCTGGACCTGCAGCTGAAACTCCGTCACTGCATGCGCATCCTTCGGGAGGTGATGCGGCCCGACGGCTTCAACATCGGCCTCAATGTGGGCACCGTGGCTGGGGCCGGGGTGGAGAGCCACCTGCATTGGCACATCGTCCCCCGCTGGCACGGCGACACCAACTACATCCCGGTCTTTGCCGAGGTCCGGGTGATTCCGGAGCATTTCCGCCAAACCTACGAACGCCTGGCGCCGCACTTCCGGGCGCTCCCCGATGAGGATCCCCTATGCGCTATGTCAAAGTGATGTTCGGACTCCTCCTGGTGCTCCTTGGCATCGTCTTCATCCTGGAGAACCGGGTGGTCCTGGAGCACTCGGTGCAGCTGCGCTTTGATATTCTGCTGCTGAAACTGGAGACCGCCCTCATCCCCCTGTGGGTACTGGTGCTCTTCAGCTATTTTCTCGGGGCCTTCACCGCCTTTCTCTATTTCATCATCGATCATATCCGGCAACGCCAGACCATCCGGCAGTTGAAGCACAATCTGGAAATTCTGGGCGAGGAGATGAAGCGGGCCGGGCACGGCCGGGAAGCCCCGGCCCACTCCCCGTCGGCCGCCGCCTCCCGGGAGTAACCCCCCGAAGGGGACCCTTCGGATCCCGCCGGGGGCCGGTCCGTTCGGCCCATTCCCCGGGGCCTTTCCCCGCCCTGATCCCGGCGACACATGACCGAGCCGTCCCTTGACCGCCTCACCCCCATGCTCCGGCAGTACCTGGACCTGAAGGCCCGGTATCCGGAGGCCCTCCTCCTCTTTCAGATGGGGGATTTCTTTGAGCTCTTCTTTGAGGACGCCGAAAAGGCGGCGGCGGCCCTGACTATTGCCCTCACCAGCCGCAGTCGGGCCGGGGAGGAGCGCATTCCCATGGCCGGGTTCCCCCTCCACGCCGCCGAGGCCTACATCCATCGCCTCCTGGAACAGGGCTTCACGGTGGTGGTGTGCGAGCAGACGGAGGACCCGGCTCTGGCCAAAGGCCTGGTGCGCCGGGAGGTGACCCGCATCCTTACCCGGGGCACGGTGGTGGACCCCGCCGCCCTGGAGGCCCGGCGGGACAATTATCTGGCTGCCGTGGCGGTGGCCCGGCAGCGGTGGGGACTGGCCTATCTTTCCCTGTCCACCGGCGAGTTCCGCCTCACGGAAGGGGAGGGGCCCGAGACCCTGGCCGACGAGCTGGTGCGCCTGAAACCGGCGGAGATTCTCGCGCCGGAGGAGTCCGGGGAACGCCTGCTGGCCGCGGCCCTGCAGCCCTTTGCCGATCCGCCCCCGGTGCGCGCGCTGCCGGCTTTTGCCTTTGATGCGGAGATCGCCCGCCAGGAGCTGGGCCAGGCCCTGGGAACTCTCTTTCTGGATGGCTTCGGGCTGGCCCCCTATCCCCTGGGGGTGACGGCGGCCGGTGCCATTCTGCGTTACCTGCGGGATTCCCTGCACCTGAAGCTCCCCCATCTGGACCGGGTGCTCCCCTACTCCCGGGAAGACTACCTGGAGCTGGACGAAGCCACCCTCCGCCATCTGGAGATCTTTGAGAACTGGCGCACCGGCAGCCGCCAGGGCTCACTCCTGGAGGCCCTGGATGCCGCGGTGACCGCCATGGGCTCCCGCCAGCTGGCCCGCTGGCTGCGCCATCCCCTCAAGGACCAGGGGGCCATCGAGGCCCGGCTGGACGCGGTTTCCTTCTTTCACAGCCACACCCTGTTGCGGCAGGAGTGGCGGGAGGGCCTCAAGGGCCTGGCGGATCTGGAGCGCCTCACGGCCCGCCTGGGTCTGGGGCAGGCCGGCCCCCGGGAGGTGGCCGCGGTGCGCCAGGTGCTGGCCCGCCTGCCGGAGCTGCGCCGCCTTCTTGCCGGCTCCCTGCCGCCCCTGGTGGCCGAGGCCGCCGGGGAGCTGGAGGACCTCTCCGACCTCCATGAGCTCATTGACCGGGTCCTGGTGGAGGAGCCGCCCCCCAACCTCGCCACCGGGGGGGTCATTCGGGAGGGCTATGACGCGGAGCTGGATGAACTCCTCCAGCTGGCCCGGGGCGGCCGGGAGTGGATCGCCCGCCTGGAGGAGAGCGAACGCCGGCGCACCGGCATCGCCTCCCTCAAGGTGCGCTACAACAAGGTCTTCGGCTATTACATCGAGGTCTCCCGCCCCAACCTCCACCTGGTGCCGCCGGACTATCTCCGCAAGCAGACCCTGGTGAACGCCGAGCGTTTCATCACCGCGGAGCTCAAGGAGCATGAAGCCCGGGTGCTGGGCGCCGAGGAGGCCCGTCTCAAACGGGAACAGGAGATCTTTCAGGATCTGCGCCGCCGCCTGGGGGAGGAGGCCCCCCGCCTGAGGCGGGTGGCCCGGGCCCTGGCCCGCCTGGATGCCTGGGCTGCCCTGGCGGAGGTGGCGGCCCGGCAAGGCTACTGCCGGCCCCGGATCACCCCGGAGTCCCGCCTCCTCATCCGGGCCGGGCGCCACCCGGTCATCGAGCGGGTCCTTCCCCCTGGTGCCTTCGTGCCCAACGACCTGGAGCTGGATGAGGGCCGCCGCCTCCTCATCGTCACCGGCCCCAACATGAGCGGCAAATCCACGGTGCTGCGCCAGGCGGCCCTCACCGTGCTTCTGGCCCAGATGGGGTCCTTTGTGCCCGCCGCCGAGGCGGTGGTGGGCCTGACCGACCGCATCTTCACCCGGGTGGGCGCGGTGGATGACATCGGCCGGGGCCAGAGCACCTTTCTGGTGGAGATGCACGAAACCGCCCGCATCCTGCACCAGGCCACCTCCCGGAGCCTGGTGATCCTGGATGAGATCGGCCGGGGGACCAGCACCTTTGACGGCCTCTCGCTGGCCTGGGCGGTGGCGGAGTTTCTCCATGACCTGGAGGGGGTGGGGGTGCGCACCCTCTTTGCCACCCACTACCAGGAGCTCACCCAGCTCAGCCGGGTGAAGCCCCGGGTCCACAATGTGCAAGTGCTGGTGCAGGAGGAGGGAGGGGAGATTGTCTTCCTGCACCGCCTGGCCCCCGGAGCCGCCTCCCAGAGTTATGGCATTCAGGTGGCCCGGCTGGCGGGCATCCCCGCCCCGGTCATCCAGCGGGCCCAAGAGGTGCTGGAGAATCTGGAGGCGGGGAGTTTGGATCCCCTGGGTCTCCCCAAGCTGGCCCGGCCCCGGCGCCGGGCCGCGGCGAAGAGCCTGCAGCGAGGGCTCTTCAGCGTGCCAGCGGAAGCCGCCCGGGAGGATTGAGGGAAGAGGTGGGCCGGGCCGGAGGTGGATCGCCGACAAAAGCCGCCCGGAAGTTCACGGCCATTGCAGGCCACCCTTCCCCGGGGCCCGCAGTACCTGTCCGGGAGGAGGAGGGCCAAGGACCTTCGGGCTGCCGGGTTTGGCGGAAGCAAGGCCCGGCGATCCTTGCGAAGGGCCGAGGTGAGGCGGTCCAGGGGCCGGGTTCCCGGGAGTAATCAAGGACCTGGCCCTCGGTTCGCCTGAAACCCCCTCGGTCCCGGTAATTGTGAGGATCCATCCCGGAAGCCCCTGAGGGGCGGTCAGCCCCATATCCGGGGGGCCGGCTCCAGTTCCCCGGGGATCCTTGACCGGGTCGGGGATTTGTAATGGCCCCGGTGCTCCGGGCGGTCCGGGGCAGGTCGCCTGCCCCTGGCACCCTTCCTTGGGCAGGCCCGACCCCGGGGCGCTCCCCTGACCCCGGCCTGAATTTTTCCTCTTGACAAGCCCGGGGATTTTGCCTAGATATATAAGTGGCTGAGCGGGAATAACTCAGTGGTAGAGTGCAACCTTGCCAAGGTTGAAGTCGCGGGTTCGAATCCCGTTTCCCGCTCCATTTTTTTTGAGGCGGCATAGCCAAGTGGTAAGGCAACGGTCTGCAAAACCGTTATACACCGGTTCGAATCCGGTTGCCGCCTCCAATGATTTCAATAAGTTAGCTTATCCCCCCGCCCCGACACTTCTATATATTCACCCGATCTCGGGTGAATATATATAGGTGAATATCCTTCCTGGTTTCCCCCACCAGGGCCTTCAGCTCCTCCTTGCTCACCGTGTGGTAGCGTTTAAAGACACTCAGGGTCTTGTGCCCTGTGGCCGCCATAATCCGGAAGCAGTCGTGCCCCTCGCACCGGCGCTCCGGGCCGAGGGTTCCTGTAATCGCTCCTGCCGATAGGCCTCCACCAGGGCAGGGGTAATATCCCTCAGGAGGCGAGGTCCGAAGAAGGACACCAGGTTAGCCACCAGTTGCCGATCCCGCCGGTAGCTCCGCCTGGCCTTCACCTCCGCCAAGTTAAGATACCAGGTGGCCAGCTCCCGGAAGGTGGTGCGCACCTCCGGGTTTTTGCGGAGGGTAGCGCCCTTCCACCAGGGCCTTTTTGATTTCCGCCGCCTGCTTGTTGGGGCCGAGGCGTTCCCGCCGCAGGCGTTTTTCGTGGTAATAATACTCAATCCACCAGACCCGGCCGGAGAATTTGGAGGCGAAGCCGCACTTTTTGCAGGTCTTCTCCTTGGCGCTATTCCGGCGTTTGCACTTCGGACACTCCACCAGCAGACCCATCGCTTCCTCCTTTCTTGAGCCGAGGCTCCAAAGACTCCAGGGCCAGGGGCAAAAAAGGCGCAATCCGTCTTTTCCCCCACTCCCAGAAGCCCACGCACATGGGGGTGACCTCCAAAAGTTGGGCCAGCTCCTTTTGCGTCAGCCGCTGCCTCAGCCGCTAGGCTTTCAGGGCCGCCTTGTCCAATTTTTCTAGCTCACCCCGATTGGGGCCGTGCCATGCCTCTCAGAACTAATTGTTGTGTCATATGAATAGGTTATGTGTGACGTACCTTTTTCTGGAACGCGTCCCCCTTCGTCCCACATACCCTTGGACTTCCCGGTTCGGCCAGCCGATAAATCTAATGGGCTAAGGTATGGGAGGCCTGAGGCTCTTCGCCGAATCACGCTGGGGCAATGCAGGTTTAATTCGTCCCTCCCCGAGGGTTACAGAAAGTCCGGAACCTTTGGAACCTCCGGATCGTCCGGCGGCCGGCCAGCGCTTTTTACAGCAAAATAGCGAGGCCACCGACCGGGAGGCCGGTTTCGCCGCCACAGTCTCATGGGCGCCCCGGCGCCGGGCGCAGGCGGGGGGATAGGCCGGGAATGGAGACCTGAGCGTCAGGCTTTCTCTCCGGGCACGGCCGGAGGAGGCCATATGGTCTCCTGAGCAGGCGCCTTTTTCTGTGCGTCCCCCGGCCGCGGCCGCCTCCGGACACCCGCCCGGATGAATCCGGAACCATAAAAACCCCCAGACGGCACCCTCAAAGACCGGAAGCAGGGTGTGCCATCCATGTTCCTGAAGGCAAAAGGTGAGAATCGGCATTCCTGCCACCTGCCCCACGCGGGCTTTAGCAGGCGTTGCAAAACACCCCTCACGAAATCTGGTGATATTGAGGCGGCCCGATTATGCCAAATTGGCAAAACCGGATCCCAGAAACGGTTTGGGGGAGGGGCAGGGGTCTGTGACCCCTGGCCCCTTCCCCCCAATAACCTTTTTCAACCTCCTGTCAGGCGGACGGCAGGTGGCGTATCTGGTGGGGGAGCCAGCCTGGCCGAGCCGGGTTGGCAGACGCCCGGGTTGCCCCGCGGACCGGTCTGCCGGTCTGGACCCCATGGGGGGAGAGCGCCAGGACCCCGGCCGTTGAGGGGCTGTGCCCCCGAGCGCCGGGGATGATGAGGAATCTCCCCTTGTGTGCGGGTCCAGGGGCAGAAGCGGGCGCCTGCCGGCGAGAATCTCTGCCTGCAGGAGCGGGTGCACGGGAAAAACCGGGAGACGGGACCCCTCCCCCCGGGGTTAAATATGATGGTCCGGGAAATTTTACCAAAAATCTTCCCGGAGAGGGCAAGGGAGGTGATGTTTAGTTGGGTGAACTTGTGCCCAAAGCGCTGCCGGCCTGGGCCCTTGGGCCGGGTATGGGGCCGAAACTGCTGAACCTTGGGGAACGGGCCGCCAACGAACCCTAAGTTTTCTTGATTGTGAGAGAAAATTATGCTATCCAAGGTCAAGGAAGGCGAGAACTTCCAAGGCCGATCCCCGGGAATTCTATATTTAACTGTGAACTGTATTCAAAATTAGTCATCATACATTAGAACACCATCTATCTACAATAAATTGGTATATTAAAATGGAGTGATAAGCCATAGAAAGGATTTATATATATCCCAATGTTTCGGAATTTAATCTATATAATCGGAGCGGACTTCAAGAAAGATGTAATATATTAAATATAAATTGTACACACATTGAGGTGCAGGCACATTTTATTAAAAGTAATAGAAATGTAGAACTAACAGAACTCCCCTTAGGATCATTTTTAACAAATTATACAATAAATATGATTTATAACAATTATAGCGGGATTAATATAGTAAATCATATTCTTCATAGTGAATTTCGGCAACAATACCTTCATTGGCATGACCAAGGGTGGGCTCGAAATCTTATTGAGATGCTTATCTCTATCTCAAAGCATTTTAGTATTCCACCAGTAGCGGCGGAGATTCATCCGGGATAATTATCATATAATAAGAGGGCGTGGACAATAATTCAAGAATATGAAAAAGAATTTTAAATTCAGCCGTTTATTTTCCTTGAAAACAGGACACGTCAATTTATAGCAAACGGCGAAGCTTTGGCACACTTTTAGGAAACAGCTCAAACCAAAGGGAAGGATATCATCGGCCGGCTGGGTATAGTCCTCGACATACAACAGCTTTATACCAGTTTAGGTGAGAGTATAGTTGATCATTTAACTAAGATTCCCAATGAGTCAATAAAAGGCCTACATATACATAGCTCTCATAGACCACCCACAATAAATGACGATATCCCGTGTGAACAGATATTCTGTCAGTTAAGCAATCTTAGCCATCCCTTAATGATAAATCCTGAAGTTCACTACCATACCCAGGTTCTGGAAACTATCCAATTCTGTAGAAATATGTTTAATAATATTCTTTCAAATTATTAATAAATGAAAATCTTTATTAACTGAATCGTGTTATGTTGCCTCTAAATCCCCTTGATATTGGGGTCGGCCCCGCCCAGGTCTGTGAGCAGGTGAAGGACGCAGTGGTGGTCAAGGCCCTGGATCGGCAAGGGAAGCAGGTGGGGCTGGGCACCGGGGTGGTGCTGTCCGGCGGCGAGGTGCCACCAGCTATCATGAAGCCACTACGGGGAGCGCCTTCAGGTGGGGGCCCAGGGCAGGTATGTGTCCGCCTTTCTTTTGGCCTAGAACCCGGAGCGGGACCTGGCCCTGCTGTCGGCCCCGGGGCTTAAGGCCACCTCTGCCCGTCTAGGCCGGGCCGGGGGCCTTAAGGTGGGGACAAGGTCTTCGTGGTGGGTGCGCCCTATGGCCTGGAGCTCTCCCTCCCGGAGGGGATCGTCTCCCAACCCAGGGGCGGGCCGCCGCCCCTTATCCAGATCACCCCGGCTATCTCCCAGGGGTCCAGCGGCGGAGCCTGTTCAACGAACGGGGGAGCTGGTGGGCCTCACCACCTTCTCCCTCAAGGGTGGCCAGGGCCTGAACTTTGCCCTGCCGGTGGAGTACCCAACGGAGTTGACCATAGGCAAAAACGTCAGACCGGACCTTGATGCTGCTGATACAAGTCCCTTCGCTCTGACTGATGGCATTCTCATAATGTAATTAGCGAGATTTATTTAGTAGGTCTTTGAGTGTTTATATATGGAGAAAACGATCATGTCACACGTTCGATTACGCTATATTGATATATTAGGCCGACATCAGGTTACTTTTGTTATTCGATTTGAGGGCATCCGTGTGTTGCTGCAGGATGGGATAAGAAATTATAAGCACTTTGCCAGAGGACTACTTAATAGACAGATAGACGTGATTTATGGGATTCATGAGCGATCGGAGGATTTCACCTTAGAGTTGCGCTACCTTTTTGCCGACACCTTCCACCAGTTAGAGATTTATTTTATGGTAAGGACTAAAGGGGCAGAGCGAAAGGAGGCTATGGTCAAGGCGGAAGAATTAGAGAAATACTTGTTGCGTCTCCTGGCAGTGAATAACTCGTATCATGAATTTGCCCAATGGCCGCCACCCCGAGCCGGGGGGAGCGCCTGACCGAAACAGAGGTGGAATCCCTCAAGGAGCGCTTCCTTTCCCGCTTCAGCGGCCCCAAAAGAGCCGAGATGGAGGAATATCTGGACCTGGGCCGGGCCAGTTTCCGCCTCCGGGACGACGACAACCTGCATCAGGGGAAAATCAAGGCCCAGTTTCTGAAGGCGGTGGAGGAATATCAGCGCCGCGGGAGGGACCTCCGGGCGCTTCCCCCTGAGGTGCAGGCCTTGTGGCGGGAGTTGACGGAACCCCTCCGGGCCGGCCAGGGTGAGGCCGGCTGGCAGGGTTTTTCCCGCTTCAGGGCCCGGCAGCTCGTGGGGCAGCCGGCCAGCCCCGGCCTGGCCCAGGGACCGGCACGGGTGGTGCGGGAAGCCTCCGAGCTCTTTCACTTCCGGGCCGGCGACGTCCTGGTGTGCGACGTCGTGGACCCCGGCATGACCTTTGTGGCGCCCCTGGCCGCGGGTATCGTGGAAAGGCGGGGCGGCATGCTGATCCACGGCTCCATCATCGCCCGGGAATACGGCATCCCCTGCGTCACCGGCGTCCCCCAGGCTACCTCCCTCATCCATCCCGGCAACCCGGTAACCGTGGACGGCTACCTGGGAATCGTCATTATCGGCTGAATATCCGCCTGGGAAACCGCTCCTGTCCCGCCTGGAAAACCGGAACTCCCCGGGTAATTAAGCTTTTCTTATCAAAAACCGCTGGCAATTATTCATGAAGAGGCCGGGCAGTTGCTTTTCCCAGGGATGATGGGCGGAGGGCGATCGCTGTGCCTCCCGGCGGGGCCCGGAAATCGACCCGGACCATGGCGTAGCCCCGATTGGCCAGCCACCGGATTTCCGGACCTGTCGTGATCAGGGTCCTCCAGGCACCCGGCCCGGAGGCGGGACATCCCCTTTCTCGGCGCCGTCAGCCGGGCTGTGAGGTCCTCCCGGC
>Ga0197142_1003851_pt1 | contig 12359 bp, 7 predicted proteins | sample GBS60_MetaG_FD_148614 | JGI IMG/M metagenome (GOLD analysis project Ga0197142, IMG submission 148614) | Sediment microbial communities from Great Boiling Springs, Gerlach, Nevada, United States - GBS 60_MetaG | ecosystem: Environmental > Aquatic > Thermal springs > Hot (42-90C) > Sediment... | reverse complement strand
GGAGCGAATCTCCCGCCTGGAGGCGACAGTGGCCGAACTGGTTGAGGCCCAGCGGCGGGCGGAAGAGCGTCTCTCCCGCCTGGAAACCTCCATCCAGCACCTGATAGAGCAGGTAGACCGGCTGGTGGGCTGGCAGCAGGGCACCGCCGGACGCCTGGAGGGGGAACACTACGAGCGGATGCTGGTCAAACGGGCCCCGGTCCTCTTCAACCGCGGCCGGGGCGGCGCGACCGATAACCCCCTGGTCCAGGAGTGGCTTTCCGAAAAACTCCAGCATCTGCTGGCCGATGGGGATTTGAAAGACGACGAAAACCCCTTCCTGGCCGACCTCATCTGGCGGAAAGGGGACCAGGTACTGGTGGTGGAGGCCTCCATCCACGTGGACCGGCGGGATGTCCAGCGGGCGGCCCTGCGGGCGGAGGTCCTGCGGCGGGTCGGCCTGCAGGCCCGCGGGATGGTTGTCGGTGAAGGGTGGTTCGGGCCCAGCGCGCGGGAGCAGGCCCAGGCCCTGGGGATAGAGTGGAAAGTGGGGGACGACTACTCCGAAGGCTGGATCGCCTTCCGCCGTCTGCCGGCCGAATGATGGACTCCTTTGCTGAGGACACGGCGTGGACATACAAAAATGGTCGTTCTGGACGAAAATCGGGGTGCTACTGGGGGTGCTCCTGCTCCTTGTTACAGGCCTCTGGCTGAGACCCCAGGTATTGGCTGTTTACCATTTGCGAGCGGGGGAGAGCGCGCTGGAAGAGGCGCTGCGGCCCGTATACCCTGACCGTCTGGCCCCCGAACAGATTCTGGATGTTGCCGGGCTGGAAGTTGGGATGGGTCACCTGAAAGAAGCGGTCCGCTGGGCTCCGCAGGATGTGCGCCCCCTGCGCCTTCTGGCCCGGGCCTATCTCTCCCTGGGCCAGCCGGAAATGGCCCGGGATTGCCTCCAGCAAGCGGTGTCTCTTCAGCCAGAAGCTCCCTCCCTCCATCTGGAACTGGCTGATGTCTACGACTCTCTGGGTCTGGCGGAGGAGGCGATTCAGGAGTATGAACGGGGGGGCATTGGCACGCGCCGTATCCCCCTGGCGGCCAATTATCTGAAACTGGCCGATGCCCAGATAGAGTACGGCGGGAGCGGTGAACTGGCCATTCTCTTCTGGCGCAGAGCGCTGGAGGTGGATCCGGGCAACCTTTGTGCCCTTTACAGATTGTGCGCTTTCCATAAGAGGATAGGAGATCACTCCACGGCTGCCGTATATGAGGCGCAGTTGCAGTCTGTAGATCCCAGGAGCCTCTCTTTCCCTATGGACTTTCGCCTGGCAGAGTGCCAGGCGAAGGTAATGGTCAGGCTGGTGGAGGAAGAATTTTGGAAACGGGAAGCATTACTGGGCGCTCTATCGGACCAGGTACGGACGCTCTCCACTGAGATTTCCTCCCTGATGGCCGAGCGGGAGTTACAGGTCATATTGACCCGGTGGCCGGAGGACCCTGACTTTTTATTCCTGCTGGGCGAACTGTATCAACGTCGCGATGACCCAGAGCAGGCGGCCGCGATGTACCGGGAGGTAATTCGTGTGGCGCCCGAGTATGTTCAGGCGTACTGGCGGCTGGAAATGGTCGCCCCGGGTGAAACGGGAATTTATGGGTTGAATCCGTGAAATTGACAAACTCTATGATTCCTCGCCTCGTCCATCGGGTACGGAATATCGCACCGGAGCGGTTCATTCTGGTGCTGGCGCTGGCGAACGGTCTCCTCTACGTGGCACTGGTTCCCCCATGGCAGCACTACGACGAGCCAACTCACTTTGAATATGCCTGGCTCATTGCCAGCCGGGGAGAGTTGCCCCGATCAGAGGATTATGACCAGGACATGCGGCGGGAAGTGGCGGCCTCTATGATAGAGCACCACTTCTTTCACGGCCTCAACTTTACCCCGAACTTGCTCTCCCAAGATAAACCCATCTGGTTGGGAGTCTCCGAACTGGAACATCCCCCTTTCTACTATTTGCTGGTAGCCTTTCCCCTGAAGTGGATTTCCTATAGTGATATAACCTTTCAATTGTACATCGCTCGTTCGGTCTCCCTGCTGCTATATCTGATCAGCATCTGGCTGGCAGGACGGGTGATGGCCGAACTGTTGCCACAGGGGCACGTCCTTCGCTGGGCGGTGCCGGGGATGATGGCCCTCCTGCCAGCCTACACCGACCTGATGACATCGGTCAACAACGACGTAGGGGCAGTTGTTGTCTTCTCCCTCTTTCTCTGGGGGGCGGCACGGATGATCGGCCGGGGCTTCTCCTGGCCCCGGTTGGTCTGGCTCATCCTGGCGGCTGTTCTCTGCCTGTGGACAAAAAATACCGTGGCGATAGCGGTATTGCTGGTGCCAGTCGTCCTGGCTCTGACCGTGCTCCAGGGCCCCCGACAAAAGTGGGGATGGCTGGCGCTGGGAGGGTGGGCCCTGGGGCTCCTGGTTGCGGTGGTGGGATGGGGGGATGCGGCCTTTTGGTACCGCCAGACCAATCAGGAGAGGCCCACCCGGGAACTGTGGGCGGAGGCTCCGTTGGGGAAGGCCGTACTGGCTATAGAGATGACGCCTGAGGAACCGGGGCGAAATCTGATGCAGCCGCTCCTGGCAGCAGATGTGGAAGCGCTGCGCGGCCGGGAAGTCACCCTGGGGGCATGGATGTGGGCCTCCGCACCCGTGCAGGTCCGGTCGCCCATGTGGAGCGACGGAGCTCAGAATACCTGGAGGCCCCTGGACGTTGGAATATCGCCGGCGTTCTACGTGGTCACCGGTACTGTTGCTCCGAACGCCGAGTCCCTGCGAGTCGTCCTGCAGCCCCTACTGGATCGGACTCTCGGGACAACGGTGACCGTATACTACGACGGACTCGTCCTGACAGAGGGCATCCGTTCGGTAGATCAGCCCCCCTTCTTTGATGACCCGGATGGACGGAAGGGAGTATGGGGAAGAGAGACGTTTACCAATCACCTCCGCAACAGTTCCGCCGAGGTGGCCTGGCCTCGGGTGCGGAGGTGGGTAGAGCAGGGACTCCGCCGGTACCTGCGGGTGCCGGCGACTCCCGGCCCATTCCTGGCTTCGCTGTTAGATGTTCGGTGGAGCGGATGGGTCTATCTTCCCACTGCGCGCACGCTGCTCCGGAGTTTCTGGGCCTACTTTGGCTGGGGGCATGTGCAGTTAGATCCTCCCTGGTACTGGTTTCTGGATGGACTGACGATCATCGGTATCGGGGCTGCCCTGGTGGGTGGAATCCGTCGGTGGAAGGATTTTCCTCAACCGGTGAGAGCGATCATGGTCCTCTTTCTGCTGGCTGGCCTCTGGCTCTGGCTCGGTGCCCTCCTGCGCGTTCTTCCCTACCTGCTGGATCGCCCCCGCCCGCTGATGCCAGTTGCCCGCTACGCGTTTCCGGGTATAATTCCTACCGCATCAGGCCTGACCTGGGGATGGCTGCAGGTTGCCCCTCCGGGTGGAAAGCAAAGGATGGCCGTCCTCCTGCTGGGAGCGATGGCAGTGTTGAACAGCGTCTCACTGTTTACGATTATGCGTTTTTATCAGTTTTAGGAGGCGTGCGATGGCTCACTGGAAGAGGAGGAAAATTCTGACATTGCTGGCGGGATGCGCCGCGCTGATCGCGGTGCTGGCTGTGTGGGGGGCTCTGGAGGGAAATACTTTGGCCGATTCGGGCTTTTCTGCTCCTGCGCCGGCCCAGCCTGTCAGCAGTCAACTTACCTTGACGGTTGCCGGGCCAGACGTCGCCCGACTGGGCGAGGTGGTCACGTATAACGTCCATTTTACTGACTCGTACGGTCTGGGAATCTACTATCTATTTCCCGCGCATTTTACGGTTATTCGGACGGATCCGGTGACCTCCTCTTCCAGCCCTGGTGTTCTGCGATGGGCCTCTAACCAGTTAAGCGGGCGCAACACCCTGACGGTTGCCGGACAGCATGGATTGGGAGGGTGTTCACCTGCGGTACATACAGCGGGTTTCTTTGACCCCTACGATTCCCAACTTCCAACATCCTCTAAGATAACGGTTATTTCCAACCTACAGTGCGCTTTTCTGCCTGTAACTCTTAAGACGTATTCTGCTGGAAGATGACACAATAGAGCGCGGTTCTTTTCATTGCCCTGACGATTGCGGTGCAGGATGCATCTTGTACAATCCCAACTCTGATCAGGAGTCCAATGAGACGAAAACAAATTTCTCTCGGCCTGGGATTTCTCCTACCCGTTGTGGCGCTTGTGGCGACTGTCGCCCTTATAGGGATGGGGACAAACTATGCCGTGACCGCTGAGGCCCCCCAGTCGCAAGGCGAAGCGTCCCCTGCCCTCTCCGCTTCTGATCCCACGACTCTCTACCTTCCTGTGATTACGAACAACTATCCCTGGATTTCCCCCTTTGGGGTAGAATCCAACCCGCTACTACTGCCGGGGACCAGGCTATACACCCGGACGGTGGAATTGGGAATCGGTTGGGTGCGGCTGAACGGTTCCAACCGCATCTCCTGGCGGTTGTTGCAGCCCGAGAGAGGCGGATCCATCCAGTGGGAAAACCTGGCGAATTTTGAGAAGGAACTGCGGGCGCTGAAGGCGGCGGGCATTCGTCCCATTGTGATTGTGGACGACCATCCCCTCTGGGCCACCCTGGGCCGGACGGGGGGGGATGGACAGCCCTCCTACTGCGATGCACTGAAAGACGACGCCTTTGCCGACTATGCCCTGTTTCTGCGCGCCCTGGTCGCCCGCTATAAATCGCCCGAGTTTGATGTGCACGACTGGGAATTGGGGAACGAGCCGGATGTGGATCCCCGTCTGGTCCCTTCCACCAGCCCATTTGGGTGCTGGGGGTATATAGAAGATCCCTACTACGGCGGTCGGCGGTATGGAGAGATGCTGAAGGTGGTGGCTCCTGCGATCCGGGCGGAGGACCCAACAGCGCGGATCTGGATCGGCGGCCTGCTTCTGAATAGCCCGGGTATTAACGAGGGGCCGGGAAAGGGAACACCGGGGTTGTTCTTCAAAGGAATCCTGGAGTCCGGTGCTGCGCCCTACTTTGATGTAGTGGCCTACCATGCATATCCCACGTACATAAACCAATATCACGATTATGACCTGAATGCTCATTGGTGGACCTCGTGGGGTGGGAATACGTTGGGCAAGGCGGCGTATTTGCGGGGAATTATGGATCAGTACGGCGTAGATAAGCCCCTGTTCCTCAACGAGACCGGGCTGATGTGCCCTGAGTATTACTCGTGGTGTACCCCTCCGGATGAGCAATTCTTCCAGATTCAGGCCAGCCACGTGGTGCGCTCCTTCGTCCGGGGCATCAGCGGGGGAATTCGCGGGTTCGTATGGTACACGATCAACGGGCCAGGATGGCGCCATACTGGTCTTCTGAATAGCGATGGCTCTCCCAAGCCGGTGTATATCGCCTATCAGGTGATGATCCAGCAACTCCAGAACACGCGCTATCTGGGGACCACTGCCTATACCCAGGGCACGGAGGGATATACCTTCCGCCGGGGGCCTGAAATCGTGGATGTCGTCTGGGCGGTGGAAAATCGGATGCTGACCGTGGACATTCCACAGAATAAATTTCTCCGCGCTCTGACCCGTGACGGTGCTCTCATAACCCCGCCCCTGGCAGGGACGAATTACCGGATTTCTGTGGGGTTTGAGCCGGTCTACATTGTTCGGCAACCGTGAAATGAAGGTCTCGGGGATCAGGTTTCGTTCCCGCCGGGTCTGCTGGGCGTTCATTGCAATAGGGGTTCTGGTTTTCTCCCTGTTTCGCACAAGTTGGGGAACTGCTGACGCACGGATTCGTACAGGTATATCTCAGGCCTCTGCCGCCCCTTTCCAATCCCCGGGATCTCAGGCGACTTCTTTGACGCCCAGAGTTTACCTTCCCCTGGTCTTATCCTCCGGCGGATTTGATAGGGCGCAGGCAATCTGGCCGCATCCAGAGATCCCGGCCCCCCATGAGGTTGCCCTGTTCCGCCGGACCTTCACGCTTCCGGAGCCAGCCCACCGGGCCACGCTGAGCATCTTTGCCGATACCCGCTACGAGGTCTGGGTGGACGGTCTTTGGGTGGGCCGGGGGCCGGCCCGTTTTTCCCGAACCCACCGCGAGTACGACGTCTATCACCTGAGCGAACTGGCGGCGGGGGACCACCGGATCGCCGTGCTGGTCCAATGGGCCCCTAACCAGCGACGCTCTGAATCCCTGACCCCCTACCTGAAAGCACGTTTAGAGGCCACCGATGCCCAGGGCCAGGTACTCACCGTCGTGCAGACCGATTCCACCTGGAAAGCGCTCCTCTCCGATGCCTGGCGGCAGGATGCAGCCCCAGTCCATTCGTGGCAACTGATCGGCCCGACGGAACTCCTGGACCTGCGCCGACTCCCCCCGAATTGGACGACGGCGACCTATTCCGATGCAGGTTGGCCTGCGGCTGTGGTCAAAAACGATGCGGGTATCCGCTACACCCCCCGTTCGATCCATATCCTGGAGGATGTGCCGTTGATCCCTACCCCAGTAGATGCAGGCCGCCTTTCTCCAGGATGGCGGATTGGGGAAGTGTCTTCGGGAACCATAACCATAACTTTTGTCCTGACTGCTCCGCTCCGTTTCTCTGTGGAAATGCTGGCAGAGCCAGCCGCCTCCCCGACCGACACCGTGCGCCTGGATGGCGCTCCCCTCTCCTGGATGCCCGCCCCCCCTGACCGCCCGGATGTACTGGTGGCTTCCCGTGATCTGGCCCCGGGCTTTCATTCCCTGTCTTTTCTGAACGTCCCCAGCACTGGCGCGACGTTTGCTGTTCCTGTTTCTGGAATTCAGTATAATGGTTTCCCCTTCCACTGGGGCCCCCATGCTGGCCGGCGCTCGCTTTTGGCAGAGCCCATCTCGCTGATTGGTATCGTCACCACAACAGTCGGGACGGAGGGGATCAGCCTCTCTTTCGGCCAGGCGTCCGCCTACGTCGTGCTGGACCTGGGGCGCGTGGTGCATGGGCGACTGGTCGCGGAAGTTTGGGGGCCGGCCGGGGCTATCGTGGACATCGGCTGGGACGAACGGCTCTGGATGGGGAGGCGTCCCCTGCCGTATCCCGGTTCCCTTCACCGGCAGTGGAACCAGGTGGATTCGTGGGTCCTGGACGGGTCTCTCCGTTCCATATCAACTCTGGACACCCGCGCGGGGCGATATATCTGGATTGCCGTGTGGGAAGGCGCCCCCGTCTATATCCGGAATTTGCACGTATTGGAAGAGCGTTACCCTGTTTCTCAGCGGGGGACGTTCATCTCTTCGGACCCGCGACTGGACCAGATATGGCAGGTCGGCGTGGATACCCTGCGCCCCAATATGACCGATGCCTACACCGATACCCCTTGGCGAGAACGAGGCCAATGGTGGGGAGATGCCTATGTGGAGTTTCAGATCAACCGGGTTGCCTTTGGGGATACCACCCTTCTGCGGCGAGGGCTGGTCCTGATGGCCGAAGCCTTTACCAATGGCGAGCCTGAGGCCTTAGCCCCCAATGGTGAAGGCATTCTTCTACTGGACTACGGGATGCTGTGGGTCCAGGCCCTTCGGGACTACTGGCGACTGACTGGCGACGGAGCCACCGTACTCCAATTGTATACCCCCCTCCAGGAACTGCTGGAGTATCTCCGGGGATACGAGCATCCTGATACGGGCTTACTGGACGTGCCGCCAGGGCATTGGTCGCAGACGGCGCTGGTGGACTGGCCCGCCTGGCATAGCCGATACGGGCAGTCGGCCGCATTGAACGCGCTCTATTACCGGACCCTGCTGGATGCAGCGGCGCTGGCGGAGAGCATAGGCGATTCGGCCAGCGCAGCGACCTACGCACAAAGAGCGGCCAGACTCAAGGAGCAGTTGAACGGAAATCTCTATCTGGAAGGGCAGTGGCGATATGCATCCTCGTCGCTGGACGGGACTCTTGTAGCGCCTTCGCCCCACGCTCAGGCCTGGCCTCTGGCCTGTGGCATAGTGCCCGAAGAGAGAGAACAGGCAGTTGTCCAGGCCCTGCTGTCTTTGATCTCCCCAGACCCTTCTCAGCCCAACGTGGAAATTTATGGGATGTACTGGGTGTTGCAGGCACTGGGGGAAACGAGGCGTATCCCGGAGGCCCTTGCGCTAATCCGGCAATATTATGGTCGCCTGCTGGACCTGGGAGCCACGACGTGGTGGGAAGGTTTCAACGCGCATACGCAATATACGGCCAGCCTTTCCCACGGCTGGGGTGGCGACCCAACCTGGTTTCTGACCACCTACGTCTTGGGCGCGCGGCAGGTGGGTCCCCAGCAGTGGGAAGTGCGGCCTGCTCTCATCGGCCTGGAATCTGTCAGGGGTACCTTGCCTCTGGGCGAGGATGCTCTCTCGGTGGGCTGGGAGCGCCCCGATTGTGAACGTGCTCTCCTGAATGTGAGCGCCCCGTTGGGCTCTTCCGGTGAAATTGTGATTCCCCGCGTGGGACCCACGACCTCTATTACCCTGAATCAGACCCTGATATGGGAAAACGGTGTCCCTCTGGCTGACTTTGTTTTTGGCGACGGCGAGGGGGTCCGCATTGGGCAGCTTGTAGGTGGAACTTATCACATAGATATTCAGCAGCGATGCTTTTCCACCTATCTGCCTCTGATTGTGAGCGGGAGGTCCGCCTTTGGCGAATAAGCATCGGTTGTTCGGACTGGCTGGACAATTATCCCTGATGCTCCCCCTGATGGTGGGGGCTTTTCTGAGGTTCGCCAGTTTGGGGAAGCAGCCTTTATTTTTGGACGAGGCTTTCACTGCTGATCTGGTGCTCCGGCCCTGGGTAGAGATGCTACATGTCATTATGACCGATGTTCACCCGCCCCTTTTCTACATCTTGTTAAAGCCAATCGTAGCAGTTTTCCCCCTGACAGAGTGGACTCTCCGGAGTCTGAGCGCATTTTGCTCAGTACTGGCTCTCGCTTTGGCAATAGGACTGGCGCGTCGCCTGGGCGGGCTGGGCATCGCATCTACGACGGGTTGGGTGCTTTCCTGGTCCGCGTTGCACTTATATTATGCCCAGGATGCCAGGATGTATGCCTTATTGGATGTCTGGTGGGTCCTTGCTACTCTTGCGTCCCTTTCTGCCCTACAGGGCCGCAACCCGCTGGCCTGGTTTGCCTGGAGCATTGTGACCCTGGCCGCAATCTATACCCATTTCTATGGCTTTGTGCTGTGGGGCGTCGGTGCCTTTGGGGGATGGATGCTCATCCTGTGTCGCCACCGATGGCAGGACCTCCGGTGGTGGGGATTTTCGCAGATGGTTATCCTGGCTGGAACAATCCCCCTGATGAACCTGTTCATCCGTGTCGCTCAAACGGGAGTCGGTGGGACGTGGGTTCCATCCTGGAGGGACCCGTTAGATCTTCTGGCATTGATGCTTCTGGGGTTTTCGCCTGTACGCACCCATTTTCTGAACGGACACTTGCTGGTCATACCCCCGTGGAACTTTTCAAGGGGCACGGGTGAGTTCCTGGCATTCATCCTGGCAGGACTTGCATTGGGAGGATGGGGCCTGAGGGGCAAACTCAGGAAGCGTCATCTGGGATGGTTACTGGGTGTTTACGCCTGGTTGCCACTGTGTCTGGCGACCTTTCTCCTATGGGCCACTGGCATGCGGTTCTGGGCTTATCGCCCGTTCATCGGCGTGGCGACCCTGGCCGCTGTTGGCCTGGCATCGGGGTGGCACTTTTTGCTTCCGCGACAGTGGAGAATCGCGTTGATCGGGGCTCTCTTTGTATTGAACCTGGGTTCCCTATGGGCCTATGAGTTCCGCTGGGTCAAGGACTATGGCCGCTTCGCTTTCCGTGCCCTTTCTGATCAACCAGCATTGCTGCTGGATCGGCACTACGGGGCTAATGTGTTCTACTTCTACAGGCCGGACTGGAATGGAGAACTTTTTGGGCTGGTTCCTCGGTCTGACCGTCCGTATGGAGTGGTCCGGTTGACCAGGGAAGGTCCTCTGCGGGGCCGAGCAGAAGCGATGGAGTGCGAGGAATTGCCTGTGCGGGTCGCTCTCTACGACCCGGCGGGGCGACGGTTCAGCGAAGGAGATCGCTGGCCTCCCTGTCTGCGAGAGCGAGAAGGTTGGCTTTTTAACCCGGAGACAGGGTGTTGGGAGATCGTGTCGTCCCTGGTCCCCTGAGAGAAGGAATTGAAGAATGTCCCCCAGGCCTCATCTGGATAAAGGTGTTCTCTTACCGTTTGCAGTGGCTGTGGGCATTGTAGTGGTCCTCTACGTGCTTTTCTCCTCCTGGGCCTACGACGATCCCTTCATCACCTTCCGCTACGCCCAGAACCTGCGAGCCGGGTTGGGGTTCGTCTACAACCCGGGCGAACGGGTGCTGAGCACCACCACACCGCTGTACACCCTACTGTTGACCGGGTTGAGTTTCCTCTGGCCGGACCTGCCCCGCCTGAGCACGCTGATCAGTGCGCTGAGCCTGGGGCTGGGCGCACTGGCCCTCTATTGGCTGGGCCAGCAATGGGATTGCCCGATGGCTGGCCTTGCAGCCGCCCTTCTTTACCCGCTGGCCCCCCTGATGGTCACCACTTTCGGTGCGGAGACCTGTTTCTATGTGATGCTGATCCTGTGGGCCTTTGCGCTGTATGCCGGGGGCCAGGACCTGGCCGCGATGGCGCTGGCGGCCCTCGCCACCCTCACGCGCGCCGACGGGGTGCTGGCGGGAGCCATTATAGGCCTGGCCCTTGTCGTTCGGGAGCGCGGTATCCCCTGGAAGCCGCTTTTGCTCTTCGGGCTGCTGATTGCACCCTGGTATCTCTTCTCCTGGCTCTACTTTGGCTCTCCCTTTCCCGTCACCCTGGCCGCCAAGCAGCGTCAGGCCCAGATGGCGATCAGCGATTCGTTTGCGGAAGGGTTCGTTCGGATGGTGAGAGGATACGCCCAAAATCCCCTCTACTGGCTGCACGGTATGTTGCTGACCGTGGGGCTGGGATACGCACTGCAGAAGGCCCGGAAATGGCTGCTCCTGGTAGGATGGGGGCTACTTTATTTTACGGGGTACACCTTGCTGGGCGTCAGCCGTTATTTCTGGTACTATGCTCCTTTGGTCCCTGTATTTGTCGCCCTTATCGGGCTCGGCGGAGAAGGGACGGTGAGATGGCTGAAAAACCGATGGCGTTTTCTCGGGCATCTCTGGCCTGTTTGGAGCACCCTCATCCTGTTGATTTTGCTTCTTCCTCCAGCGCGGGACCTGTGGCGACTGGCGCATCGCCCCGACCCACGTGCCCAAATCTATCGGGACGTGGGACTCTGGCTGGCGGAGAATACGCCGCCGGAGGCCAGTGTGGGCACGCTGGAGGTGGGCATCATCGGCTACTACGCCCGGCGCCGGATGGTGGACTTCGCTGGGTTGATCCAGCCGGACGTCGCTCTGCAGATGCGATACGAAACGACCTATGAAGACACGGCCCTCTGGGCTGTTCGCCGGTATCATCCGGACTTCCTGGTATTGAATCCCGCCTGGTTCCCCCGGCTGATGGCGCAATGGGTAGACCCTTTCTGCGAATCCCTCCAGCGATTCACCCGCCCCGAATACCCTGGAGAACTGGTGATCTATCGGTGCAGATAGCCAGCAGTGCCCGATGAGGGTGTCTCAGTTTTGCGACCTATGCAAACCCGTGCTGTGAATTCCGGTCTGGGCCGCCATCTTGCCGGGGCGCAAACGACCCGGCTCAGATGAGAAGGGGCGCTGAAGCGCCCCTGGCAATGCGCAGCGCTTTCTCCCCCGACCCACGGGGCGCTTGAGCGCCCCTGGTTCCGTGAGCCAGGCCGTTTACGGCCTGGCGGCAAGGGGAATTCGCAGCAGGCGTTTGCAACGCTTCGGGCAAACTCGCAGGTCGCAACTTCGGGACACTTTGCCTTGTTGTGAAGATGTGGTATAACTATACCGTAGCAGTCAGCGTTTGCTGCGGATGAAACGCAGGAAGAGGGTGATCTATGCCGAGAGCAGTTCAATTCAGTTCAATTAGAGAACCAACGGATGCCCCGTCTTTATGACTTTCTCCAGCATCCCTCCAGCGACCAACGTCGGAGAGGCCTCCTCGCCCTGACCCTTGCCACGGGCGCCCTGGCCTTGATCCTGCTGCTCTTCTCCACCCCCCTCCCCGCCCAGGGCGCGACGATTACCCTGGACGGCCTGCCCGACCCGGCCTACGGGCCGGCCCTGGCCGCCGACCCGTCCGGTGACCTGGCCTCGCCGGGGCCGCGGGACTGGTCCGGCACCCACTGGACCGACGTCATCAGCCTCTACGTCACCAACGACGGCC
>Ga0197142_1003848_pt1 | contig 12361 bp, 8 predicted proteins | sample GBS60_MetaG_FD_148614 | JGI IMG/M metagenome (GOLD analysis project Ga0197142, IMG submission 148614) | Sediment microbial communities from Great Boiling Springs, Gerlach, Nevada, United States - GBS 60_MetaG | ecosystem: Environmental > Aquatic > Thermal springs > Hot (42-90C) > Sediment... | reverse complement strand
GATGGATTTGGAGGATTGCCGATTGTAGGACAATTGGAATTCGGCGTAGGTCCGAAAATCGGCATTGGACGCTTTGGCGTCGGTGCGTTAGCAGGAATCTACTTCAATCCGGGAGCCACAGCTGTAATGGTTGGCGGACAAGGTAATTATCACTTCGATATTCCCACTGTGCCAGAACTTGACCTGTATGCTGGGCTCAATCTCTTGATTGGATTTGCAGGCAGTCGGTTCGGCGGCTCTTCCACAGGTGTTGGTCTCGGCTTAAATGTCGGTGCACGATACTTCTTCACTCCATTGGTGGCTGGATTTCTACGGCTGGGCTGGGGACTTTCTATTGCCACCATCGGCATTGATTTTGCAATGTAAGTCAGGGCAACCTCACCCTGTTTTGGCGACGCCAAAACTGTGGATTCCTCGCTGACGCTCGGAATGACACTTTCGGTTTTGTCATGCTGAACGAAGTGAAGCATCCATACTGGATTCCTCGCATGCGCTCGGAATGACATCGCTGGTCATGCTGAACGAAGTGAAGCATCCATGCACTGGATTCCTCGCTGACGCTCGGAATGACACTTTCGGTTTTGTCATGCTGAGCGAAGCGAAGCATCCATGAGTGGATTCCTATGCGAGCACAGCAACAGTCAATCCGTGCGCCATCCGTCTCATCCGTGTGTTCCGTGTGCTATTGCTATGGATTCCTCGCATGCGCTCGGAATGACAAAGAAAAAATGCTTGAAATGACCAAAAGGAATGCTCGGAACAACATTTTCGCTTTTGTCATGCTGAACGAAGTGAAGCATCCATGCTGGATTGACCTCACCCCGTTTCCGCAATGCCAAAACATCCCTCTCCTTGTTGAAGGGAAGAGACAAAAGAGTGAGCTTATGCAATCTTTTCTGTATCATCGGCAGTGCTAGTACGGCACAAAAGAACGAAAAATCAACTGCCGTGTCTTTTGCAATCACATAAATACGCCAAAGTTTGACCTACGCTCGCCATGAAACTCATCGTCGGGTTAGGCAATCCTGAACCACGCTACGATGGCACACGCCACAACATCGGCTTTGCCATTCTCGATGCCTTAGCAAAAGAACTAAACGCAGACTTCCAAGCTGGCAAAGGAGATTTTCTCTATGCCAAAGCGACCTACCACGGCGTAGAGACCTTGCTACAAAAACCGCTCACCTACATGAACCTCTCTGGCAGAGCGGTGCGCCACATCATGCACTTCTACAAAATCAGCATCGCTGATGTGCTCGTCATCTGCGATGACCTGAACTTGCCGCTGGGTGCAATTCGTCTGCGTGCAAAGGGTTCGGATGGTGGGCAAAATGGGTTGAAAAATATCATTGCTGAATTGGGGCGCAATGATTTTGCGCGCTTGCGTGTTGGGATTGGCAGTGCGCCGCACAAGGGCGATGCGGCAAACTATGTGCTCTCTAAATTTCTGCCTGATGAACTGCCAGTTGTTCAAGATGCTATTGCGCACAGCGTGAAAGCCTGCTTATGCTTTCTCGAGCATGGTATTGACTTGACCATGACGCGCTTCAACCGCCGAGAACCCGCCCATCGTGATAAAACTCTATGAAACGCTGCATTCATGCATGTATGCTCGCCCTTGCCACCTTTTTTGGCGACAGCTGTCGCAAAGCTGAGCAAAAAAGAAAGAGCGGCTGAAACTGCCGCTCTTTCGTGGTGAAAGGGTCAGTTGTTTATCAGCTCAGTCTGTCGTCGCTAATGTAAAAGCCAGCTTTGCGTTCAGGAATGTAGAAGTTGTGCGAGACAATCTGAACGGCTTCATCAAAGACTTCGGCAATAGGCTTTTGGCGTTTGTGCGAAAGCAGTTTTGCCGTGCGCTGAATTTCTTTGATGTGCGAACCTGTGAAGCGCTTGTTGTAGCAAAGGGCTTTTTGCGCTGAACTAATGTGGTCTTCCTTGAAATAAAGGTCAATGAGCATATCGATTTCGTGTGGCGACGGCAGTTCGAATTTATACTTGCGGTTAAAGCGCATTGGGCGGTCAGCAATTGCCGCATCCAAGTATTCAATGTAGTTCGTGGTTGCCACGAAAACGATTTTTTCCTCATTTTCATAAAGTCCTGACAAAAACTGCAAGAAGTCGGATAAATCGTAGTTTGGTCGGAACTCACGGCTTTCGCCGAAAGAATCAATGTCTTCCATCACGACAATGCAGGGTGAGAGGAACTTGGTCAGAAATTCGTTCAAGATAGCGTAGTCGACCTGCGTGGTCAGAAAGCAAGTGGAAACGCCGCGTTTGAGCGCTTCGGAAATAATGGCTTGACAGCAAAGCGATTTGCCCGTGCCCGGCTTGCCATGCAAGATGATGCCGTTGTTGCCTCTGATTTTTTCAAAGTGCAAAATCGTTTGGTCGAAAATGTCTTCCTTCATGGCTGGGTCGCAAATGACCTCATCAAAGGAAATTTCTGGTGGCTTTTTGAACAAGCATTCATACTCGTGCCGCCCAGATTGCACAATTTGCAAGTGTTTATTGCGAAGCGGATTACGCCACTTGATTTCATCGTTAATCTGTGCCACAAGTTCGGAAATATCACCGCTGCCCGTCAGGGTGTTTGAAGCCGGATGCGCTTCTGAAGTGATGGTGTAGACAAAAACCTTGTTCTGATACGAAAACGCAATCGAACCATCTGAAAGAATGGACGTGCGCTTGTTGTAGTCGTAGGTAAACTCCATTGAGTTTTCGCGGCGCAAAACCAGCATATCGTTCTGAATCTTGCGGATAAAGCGCTGAATGACAAACGCCGTAACAAAATGTGAATACGCCGAGAGGTTCGTCCAAGTGTAGGTGTTCTTTTGCAGACGCACATCATCGGGCGTAGGCGGTTCAGGCTTGCCAAGCAAGTTCGCAAATGAGCCAAGTTCCCTGTCTCCATACACATCAGAGGACATGTTGATAAGAATGTCATCTTTTCTTCTTCGTGCCATTTGGTGGAGTATTTTAGGTTAGAGAAAAAATCCCCGAAAGGGGACAGCGTTAAAACAGACAAATACCTCTCTTTACAAGCAGAGGCAGAGAAAAAATGGGAAGGAGCTTGAAGCAAAAGTTGCGATGCGAAACTGAAATAGCAACACGGTGTTCTGGTAACGGTTGTGGCAAGTGCAAGAGTGTGCGTTTTAGGTTAAGTAAAGCAACGCACCTAACGCATACCCCCCTAAAAAGTTTCAAGTTGATGGTTGAAAGTGCAACAAACCCTCTGAAAAAGCCCCATCTTTGCCACAAGAACGCCTTATTCTCGTCATGAGAATGCCTTATTGCAAGGGCAAGAATAAGGCTTTCTCAGCGTGAGAATGCCTTATTGTAACGGCAAGAATAAGGCTTTCTTTCCGTCGAAATCAGGCTTTGTTTCAGCCGTTAAAATCAAGCTTGACGGCGAAAGTTGCCGCCAGCTTAGCAGCAGAAGTTTCCACCATGCCTGAAAGATAGGTTGTTTATGCCTTAGCGATTTGGATGTTCAAGAAAGGATGTGAGGCGAAGGAATTTATTCAAAAATAATTTCGCCTTTGATGTTATCGATAGATACTTTACCAAATTTTTCAAGCACAGATTGTCCCAAAAGGAGCGGAGCTTCTGGATTATCGACAATCAAGGCTTCTACATTTCTAAGTATTCTATCGCCAATTTTAACAGTGCGCAAGTTAATTTTTTTACCTTCTGAAATCCTACCCGTTGCATCTTTAAAATACTGTTGGTTTAGAATATCTTCATCGCTGAGTGCGCCTTGCTTGTAGAGCACAGCAGCTTCAGCAGAAGAAATAGAAACACTACTGGCGCCAGTGTCAAAGACAAATCTTAGTTTTAATCCATTGATTTCAACCCAAATGTATTTAACGCCATGTTCCTTTTCTACTTTAACAACGGTTTTCCTATTTGAGCTACTTTCACTTCTTGATGATTCACGTCTGTTTTGAGCCAGTTCTGCACTCTGGCGTGACTGTCGTCTTCCAGATTGAGAGCAACCTGAAATGATAAATGCAGCCGCAAAGAAATATATAAAAATCTGTTTCACCATGTTCTTTACTTGATGTTGCCAATCTTAGGTATAATCGTAATCATAAATCTTTGATTGTTTGGCGGAATGTCAGGCTGTTCTCTTGGAACGCCATATTGACCACTGCCAGCAATAATGACTTCGCAGTTCGGTAGAACGGTGTTTAAGTCTGCATTATCACCAAACCAAAAATTTCTCAATGCAATAGCTCGCCTGTAACTTAATTCATCATTGATAGGTGCATCATCTTTTGAGGCTTGACCTTCAATGACTAACAAATAGCGAATGTTTTGGTCTGATGGAAGTGAGTTTAATATCCTTTCAATCGCTCTTCCAGCTTCCAAAACTTGATTTCTTGCCTCAATACTTAAATCCTTTATGTTTGCCGAACCATACCTAAAATTCACTTTCACTTTCAAAATATGTTTTTTATATTCTTCGCTGTAATCAAAGTATTCTGACGGTAATGCTTTTATGGCGTTTTGAATTTCTACTATTTTGTTGAGTTGCTCTTCTGTGACTCTACGCTCATTGGATAGCCTCAAATATGTCAAGATGTATAGCACCATCATGATAAAAAATAAACTCACCATTAGGTCTGTAAAACTTGGCCAAAAGAAACCTAATTCTCTTGTTTTCATGCCTTTTTCGTATTTGCCTTGGTAAATACCGCAACGATTCTTCTCAAAATACTTTCGGATTCAATTTCCTTAAGGAGTTCAATAACTTTTTCTGTGTTAGTTAAAAGAGCATTAAGTGTTTGGTGTAATTCTTTTATTTGTTGTTGTTGTGCCAGTAATTCAGTCTTAAACTCTGAAATCTTTGTCTCAATGGTGGGTAAGTGGTTTAGATGATTCAAGCCGTTTCGACTCGAACTAAAGACTTCTCTAAGCAGATTGGTCTCATCCACCGTAAATTTCTTCACTGAATCGCTTGTATTTTGAACAAGTTCTCTGAGCTCTTTGAAAACTTCTGAAATAGAATGACCTGTATCTGCGACCGTTTTTCTTGTATGTTGCTTATATTCTTCTAATTGTCTAAAATGTTCCGATAAAAATTCTAATAGCCTTTGACTTTGAGACAGATTGCTTTCAATGCGCTCTGCAATATGCTTGAAATTTTCGGTGCGACTTAACAAGTCATTTGTCTTATTGACCAACTCTCCCGAGTTTTCAACAAGCGAAGTCAAATTTCCAAGATAGCGATTAAATTGGTCTAACTTATCAAGAGAAGTATCTATCTGCTCTAAAACTTGAAGGTTATATTTCACTATCTGCGAAACCTTTGTCTTATTGATTAAGTCAAGCAATTCTTTTTGAGCCCGAATTGCCTCTATGCTATCTCTGAAAAAGCCTGTTAATTGAAATAAATTACTTGAAAATTCAGAATTTAGTTTGGAAAAATTAGCTGAAAACTCACGATTAAATTCAAAAAGATTTCTTTGCAAAGTAGATAAGGTAGAATTAAAGTCCTGATTTACAACAGGCATTAACTCGGTCTGAATGAAAGTGTAAAAATCATTTTTTCTTGCTTCCAGACGGCTTTTTGAAATTCTTAAAAAAACGCCTGAATTTAGAACAGTGAGTAGAAGACCTGCAAAACTGGCAATCATGGCAATTTTAACACCGCTAATCAGTGTGCCAATGCCTTGGTCTAATGCTTTGCCTGTGTCTTGACTGCCAAGACTTATCCCTAAATCAACGATATTAGGCATATTAAATAGCGCAACAATAATGCCTGTAATCGTTGCCATCAAACCAAGATAAAGCGGAACACCAACCGTGAGATTGATTTCTTCTTCAATAGCATCTACATTCCTTTCTACAACATCTTTCATTAAGTTAAAATCAACTACAGCACCTCTATTTCTATCAAGATATTCGTTCAAAGAAGAAAGAATTTTACTGAAAACAGAGTTCTTGCGCGCATTTTCGTTGAGAATAATACGGTTCGAGTCAAAACCTAAAAATTCCTGTTTGGGAATAATCGTTGCTAAAGTTCGGATTTTGAAAAATGTCCAAAAGAAAAAGCTGACCTGAATAAACAAAAACAGACCTACGACAATTATTTCAATTTTCTCAATATTCATAGCGAATTTTGGCTTTGCGTGTTACAACCCACTTTTCACCTTGTAACTCTGCCTCACCCGGATGAATTGTTTTAATGCCTCGTGCCTCTCGAACGAAAGCATTTTCAGCCTCGCAGACTGGCTCAATGGCTCTATAGTGATAACTAAGAGCTAATCTTATGGCACCTTCTCGCTCATCTACTTCAAATGTAGCACGATTGTAAGATGTCTTCATAAAGCGATAAACCGACGCTCCTTCTCTATATTCAGAGGAAGCAGAACTCCTATTAAAGCTGCCATCAGAATTTGGAGTAGATAGGTAGAATACTTCTTCCTGATAGGACTGGGATGATTGAGCTGGCTCAGGTGCAGGTGAAACAGAACTTGCATATAAGGGCGTTTGAACAGGAACAACAATCTGTGGAGAGGAATGCCGAACTTCTTGGAGTTTGCTTTCTAACTGTTGAATCTTATCTTGAAGTTGAGATATGGTTTGACCATATTCGGCTATTTTTTGATTTTGACTTCGTAATTCATTTTGCTGCTGCACTATTTCTTGACTATAATTTTGTAATTCGCTTTGTGGTTTGATAGACCCATTTGTTGATTGAGTATCTTTACCGCCTTTTAGGATAAGAAATAAAAATAGAGACAAAATAAAAGAGATAAAAATAGAAAAAATATCAATTTGGAAGGTAATCCCATCAAACCAGCTTTTAGAACTGCTTATGCGGCTGACTTTCTGCTCTAACTCTGAAACTTTCTTTTCAAGAGCATCAACATCGTTAATACCCTTCAGTTCCGATTTTATACCGCTGATTTTCTTTTCTAACTCTGAAACTTTGCTTTCAAGAGCCGAAATTTTAGAATCTGATTTTTCAGTAGAAGTTCGAGAAGGCGATTTGGAATTATCGGGCTTAGAAGGTTTCTTTTGTTTAGGTTCAGACTGAATAATTTCCTCTCCTGTTTTTGCGATAGGCATGGCGGCAGTTGAACCTTCCTTATAGGAAAGTCCAACTGCTTTTTCATAATGGGCGTGGCTAACCTGCGACCAGCCTATCGCATGAGAGAATAACGCCACCGTAAGTATAAAACGACTGGAAAAAGATTTTATTTTCATTTTTTTTGATTTTCTGCTTGATTGTTTAGGGCGGACAACTTCTGCAAAAAATTACTAATTGAACCAGTTAGAGGAAAAAAGAAAAGAGTTTCAGAAATTTCATCATTATCGTTTAAACCATTAACCTGCATACTATATTCTAAACCTCTTGCCAAGTTGTCTGGTATGCTTTCATTAATGTGATCTCTGAACACATTCATTGAACGAGGCGAAACATTGAAATTATTTCTAAAATTAAAATCTTGCGCCAGATTCAAGAAAAATTCGTTGAATCTTCCCACATATGAGATAATTTCATCTTTTCGCTCTTGATTAAGGTCTCGGTATGAAATCCTTTCAACACCGTTTAGACATGTAAAAACAGTCTTTATCTCTTCGAGATTAACATTGTGTTGGTTATTTTCTACCATGAGTCCACCCTTGCAAGTTACCTCTTTTGGTATCTCTCTCTCAATCGTTATTCTCAACTCATTGTAAGGGTAATTCTCTCCATACACGCGCTCAAAGATCTTCTTGGATAAATTACCTAATAGCTCTATGGCAGGAGTAATGATGTTAAGAATGCGAGAGCCATTCCCGCTAAATATAAACTCTGTCGGGAAAGCTACGCCTTTGTGTTTCATCAGCTCTGCAATGTGATACACAATTGCAGTGTAAAAGTAAAGGAACACAATCTTGAAATCTGTATCTTTTGATAATTTTCCGTTGTATGAGAATAAATCCCTGTTCTGTACTTTTGGATGCCGTTCAATTGAAAAGAGGAAAGAATTGATGTCATCTGACTTATTTGTTCCTATTATAAACTCAACAATCTGGTTCAATTCTTCTAACCTATTTTCTCTTAGGAGTTGTTGATATTGAGGTAAATACTTCCTTACTAATCCATGATTTTCTCCTAAACGACGACCATATGCATCGCCGAAAATGGCATTGGCGGCAAACTCAAATGAGGTTAAATACTGAGGTCGGCGATTTTGAAAGATGACCACATCCGTTGTGCCACCACCAATATCTATTGACACCACAGGTGTAGCTGCACCACCTTGTATTCGTCCAGTTCTCTCATAGTAATAGAAAGGGGCTAACGATTCAGAGACAGAGTAAATGTGAGGATTGTTTTCTCCAAAATAGCGATGGAATAACTCTGTCCATACAGCTTTTAAATAGGCTAATCTTCCCTGAGTCATGCTGGATGGATAAAACCAAACCAAGCGCGTCTGTGCAAGATCACCACCATTAAGTAAAACTTTATTCCGCAAGAGCATCATGATTTCTTCAAAGTATGCTTTTATTCTTTGCTGAGACTCTTGATTCATTTCAGACCATTTCAGATTGGAATGAATTCTATCTCTTTCAGGCTTTTTTTCATAAACAAATGGGATATTGAAATCAGCAAGAACAGAGTTGTTTTGGTCAAGGATGTTCAACTGATTACTCTCTGCGATAACTGTACGTTGGGGAAATTTATATTCGGCATTGTTGCCAATGTATTGAGGAACAAATTCATAATCTATCAACTCTCTAATTGCAATTGCGCCCGTGCCACCAAAATCTTCACTGGTTTCAGTTGGGTGAAAAAGCGTCGCAATTTGCATATCAGCATCAGTGATATTGAAAGGTTGGGGAGCATTATTGCCAACCTTATATTCAATGTGTGTATTGGTTGTGCCGAAATCAACAGCGAAGTGGAATATCTGATTTCCTGGCTGGTAAGTTCTCCACTTGGGTATAATTATCCCTGATACGCCCGAAGCAAAACTATTTTGAAATTGAATGTAGTCAAATTCTTGGTTCAGAACGTAATAATGTGAAGAGGCATCACTCTTTCGACTCCTTCGACTCCTATCTCTACAAATAATATATTCAACGTTGTGTTCATCTGAAAAGAACCTTAATTCGCAACGTGTGTCTATTAGTTTTCCAATGTTCCTATCTATGAGCTGAACCCTATAAAATGGGCGTAGGTCTGGATCGTTTAATTTAATAAAAGGAAAGATGGTTACACCAAATTGAAGCTCAATAACTGCTCCTTCGTTGTTTGACGGATTTGGCTGTCTGCCATCGTAATAAATTCTTTCAAAGGTAATATATTCATTATTTCTTTGGACTGGTATTCTTAGAGTCACTTTCACAGAGCCACCAGCCCCTTGCACCATCTCAATTTTTGGAAGATTGTTCCCACCACTTACTAAATCATCAGACTTGAAATAATTAAAGAACTCTTTTTTCAAAGGTAGAAGATAATGCTTGTTCTTCTCATTCCCAACATCTACTTTTAAGTTGCCACTGAAAAATTTATCATGGTTAATAGGATAAACTAATCGTATGAGATAAGGTTCTAAAAAGTCGCTCACGGTCAGGTATGGATAACGAACCTGTGAATTCGGAAGCGTTCTTTGGTCAAGTGGTTGCGGGTCTAAGTAAGGAACTTGGGTGTTTCTATCCCAGTTGCTATTGATATATTTAAAATCTCTGTTGAAGTTATTTTGTAATACGAGTGGTTTTGGGTCGGGAATAGATTTGGTCGCACGAATCACAAAATCACTCTGTTGAACGGCTCTGGCCATATCTTCGACGTGTCGCTTGCGAAGCGGAACTCCAAGAACTTCAACAACATTTCCGGCAACGCCAGTGTCTAATTCTGGATAACGATTAAGATTTTCTTGAGGCTGGTTATTTATTAGCTCTTGAATTTCTTGCCTCAACCTATTCGATGTTCTTTCTAAGCTCTCCCTTAAATAATCAGAAACAGATTGAAGAGGCTGAATGAGAGCAGGGTTAGAAGCAAAAAGCAGATGCAAGTATTTTTGAAATTCTGGGTCTCTTTCGTATAGGGGTTTGTAGTTATTGCTAAAAGTTTCATAGTCGTTAGTAAGGCGTATTCTGGGAAGTTTTTCTTCATCGGCAGTGGTAAAAAATAATGTTACAGGCGATGTGCAGCCGATTATGGCATAATTGTATTGAATGAGATACAATCTCTTCAGTGAATCAAAATTGTATGCCTTTTTATCTTGCTCTAAATAGAGTTTCAAGGTGTCTAAAAACTTGCGATGACCTTCGTCTGGGTCATTATTATTTTGCAAATCAGTATCTCTATCCCAAACAATAATTTTAATATGGTCTTTCAAACTATCATAATTGAATAAAATTTCGGCTAAATCTAAGCAGTAGGAGACCAATTTTTCGTCATACTGGCTTGCAATCACGTTACCATCTTTATCTTTATACACGTTACCATCTTTATCTTTATATTTTAGTTCGGGTGTTTTTGAAATGTTTTGGAAGGCAGTTTTAACGAGGTCCATTCTTGCAAAGGGGCTTGGAATAGCCGTAGGAAGCGTTGTTACTGCACCACCTTCGGGGTCCTTGACCAGCTCAATTTCTCCGTCAGAATAAGCACCTAAAATGCTGTACCAGTCTTGTCCCTCTACTTGTTTATACCCAAATATTTTGCTCATAGTCGTTAAAGGTTTTATTGTTGTTGGAAACCAAATCTTTCAGTTAAAAGGCTGTTTGTCGCATCAAAAAAGAGTTTTACAAACTTTTTTTCAGCGGAAGGGTATTGTTGCCCCCTTGATGCAGTGTTTAAGTAATTATCAAAACGGTTATAATCTACTCGACCTCCGAAAATACCACGTTGAACTTGTCGTCCCTTAATGAGGGTTTCTAAATTGCCATTAAGGTTAAAAGGAGAGAAGGCACGTCGGTTTTCAGAGAGTTCTGTTAGCCACTCTTCATATGCTTTTAAGAAATCAGAAAGATAGGTTCTGTAAAAGGGGGTATTTAAGAAAGTTTGGTTTATTTGTGGCTCATCTTGACACCAAGCTTGCTGTCCAATAGCCTGTCTCAAATTCTCTGTTACATACCTGTATAAAAAAGTGAGTTGAGAAAGTCTTTGCTCAATTTTACCCTTAGTGCGGTCGTAGAGGTCAGCGAACGTAATTTCTTGAACGTCATTTTTTACAGCAAATTGATTGTAAATTGGTGCTTGAGCTTTTCCGTTTACACACTGCAGCCGCTCATCAGGTATCTCTAAGAAGTCAATAATCGCTAAGGCAGAGGCGAGTTCTATGAAATGTGCCTTATTTTTTTGCCCACCGTCGCCGGGGTCATTTGGGTATGCTTCACCGATGTAGTCATCTCCGATATAATAAAGTGCATTCACGGAGTTATTTCCTGTGATGTTATCTTTGTAGTAATAGAGAGCCGCTCTGGTTTTTGCAATAAAGTGAGACCTCTGAATAGGGCTCCTTTCATTGGCTTGGATATTAAAATAGGGGCATACGGTTAATGCACCAATTTTAGCATTTTGCAAGAATCCTCTTGCATTTGCATTTTGAATATTAAGGGCGTTACGGATATTTTTTAAGATAATCGGGAACCCTGCTGCGCCAGTTCCACCAAAAATGGAACTGATGATAAATATCCTATCCTGCTCGTTAAAGGCATTTGCAAAATCCTGAAATTCCTGCGAATCTTTGAATTGATTTAATACGACACTGCCGATGTTTGGATTGCCAACAAAGCCAATATCCATTTCAACATCGAGTAAGTTAACTTCTTGATGACGTTTGTTTATAGATTTACCCGAAAAAAGAATTTCTGCAAGTGCTTTGTTGTTAGGGTCAAGCGTGTCAAAATTAATGTATTGCCTAAATTTTTGGTTTTTGACCTCTTGTAATGTGAACACATAGTTATTATTTAACGGCTCGATTTTCGTATTGAAAAAGCCATTGCCTAAGCCAACCGTATCTACAATAGATTTGTAGTTTTCTAAAAGTGTTTTGGTTCTCTGGAGGTCAAGATTGGTAATGTGAGGGTCAATAATGATGGGGACGATTTCGAAATCTTGGTTATTAGCAGGTTTAACGCCTGCTGCGAGGAGCATGGCAAGAGACTTTAAGACTCTTGAGCCGGTGCCGCCGATGGCAAAGATAAATAATTTAGGCATAGTGTGATTGATTTAAGGGTTCCATAAGGTTGTATATCTACAATTTGTTGAAAACAGTTTTGGGTACTTAAATGAAGTAAGAAGTGTAAAGAGAATAAGACTCCAGATGGCATTTGAGAAGCCAAAGCCTATGCAGTCGCTAATCGTGAGCAAAAGCTCTTTGCAGTAGTCACCTGCCCGAATTGCGTTAAACGG
>Ga0197142_1003845_pt1 | contig 12367 bp, 9 predicted proteins | sample GBS60_MetaG_FD_148614 | JGI IMG/M metagenome (GOLD analysis project Ga0197142, IMG submission 148614) | Sediment microbial communities from Great Boiling Springs, Gerlach, Nevada, United States - GBS 60_MetaG | ecosystem: Environmental > Aquatic > Thermal springs > Hot (42-90C) > Sediment... | reverse complement strand
GCGTCGTCCTCGGCCAGATGGTCGGCCACCCCGGAGATCCGGGTGTGGACGTCGCCGCCGCCGAGCTCCTCGGCCGAGACCACCTCGCCCGTGGCGGCGCGCACGAGCGGTGGTCCGCCAAGGAAGATGGTCCCCTGGTTCTTGACGATGATCGCCTCGTCGGCCATCGCCGGGACATAGGCCCCGCCCGCCGTGCAGGAGCCCATGACGACCGCGATCTGAGCGATCCCTGCGGCCGACATCGTCGCCTGATTGTAGAAGATGCGGCCGAAATGGTCGCGGTCGGGGAAGACCTCGTCCTGGTTGGGCAAATTGGCGCCGCCCGAATCCACGAGATAAATACAGGGGAGGCGATTGGCTCGGGCGATCTCCTGGGCACGCAGATGCTTCTTGACGGTCAGGGGGTAATAGGTGCCGCCTTTGACCGTGGCATCGTTGCAGACGATCACGCAAGGTCGGCCGGCCACGCGACCGATGCCGGTGACGATTCCGGCCGCCGGGACCTCCTCCTCGTAAACGCCGAATGCCGCGAGCGGCGAAAGCTCGAGGAACGGCGCGCCGGGGTCGAGTAGCCGCTCGACCCGCTCGCGCGGGAGAAGCTTGCCGCGCTCGAGGTGACGGCGCCGCGCGCGCTCGTCGCCGCCGCGGGCCACGGCGGCCAGCCGCTCGCGCAGCTCGCGGGCGAGGGCGCGATTGCGCGCGGCATTGGCCCGGAAGCTCTCCGAGCGCACGTCGAGCTGCGAGCGGATCACGCTCACGCGGGCCCTCCCGATCCGACCGTCGCGCCGCGACCCTTAGAGCGTACGCGGACGAGGCGGAAGGGCGCGCCTCACCAGCCCCCGGTCGCGAGCCAACGCTCCACCTGGTCGAGCCGGTCGGCGCCCCAGAACGGCTCGTCGTCGACGAAGACGAAGGGGGAGCCGAACACGCCGCGGGCGATCGATCGGTCGGTCTCCTCTTTGAGGCGCGCTTTGATCCGCGGATCCTGGACGGCGGCGAGCAGCTCCTCCCGGTCGATGCCGAACGTCGCGGCCACGTCGGCCACCGCTTCGGCCGCGGAAAGGTCGCGGCCTTCGCCCCAGTGCGCGTGGTAAATGGCTTGCGCCAGGCCCTTGGCGAGGTCTTCGTCCTGCTCGAAGAGCCACCAATAGGCGCGGCTCGCGGCCAGGCTGTTCATCGGCAGGACGGGCGGGAAGGTGAGCGGCGCGTCGAGCAGCCGGGCGAAGCGCGCCACGTCCCGGCGCAGATAGTCGCCTTTCAAAGGCGCGTTGACGTTGGGCTGCGAGCCCGTGAGCTTCAAGGCGGGCCCGAGCATGATCGGTCGCCAAACGACCTCGCGGCCGTAGGCCGAGGCGATCGCGTCGATCCGCAAGCTCGCGAGATAGCCGTAGGGCGAAGCGAACTCGAAGTAGAAATCGATCGGCGCGGTCATGGTTCACCCCTCTCCCCGCGCCGAGCCTCCCACCCGCGCGGGATGCCGTCCAGCGACGGTTCGCCGCAGCCCGTGCCGCGACGCCGAGCCCGTGCGCGTCACGCGGCTGCGAAGCCGAACGAGCCCGGGGCGATCCTGCACCGCGGCGTCGAGGAGTGGCTCGAGCTGCGCGGCGTCGGGAGGAGACCGGTCCCGCCGGCCGCGGGGCTTCGGCCCGCGAGGTCAAGTGCTCGGGCCGGCAGCGCCGGTCCGGCCCACGAAGTCGCGGACCGCTTTTTCCACCTGCTCGATGATATCTTCCGCCTGGCGAGCGCCGCTCCCGGTCCGGTACTGGGCGTGCAAGAGATCGTTGCGCAGATCGGCCAGGGCCCGAAAGCCCAGATCTCGGCCGAGCTCCTTTTCGGCTTCCTCGCGCGCTTCGTTGGCGAAATCTGCCGCCGCCGGCCGGCTCGCCGCACCCGGCGCCTTCTCGTTGACGAGACCCTCGCGGACGGTGGCGATCGCCTCGAGGTAGCGGCCGAGCCGGAGATAGAGCTCGGCCAAGGCCCCCACCGCGCGCCGCCCTTCCGCGGCCTGCAAATCTCGGAATTCGCCCACGAGCGGCCGGACCATCGCCTCGACCCGGTCGAGCACCTGGGCGAGCGGTGGGAGATGGCGGTCCACCTCGGCTCGAGCCGCTTCGAGTGCCCGCACGAGCTCGCGCGCCGATGCCCGGCCCTTCCTCTTGCCGTCCCGGCCCAGCAGGAGATCGCCGGTCCGCAAGGTCTCGAGATCGGCACCGAATTCGGAAAGGGCCTCACCCAATTCTGCGAGTCGCGGCCGCTCGCCCGACCTCCCGGCCACGGCCCAAGTGCGTCGAAGTTCCCGGCCCAGGCGTTCGGTGGCGGAAGCCGCCTCGCCCGCCCGACCGGTGCGCAGGAACAGCCGGAGCGCCTGCGTCCAGTCCAAGACCTCGACGAGATAGGTCAGATCCCGGATCGGCGCCTTGCCGTCCTCGGACCGCTGCTCGAAGGCGCCGTAGACCACCCGGACTTCGGGCGGCGGATCGTCCACCGCTCGGGTGAAGGCGAGCACGGACGCGGCGAAGAAGGGCTGGGCGCGGAACCCGTGGGTGATGTCGAGGACCAGATGCCCTCGCCTTCCGTCGAGCTCTCCGCGGAGCTGGCGACACAGGATCCTGAAGAGTTCGGCGAGCTCGTCGCGGCTACGGCCTTCGGGAACGCGCACGAAGCATGGCTCGGGGAAACCCGTCTCCCCGAGTGCGCGGCGCAGCTCGGTGGCGTGTTTTCGCTCGGCCGCCTCGGTCGTGAGGATCACGATCTCGCGCGGTGCGACCAGCTCGGCGAGTGCCCGAGCGACGAACGGCGTCGTTCCGGCCGTCCGCCCGTCGAGCTCGTACGTGACCGGCTCGTACCGGCCGGTGCCGAGGAAACTCACGAGCCGTCGCATCTCGTCCGCCATCGTTTCCCTCGCTCTTTCGCCGTGCACCCGCGCTCGCGTCTGCGCACCGCTGAGCGAACCTGGCGCGCCCGCTCCGGCGCAACCGGGTTTCCGCGCATCTTCCGCTGCGCGGGCCCGATGGTGGGCAGGGATCGCCGCCGTGGGGTCGGCCGCCGTTCTCGATGTCTCGGCCTTGACGAAACAGAGTTATATTATAACGTCATGCCGCGCCCTCCTCGTCTTTCGGCCCGCCGCCTGCAGGGCCCGCGCGAGCAGGGCCGCGCGACGCAGACGGGTCGGTCCGCGACGGTTTTCCGCGCACGGATCCCCGCCGCCAGCACGGGACGCGCCGATGAAAGTCGCCTACATCTTCGCCACGCCGATGGCCGCCACCTTCAAGCTCGCGCCCATGATCCTGCCCCAGATCGAGCAAGGCATCCACGGGGCCGAGGTCGTAGGCATGATGTTCTTCGACGACAATCTTTACGTGCTCCGCGCCGGTGACGAGGTCGGGGAACGGCTCGCGGCCATCGCGAAAGAGAAAACATTTTGCTGATGATGTGCGACGACTGCGCGATCCGTCGGGGTCTGGCGGAAGGTGACTTCCGCCAATGCGGTAAGGGCGAAGTCCGGGCCAAGGATTGCGTGCCCGGCGTGGTCGCCGGCTGTTTCCCGCAGCTCTACGCGGCGCTCGCCCGCGACCCACCGGATCAGGTGATCACCCTCTGAGCGCCGAACGAAGCAGCGCGTTCGCCGTCTCGCCTCGCTCCGTCCAGCCGACCGGACGGTCGCGGGGTTCGGCGAGGTGGTCGACCGCTCCGCGCGCCGGCCACGAACGGCCCGACCTCTGGTCCGACGGTCACGCGCCGGAACGACACCGCCCGAAAGCACGGGGTCGACGAGCATCCTCGTGGGTAGGCCGCGCACGCGGGCGGGCCACGCGGCGCAACGTCAAAAAAAGAAGCGGAACCCGGCGCCGGCGGACACGGAGGCATACGAACCCACGGAGGGCGAACCCTCGCCGGTTTTCGAGACCAGTCCGTTGAACCGGTCCGGAACCCTCGGCAGGGGCCGGCCCGGAGACCGCGGCCGCGTCGGTCGTGGCGGCCGCGCATCCCGTCTCGAAGGCCGCTCGCCCCGTCTCAGAGGATCACTTGCACCTCGACCGGGGCGGTCCGGTCGAAGACGTCGACCGCGATGTCGCGATCGTGGCGGCGCAGCAGGATGTCGAGGCGCGCCCGCCACCGCGAGATCCCGCAGCCGGACCCATTCGAGCCCGGCCGGCAGCCGCGGATGGCGCAGCGGGACGCGCGGCGGATCGGCCTCGATCTCGAGACCGAGGGCGGCCGCGAGCGCCGCCGGCAAGGCCGCGGCGGCCCGGGCCTGCGGCGAGCAGGCGCTCGGACAGGGCGTGGGCCCGGCGCCGGGCCGGCGGCGAAAGCCGCAGAAGAGCCCGGGTGACCGGCGCAGCTCGTCGTGCGCTGCGGCATCGAGCAGTGCCTCGACCAGCGGGACCAGCGCCTCCCGCGTGACACGGGCGCGTCGCCCCCACCCGAAAGGCGCGCACCCGAGCGGCCGGCGGGGAGGCGGACGGGGACGGCCCACGCCCGGCCGGCCGGTTCGCCTCGCCGATCGCGACTTCCGCGCAACGGGTCGTGGCGGAGGGGGTGGGATTCGAACCCACGGAGGGCGAACCCTCGCTGGTTTTCAAGACCAGTCCGTTAAACCGCTCCGGCACCCCTCCGGCAGCCGTGCCTTAGAGCTGGCGGCCGGTTCCGGTCAACGGAGCCGGACGAGCTCCGGAGCCACCGCGGCGCCCTCATTGCGCGCCCGCCGGAGGGAACCGTCCGAGCGGGCGGGCGAAGGTCGCGTGCCGGGATCCGGCCTCGGGATCAGCCCACGCCGACCCGGCCGCCACCCCGGGCGCGGGCTTCGACGAGGCCGCGGCGGGCGCGCTCGACCACCAGCCCCAAGGTCTCGGCGGCACCGAGCCAGGTCGCCACACCGACGCTCACGAGCAGGGGCGGCCCGACTTCCTCACTCGGCACCGACGCGACGATCCGTCGGCCGAGACGGGTCGCCCCGGCGAGCCCGGTCCCCGGCAAGAGTACGACGAGCTCCTGCTCGCCCCAGCGACCCACGAGATCGGTCGCCCGCAACCGCGCCCGCAGCCGGTTCGCCAACCGGACGAGCGGGGCGGGGCCTTCGGCCGGCCGCTCCGCGTACTCGTCCGGGCCCACCAACAAGAGGGAAAGCCGGCCGCCGTAGCGCTGTCGGCGGAGGATTTCCTCCGCCGCGCGCTGCGCCAGATAGGCTTCCGTGAGACAACCGGTCTCGCGGTCGTGGGTGGCGGCCTGCAGCAGAAGCGATTGGACGACCGGCCGCTGCAGGAGAGGGATCGATTGGGACGGGCTCTCGGCCATGCGGATCGGCTCCGGAAGCACAGCGCCGCGAGCCTAGCGGCCGTGGGTTGACGGATCGTCAACGCGGTGGCTCGTCGGCACCCGGGGGTGCCGCGGAGAACGCGCCGCCCGACCGCCGGAGCCTGCCCTTGTCGAACCTCGATCGCGATCTGCGCCGCGCCGCGGCCTGCGCTCTCGCCCGCGAGGCCGGAACCCTCGCCCGGCGTCACTTCCGCGCCCGCGATCGCCCGACGATCGAGCGCAAGGGGCCGCAGGACCTCGTGAGCGAGGCGGACCGGGAGGTCGAGGCACCGATCCGCGGCCGGCTCGCGGCACTCTTCCCGGGCGAGGGCGTCCTCGGTGAAGAGGGCGGCCATGCCCCCGACGGGGTGGTGACCCGGGTGGTCGACCCGATCGACGGCACCTGGTGCTTCCTCAACGGGATCGGCTCTCGGTGCGTGAGCCTCGCCTGCGTGAGGGGTGACCGGATCGAGCGCGGCGTGGTCTACGACCCCTGCGCCGACGAGCTGTTCGCGACGCGGGCGGGCGGCGCGGCGACGCTCGACGGCGCACCGATCCGGGTCGCCGAAGCCCGCACCCTCGCCGACGGCCGGGTCTCGGTCGGATTTTCGCACCACTCGCGGCCCGAGGAGGTGGCGCCGATCTTCGGCCGGCTGCTCGCCGCGGGCGGCATGTACCCCCGCCACGGTTCGGGTGCCCTCGGCCTCGCCTGGACCTCCTGCGGGCGGCCGATCGGCTGTCTGGAGCCGCACATGAACAGCTGGGACGTGCTCGCCGGACTTCTCCCGGTCGAGGAAGCCGGCGGGCGCGTCGGGGATTTCCTCGGGGAAGAGGGGCTCTTGCGTGGCAACCGGGCGCTGGCCGCGCCCCCGGCGATCTTCGCGATCCTCGAGGGTCTCGCGGGCTGGCGCCGAGCGGCCGGCTCAGAGCGGTGCACAGGCCCGTTCGAGCCAGGCGCGATCGGCCGGATCCGCGAGCAACGGGGCGAGCTCCTCGAGGACCCGGGCGTGGTAGGAATCGACCCACGCGCGCTCTTCCGGCGTCAAGAGCGCCGGCACGACGAGCCGGCGGTCGATCGGGCAGAGGGTGAGGGTGCGGAAGCCCAACAGCTCGCGCTCGCCGCCCTCGGGCTTACCACGGCTCTCGACGAGCACGAGGTTCTCGGTGCGGATCCCGTACGCCCCCGGCGCGTAGTAGCCGGGCTCGTTCGAGAGGATCATGCCGGGCGCGAGCTCGGCGCCGCCACCCGCCTTCGAGATCCGCTGCGGGCCCTCGTGGACGCAGAGATAGCTTCCGACCCCGTGGCCGGTACCGTGGTCGAAGTCGAGGCCGCGCCGCCAGAGCGCGAGACGCGCGAGGCAATCGATCTGGCCTCCCGTCGTGCCCTTGGGGAAGATCGCCTCGGCGATCGCGACGTGGCCTTTCAAGACGAGGGTGAAGCGCTCCTTGATCGCGGTCGGGACCTCGCCGAGCGCGATCGTCCGCGTGACGTCGGTCGTGGCGTCGCGATACTGGCCCCCCGAATCGACGAGATAGACCGTCCCGGGCTCGAGCCGCCGGTTGGTCTCGGCCGTGCAGCGATAGTGCGGGAGCGCGGCGTTCGGACCGACGGCGGAAATCGTCGGGAAAGACGCCCCCTCGTACAGCGGATCTTCGGCCCGCTCGAGCTCGAGCCGGTCGGCCGCACCGCGCTCGTCGATCCCGGCCGCGAGCCCCTCCCGGTCGAGCCAGGCGAGGAAGCGGACCAGTGCCGCGCCGTCCCGGCGCTGCGCCGCGATCGCCCCTTCGATCTCGATCGGGTTCTTGATCGCTTTCGCGAGTCGGATCGGGTTCGCCGCCTCGACGAGCCGCGCGCCCGCCCGCTCGAGTCGCTCGAGGAAGCCGAGATGCACCTCGGCCGGGTCGGCGAGCACCGCACAACCCGCGGCGCCGAGCTCGTCGAGCGCCGGCAAGAGCCGCTCGACCGGCTCCACCTCGACACCCTCGTCGAAGACCAGATCCGGCCCGAGCTTTTTCCGGTCGACGAGCCAACGGCAGCGGCCGTCGGCATCCAGGATCGCGAACGACAGGCAGAGGGGATTGTAGGGTACGTCGCGGCCGCGGACGTTCAAGAGCCACGCCACACAATCGGCGGCCGTGACCAAGAGGTGGTCGGCGCCCTTGCGGCGCAGCTCCTCGGCGATTTCCCGGCGTTTCTCGGCCGAGCTTTTGCCGGCGAAGCGCTCGGGATGGGGGAAGGCCCGAGCGCAGGGGGGCGGCGGTCGATCCGTCCAGATCCGGTCGACCGGGTTCGGCTCGAGGAACACGAGCCGGGCGCCCTTGCTGCGGGCGAGTTTGGCGAGGCGCTCGTAGTCCTCGCGGCGCAGCAGGAAGGGGTCGAGACCGAGCCGCTCGCCGCCGCGGAGCTCGCGCTCGAGCCAGCGCAGCGGCGAGGTCTCGGCGAGATCGTGGCGCTCGAAGAGGGTGGGATCGACCTGCTGCTCGAGCTGGACCCTGTAGCGGCCGTCGCTGAAGATCGCGGCCTTTCCGGCCAAGACGACGAGCGTCGCGGCGGAGCCCGTGAAGCCCGTGAGCCAGGCGACCCGTTCGGCGGAGGGCGGCAGATACTCGCTGCCCTGCTCGTCGGTACGCGGGAGATAGAAGCCATCGGCACCGGCCGCGGCGAGGGCGCGGCGGAGAGCCTCGAGACGGGCGGCATGGGGCGCGGGCATGGGCGGCCTCCGGCTGTCGATGCCGCGGACTCAGCCGATGCGTCGGCGCCGGGCGAGGTCCCGCCGTGCGCCGGATCTCGCCGGAACGGCGCGCCGAACGGACGCGCTCAACGCAAGGGCGCCATCACCATGACCATCTGGCGGCCTTCGAGCTTCGGCATCTGCTCGACCTTGGCCCGGTCGGCGACGTCGTTCTTGATCCGCTCGAGCAAGCTCGTCGCCAGATGGGTGTGCACCATCTCCCGTCCCCGGAACCGCAGGGTCACCTTGACCTTGTCGCCCTCGTCCAGGAACTCCCTCACCTTCTTCATCTTGATTTCGTAATCGTTTTCGTCGATGCCCGGCCGCATTTTGATCTCTTTGATTTCGATCACGCGCTGCTTCTTGCGCGCAGCTGCGGCTTTCTTCTGGGCCTCGTACTTGAACTTCCCGTAGTCGAGGATCTTGCACACCGGCGGCCGGGCGGTCGGCGAAATCTCGACCAGGTCCAGCCCCACCTCCTCGGCTCGCGCGAGGGCTTCCCGCAAGGGAACGACGCCCACCATGTTGCCGTTCTCGTCGATCAGCCGCACCTCGGGTGCGTCGATCATCCGGTTGATCCGGTATTCTCCCTCGCGCGTCGCTGCTGCCATGTAGTCCGCTCTTCCTCCGTTGCCGACACGTTCCCGGGCGCAGGGGCCGAGCGGCCGCTGCGCCCTTCCTCCTCGATCTCGCCCGCTCACGCGGAGCGCACGAGATCAGGTGGGGTCGACTCTCGAAGACACAAGGCGACGGCGGCGTCAAGCGCGAGCGTCTCCTGGCTTTGGCTGCCGAGCCGACGCAGCGAAACCGTCCGCTCGGCCGTCTCGCGCGTCCCCACGGCCAGGATCAACGGTACCTTGGCGAGGCTGTGTTCGCGCACCTTGTAGCCGATCTTGTCCGGCCGCAGATCGAGCTCGACCCGCACGCCCGCCGCCTCGAGCCGGGCAGCGACCTCGCGGGCATAAGCGTCGGCCTCGTTGGTGATCGTCGCCACCACGGCCTGGACCGGTGCCAGCCAGACCGGCAGCCGGCCGGCATAGTGCTCGATCAAGATGCCGATGAAGCGCTCGAGCGAGCCGAGAATGGCGCGGTGCAGCATGACCGGGCGATGCTTGGCGCCGTCCGGACCGATGTAACTCGCATCCAGCCGTTCGGGCAGGACGAAGTCGACCTGCAGCGTGCCGCACTGCCAATCGCGGCCGATCGCGTCTTCGAGCACGAATTCGAGCTTGGGCCCGTAGAAGGCCCCCTCGCCGGGGTTGAGCTCGGGCTCGACACCGGCCGCCGCACAGGCCTCGCGCAGGGCGCGTTCGGCCTGGTCCCAAACCTCGTCCGAGCCGGCGCGGACCGGTGGCCGGTCGGAGAACTTCACCTTGAAGGAGGGGAAGCCGAGATCCGCGTAGACCGAGCGCAGGAGATCGACGAAGGCGACGCTCTCGCTCGTGATCTGCTCGGGCGTGCAGAAAATGTGCGCGTCGTCCTGGGTGAAGGCGCGCACGCGCATGATCCCGTGCAGCGCGCCCGACGGCTCGTTGCGGTGGCAACTGCCGAACTCGGCCATCCGCAAGGGCAAATCCCGGTAGCTCTTGATGCCCTGGTTGAAGATCTGCACGTGGCAGGGACAGTTCATCGGCTTCAAGGCGAAGGCTCGTTCCTCCGCCTCGAGGGTGAACATGTTGGCGCGGAACTTCTCCCAATGGCCCGAGCGCTCCCACAAGGAGCGGTCGACGAGCTGGGGGGTGCGGACCTCGACATAGCCCGCGCGGGCGAGCCGGCGGCGGATGTAGTCCTCGAGGGTGCGCCAGAGCGTCCAGCCCCGGGGATGCCAGAACACCGCCCCGGGCGCCTCCTCCTGCACGTGGAAAAGGTCCATCTCGCGGCCGAGCCGCCGATGGTCGCGCCGCTCCGCCTCCTCGAGCTGCCGGAGATAGGCGTCGAGCGCCGCCTTGGTCGGGAAAGCGGTGCCGTAGATCCGCTGGAGTTGCGGGTTGCGATGGTCGCCGCGCCAATAAGCCCCCGCCACCTTCAAGAGCTTGAAAGCGCCGATCCGGCCGGTGGACGGCCCGTGCGGGCCGCGGCAGAGGTCGAACCAGTCGCCCTGGTGGTAGATCGTGACCGGCTCGCCTTCCGGGATCGCGTCCAAAAGCTCGAGCTTGAAACGCTCGCCCATGGCCGCGAACCGCCGGCGGGCCTCCTCCCGGCTCACCTCCTCGCGGCGGAAGGGCACGTCCGCCTTCACGATCTCGGCCATCCGCGCTTCGATCTTGGCCAGATCGTCGGTCGAGAAGGGCTGCTCGCGCCAGAAATCGTAGTAGAAGCCGTTTTCGATCGGCGGGCCGATCGTCACTTGGGTGCCCGGGAAGAGCTCCTGGACCGCCTGGGCCATGACGTGGGCACAATCGTGGCGGAGGATCGGCAGCGCCTCGGGGTCCTCCACGCGGACGATCCGGACCCGGGCGTCTTTTTCGATCGGCCGGTCGAGGTCGCGCAGCTCGCCGTCGACCTCGACCGCGACCGCCGCCTCGGCGAGGCGGCGGCCGATCGCCTCGGCCACCTCGCGACCGGTGGGGGGCCGCTCGAACCGGCGGGTCGAGCCGTCCGGCAGGGTGATGGTCACCCCGCCCGGGCGCGCTTCGATCGCACGGGGCTCGGCGGCACTCGACATCGTTTCGCGATCCCGCTCGGCTGGTCGACGAAGGCTCGGCCGCGGCCCGGTGGCTTCGGCGAGCCCGCGCAAGGTGCCGTTGCCGCGGCCGCGGTGTCAACCGCGGGGCGACCTCAGAGCGCGGGCCTCGCGAGCAGCACCTCGTAGAGGTCGAGCAGCCGGCGGCCCACCCGCTCGAGTGCGAAGGTCTGGGCGGCGAAGGCGCGGGCCCGCAGCGCGAGGCGGGCGCGGACGTCCTCGTCCATGGCGATCGCCCGGCCGATCGCCCAGGCGAGCTCGCTCGCATCCGCGGCCCGGACGATCCAGCCGGTCGAGGCGGGCTGGACGCAGTCGGGCAGCGCACCCAGGCCCGAGACGATCGCCGGGCGGCCCATCGCCTGGGCAGCGGCGATCACCCGGGCCGAAGGCAAGGGCTCGATCGCCGGCAAGACGACGACATCGGCGAGTTGGAGGGCGGCGGGTTCGTCTTCGGGCGGGGTGCCGAAGCGGACCTTCTCGCCGAGCCCGGCCGAGCGGACCGCCCGCTCGATCTCGCGGACATAGGCCGGCTCGGCGTCGGTGTCGGCGACCAGAACGGCCACCACCTCTTCGCTCGCGACCCGCGCGAGCGCCTCGATCAGCACGAGGTGACCGTGCGCCCGCACGAGTGGACCCGGCACGACCAGGATCCTTCGGCCGAGGTCGAGCCCCCAGCGCTCCGCCACCGCCGCGACCCGTGCCCCGCGGACCCGCTCCGGATCGTACTCGGCGAGGTCGACCGCCGGCGGGATCACGCTGATCCGTTCCGGGGCGATGCCGTGATCCTGGGCCAGGGTCTCGGCGACCCATTCCGAGACCGCGATCATCCGCGGTGCGGCACGCAACGCCGCCTCGCCCGCGCCGCGGCCGGCGAGCCAAGCCGGGTCGTGGATCGTCGCGAGCCAGGGCAGACCCGCCCGCTCGACCGCGGCGCGGACGAGAGCTGCGCCTTCGGGACGTTGGAGGTGAACGAGCCGGACGCGCTCGAGCTCGAGCAGCCGGCCGAGGCGGCGTCCCGTCCACCAACGCCACCATGCGCCTCCGGAATCGAGAGCGAGCTCGACCAGACGACCGCCCACGCGCCGGATGTCCGGGGCGAGCGGTCCGTCGCGCGCGGCGACGAGCGGCCACCAGCCGGCGGCCCGCAAGGTCCGGCAATATTCCACGGTCCGGCGGCTCACGCTGTCGGCCGGAAGGGCGGTCGCGACCAGGAGGGCCGTGGGCTCCTCGAGCCCGGCTCGCAGAGGGGTCTCGCTCAATCGGCCTCATCCCGCGCGTGGGAGGGGGCCGCCGCGGGGCCGACACGGCTCGCTCCGGCGGCCGCGCCCTGCTAGCAGAACGGCAGCGGAGGACAAGGCGAGCAGAAGCGATGGACGGCGAGCCTTCCTGTCTCGAGCCGGAGCCGGGCCGGCGGATCGCCTATCTGCGCCTGCCGGGCGAGGGGCCCGAGATCGTCTTCCTGTGCGGTCTGCGCTCCGACATGCGCGGGACCAAGGCGAGCCGGCTCGCCGAGCTCGCCCGCACGCGCGGCTTCGCCTACACCCGCTTCGACTATCGCGGCCACGGCACCTCCTCGGGCCGCTTCGAAGAGGGCACCATCGGCGATTGGCACGAGGACACGCTTCTCGTGCTCGACCGGGTGGTCCAGGGGCCGTTC
>Ga0197142_1003844_pt1 | contig 12369 bp, 12 predicted proteins | sample GBS60_MetaG_FD_148614 | JGI IMG/M metagenome (GOLD analysis project Ga0197142, IMG submission 148614) | Sediment microbial communities from Great Boiling Springs, Gerlach, Nevada, United States - GBS 60_MetaG | ecosystem: Environmental > Aquatic > Thermal springs > Hot (42-90C) > Sediment... | reverse complement strand
ATAAAAGTTAAAAATGAGGTTGACGAAAATTATATTTTGCAAATCGCCGCCTCAGTGGAAAAAAATTCCGAACACCCTTTAGCTCAAGCAATTGTTAATAAAGCGAGAGAAAAAAATGTTCATCTTTTAAAAGTAAATAATTTTCAAACCATACCAGGCCATGGTGTTTTAGCTGAGATAGAGGGTAAAAAAATACTTTTAGGAACAAGAAAATTAATAATTGATAATCAAATTGATCCAAGTCAAATTGAGGAAGAACTAATTACCTTAGAAAATCAAGGAAAAACAGCAATGATTTTAGCAAAAGATAAAGAAATCATTGGCATTATTGCCGTAGCTGATACTCTTAAAGATTATTCAAAAGAAGCAGTTGAAATGCTTCATAAAATGGGCAAAAAAGTAGCAATAATTACTGGAGATAATAAAAGAGTAGCTCAAATCATTGCCAAACAGCTTGGTATAGACAAAGTTTTAGCTGAGGTATTACCTCAAGAAAAATCAGCAGAAATTAAAAAATTACAAAAAGAAGGAAATATTGTTGCGATGGTTGGAGATGGTATTAACGATGCACCAGCTTTAGCGCAAGCTGATTTAGGTATTGCTTTGGGTTCGGGTACTGATGTGGCAATAGAAACCGGAGAGATAGTTTTAATCAAAGATGATTTAAGAAATGTGATAACAGCGATTGATTTAAGTAGCTATACTTTAAGAAAAATCAAGCAAAATCTTTTTTGGGCTTTTTTTTATAATGTTGTTAGCATTCCTATCGCCGCTGGCGTTTTGTATCCTTTCACCGGCTGGCTTTTAAATCCAGCTGTTGCCGCAGCTGTAATGGCATTTTCCTCGGTGAGTGTTATTTTAAACGCTCTTTTAATGAAAAAATATAAACCAAAAATTATTAATTTTACGAGAAACATCTTTTTCCAGAAATGATGAAAGTTGCATCTGGTCGGGGCACTGGGATTCGAACCCAGAATCTCTTGCTCCCAAAGCAAGTGTGTTGCCATTACACCATACCCCGAATATTTTTCTATTTAATTTTACTCTTTATTTTTTAAAAAAACAATGGTAAAATATTAAAAGATGAATTTTTTGCAAGAAGCAAAAAAATATCACATTCCTTTTTACTCTCATCCTCAATTTGTTTTTCTTTTGAACGGTTTCTTTATTATTTTTATCAATCTTTTTGCTTTTCTAGTCGCTAATCAGTTTTTTTCAGATCCTGAAATTCCTTTGATTTTAGTTTCCATCCTCACTTCTCTTTTTTTAATTTTGTCATATTTTATTACCCGGATTTTTTCTAAAATTTTAGAGTTGAACCGTTTGAAAACAGAATTCTTTTCTATTTTTGCCCATGAGGTAAAAAGACCCTTGGTTATTTTTGAATGGACGTTGGATTTGTTTTCAGAAGAGAAAAGCGATGAGGAAAGAAAAAAATATTTTCACGAACTTAAAAAAACCATTTTTCAGATGAAGAATTTGTTAAGACAGATTGCGATCTTGAGTCAGATCGAAGAAGGAGAAGGTATCAAAGAAAAAAAAGAAAAAATTGATTTTAAAAAATTTATTGAAAAAATTCTAGAGAATTTCAGGTTGGATATAGATAAAAAAGAATTAAAAACAGAAATTTTAATCCCAGAGAATCTCTTTCTTTTTTCGTCCCCTGATTTTTTAAACATTCTTTTAGCAAATTTAATTGAAAACGCAATCCTTTACAATCGGAAAGGAGGAAAAATTCAGATAGAGGCGGAGATAAAAAATAAAAAATTTTTTTGCGCTGTTTCTGATGAGGGAATTGGAATTCCCAAGGAAGATCAAAAATTTATCTTTCAAAAATTTTTCCGCGCGAGAAATTCCAAGGGTGTAAAGGGCGCGGGATTGGGGCTTTTTATTTGCAAAGAAATTATCAAAAAATTAAAAGGTCAAATTAATTTTAAAAGCAAAGAAGGAAAAGGAACAACCTTTTTCTTTTCTTTACCATTAAAATAAAAATGAAAAAGAAAATTTTATTTATCGAGGATGATCCTGTTTTGCAAAAAACATTGGGACAAAAATTAAAAGCCGAGGGTTTTGAGGTTTTTTCTGCCTTTAATGGAAACGATGGATTGAAGTTGGCTCAAAAGGAACAACCGGATTTAATTTTGCTTGATTTAATCTTGCCTCAAAAAGGGGGGATTGAATTCTTAAAAGAGTTAAGGGAAAACGAAAAGACAAAAGATATTTTGGTTGTTGTTTTAACAAATGTCAGCCGAGAAACAGAAAAAATTCAACAGATTTTAGAATTGGGCATTAAGGGTTATTTGGTGAAATCAGAGTATTCCTTAGAGGAGATCGTTGAAAAAATAAAAGAATTTTTAAAATAAAAAAATGAAAATTGAGTTAGAAAGATTAAAGGATTTTCTTGTTGAAGCCGGATTAATTACCAAAGAGAAATTTGAAGAAATCTCAAAAAAAGCAAAAGAAAAAAATCAATATGTAGGAGACCTTCTGGTTTTGGAAAAAGTTTTAAGCGCTGAAGAATTAAAAAAAATTGAAGCTTATCTTTTGGGCATCCCTTATATCAATTTAGAAAAAGAAAAGATCCCAGAAGAGGTTTTAAAAATAATACCCGAGAGCATTGCCCGGGCCCATAATATCGTTGCCTTTAGAAAAACAGGCAAGGAACTGGAAGTGGCAATGATCGATCCTAGTGATTTGAAGACAATTGATTTTTTGAGAAAAACAATTGATTTAAAAATTCTTCCTCGTTTGACAACTGAGAGTTCAATTAAAGCAGCTTTAAAACAGTATCACAAGAGTTTGGAGGCAGAATTTGGAGAGATTATTAAACAAGAATCAGTAAAGATTGAGACGATTAAAGAAGGAGAAAAAGAAGAAGAAAAGAAAGGTGAGGATTTAGAAAAAGTAGCTCAGGAATTGCCGATCGTCAAAATCGTTGATACCCTTTTAAAGCACGCGATTTTACAAAGGGCAACCGATATCCATATTGAACCCACAGAAAAAGAAATCGTTGTTCGTTATCGAATCGATGGAATTTTGAGATCTGCTATGATTCTTCCCAAGAACATTGCTTCTGGCCTTGTTGCTCGAATAAAGGTTCTTTCTAATTTAAAATTAGATGAACATCGTTTGCCCCAAGACGGAAGGTTTAAAATCGAACTTGAGGATTGGAAATATTCAATTCGAGTTTCCATTTTGCCTGTCATTTACGGCGAAAAAGTTGTTCTCAGATTACTACCAGAAACAACCAAGGCTTTGACCCTAGAAGAATTGGGGTTGTGGGGTGATTCGTTAGAAAAGGTTTATTCTGCTTTAAAAAAGCCAGTTGGCATGATTCTTGTTTCAGGACCCACGGGCTGTGGTAAGACAACAACGCTTTATTCGATGATCCAAATTCTAAATACTCCGGGAGTTAATATTTCAACGATTGAAGACCCCGTTGAGTATCGAATTCCAGGGGTGAATCAAACCCAGGTAGTACCATCTATCGGTCTTACTTTTGCCTCAGGGTTGCGATCCCTTTTAAGACAGGACCCTGATATTATTATGGTCGGAGAGATTCGCGATAATGAAACTGCTTCTTTGGCTGTTAACGCCGCCCTAACCGGACATTTGGTTTTATCAACGATTCATACCAATTCTGCTGCTGGTGCCATCCCTCGATTGATCGACATGAAAGTGGAGCCCTTTTTGATTTCTTCAACATTAAATTGTGTTATCGCCCAAAGATTGGTAAGAAGATTGGCAGATTTGAAAAAAAAGCATTTTTTGAGTTCTTCCCAATTGAAAAGATTAAGCGAGATCGTTGACTTAAAAAGGGTTTTGAATATTTTAAAAGAATCAAAAATCGTTGAAGAAAATGCTACTTGGGAAAAAATTCCTTTTTTTCAGCCAGTACCTTGTCCCGAAGCCCCTGACGGTTATAAAGGAAGGGTTGGTATTTTTGAGATCTTAGAAATTAACCCAACGATTAAAGAAATGATCGTTCAAAAAAAGAACGCTCAAGATATTCAAGAACAGGCCCAAAAAGAGGGAATGATTTTAATGGTCGAGGATGGTTTAATCAAGGCAGTGTTGGGAATGACCACAATTGAAGAGGTTTTTCGTGTTATAATAGAATAATATATTCAAAAAGGTCGTTAAAATAAAAAATAAAAAATGAAAAAAATTTTTTTGTCCATTATTGTTTTTTCTTTTCTTTTAATTCTGGCCTTTAAATTTATCAAGGCGCAGGCTTTACCTGGTCAGTTTCCAACGCCATATCCGCCTCCTTATAATTATTCCGATCAGTACAATCCTTACGCTCCTCCCTATGGGGCTTACGGTCAGCCTTACGGAGCGAATCAACCGCAAATCTTTGATTACACGAACGAACAATTAATCTTGCAAAAAAGAGAGTATTTCACGCGTCTTTTGTCCGCGAATAGTGCTTCTTTTACTCCGCAAGATTCTTATTTTTTTCTCGTTGGTCAGTTTTCTCTTTTACTTCCTTATCTTCTTTTTAGCTTGCCCCAACCCCAGATCTCTGTTTTTAGTCTTGCTTCTGTTTTTTTGATGTATCCTTAAAAATGCCACTTTATTCTTTTTTTGCTAAATCTATTGACGGAAGAGAAAAAAGGGGGATTGTTCAAATTGAAGATTTAGAGGAGTTGGAAAAAAAACTAAAAAGCGAAGGTTTTTTTCTTGTTTCAGTTAAAGAAAAAAAGGAAAAATTTTGGAAAGATATTTTTTCTTTTTTGTTTTCTGTTTCCTTAAAAGAAAAAATTTTTTTTACTCGGAATTTGGCCGTGATGATTTCAGCTGGTTTATCTTTGAGTCGGGCCCTGAATACCCTTTCCCTCCAAACAAAAAACAAAAAATTTAAAGAAGTTATTTTAAAAATCAAAGATCAAATTGAAAAAGGAAAAAGTTTTTCAGAGAGTTTGGGATTGTTTAGAGATATATTTTCTGAATTTTATCAAAGTATTGTGAAAGTAGGCGAAGAATCGGGAACCTTGGTCAATTCCTTACAAATGGTTGCTAAGCAATTGGAAAGGGAAAATGAGCTAAAGTCAAAAATTACGGGTGCTTTAATTTATCCGGCGGTCGTTATTTTGGCAATGGTAGGGGTCGGGGTTTTGATGTTGGTGGTGGTGATTCCCAAATTAGCAGAAACCTTTTTTGAATTAGGTGTTTCTTTACCGCTTTCTACAAGGATTGTCATTTCTTTGGGTATTTTTTTACAAAAAAATATTTTTATTTTAATTCTTTTTGTTATTTTTTTCATTCTTTTTTTGAGATTTTTTTTAAAAACAAAATTAGGAAAAAAATTTTTTTCCTTTATTTCTCTGAAAGTTCCGATTATGAGCAATGTTTTTAAAACCGCGATCTTTGCTTCTCTCTTAAGGAATGTTTCTACTTTGATTTCAGCTGGCGTCTCGTTGCCTCGCGCCTTAGAAATCACCGCTCAAACATTGGGCAATTTATATTATCGGGAATCTTTTTTAGAATGTAAAGAAAGAATTAAAAAAGGAGAGAAATTATCCGATGCCTTAAAAAGCTTTCCTTCTCTTTATCCTCCTTTATTGGTTGAAATGGTCGCTGTTGGCGAAGAAACGGGCGAGAGTTCAAGCATTCTTTTAAAATTAGCTAGTTTTTATGAAAAAGAGGTTTTGAGATTTACAAAAAATTTGACTTCAGTCATTGAGCCGGTTTTGATTTTGATCATCGGTGTCGCCATTGGTTTTTTTGCTTTTTCGGTTATTCAACCCATTTATTCTTTGATGAACGCCATTCAATAAAATGTTTTCTAAAAAAAAAGAGAAAAAAAATGGCTTTACTTTAAGCGAATCTTTAATTTCTATTTTTATCTTTACTATTATTTTTGGTGGGATTTTTAGTTTATTTTATTTAGCTTCAAAAATCATTTTTTTGGCAAAAACCCGGGTCATTGCTGAAAGCATTGCTGCCGGTGAAATGGAAAAAGTAAGGAATCTTCCTTATTCTTCCATTGGTCTTCAAAAACCAGGTGCTTTTCCTTATGGCGTTTTATTACCAACTTCTTCAAAGACTTTAAATAATATTGATTTTTTGATTGAAAGAAAGGTTGATTTTGTGATTGATCCCCTTGATGGAGAAGCTTGGCCCCAAGATGATTGTCCTTTTGATTATAAGAAAGTATTGATTACTGTTTCTTGGGAGAAAAAATTTCCCGGAAGCGTAAGTTTAGAAGGTGTTTTTTCTCCTTCTGATTCTATCGAAGAATGCCAATCTTCCGGAGGAATTTTGGCTGTTTATGTTTTCGATGCAAAGGGAGAGATGATTTTTCAGCCGGTTATTCAAATCAAGGATCCTCAAACAAATGAGGTTTTAAAGACAGCATCGCCAGATGAAGGATATTTTCGTTTTCCGATGACTCCCGGAACTTATCGAATCGATGTTTCAAAAGCCGGATATTCTTTTGAAAGAACGTATGGCATTGAAGAGATCTCTCGTCCTATATTGCCGCATCCAAACGTCCTTGATAAAAAAGTGACAGAGATTGCTTTGTCTATTGATAGATTGGCTAAAATGGAAATTTTTACTCTTTCTGACCAAGGCGAAGAATTCTTTTATGATTCATTCTTAAACGATCAAAAAATTTCATCTTCCACTAATATTGAAATTTTAGAAGGCAAGGCGTTTTTGGTTTCGAGCGCGAACGAAGGATTTTTAATTTCAAAGGAGATTTTGGCAACAGATATTCTTTCTTGGGATCAGTTGGTTTTTTCTGATTTTAAACCTTTGGGAACGACAATAAAGTATCAGTTTTATTTTTTTAACGCTAGTACAAGCGATTGGGAATTGATTCCAGACCAGGACTTGCCAGGAAATGAATTGGGTTTTGAAGAATCGCCCGTTAGCCTTTCTCCTTTAAGCGTTAATTATTCAAAATTAAAATTAAAAATTTCTTTTTCTTCTTTGACAACGACAATTCCTTATGTTGATTATTGGGAGGTTTCCTGGAAGACAAGGGCTGAGATGCCCTTGGCTAACATTTCTTTTTCTCTTCACGGAGGGAAAACCTTAGACCAAGAAAAGTTAATTTTTAAATTTTCAACCACAACTATTTCCGATGAACAAGGAAGAAAGCTTTTTCCTTCTTTAGAATGGGATTTATATCATTTTTCTTCGGCGGATACCTTAGAACTTTATAAAGCAGAACCCTCTTTGCCTGTTTCTCTAGAACCTGGGGAGTATAAGACAGTAAAACTTTTTTTTCGATCGAGCAATTCTCTATTTTTAACAGTGAAAAACGAAGAAACATTAGAGCCCATTTTTGGAGTAAAAACCATTTTAAAAAGCGAAACTTTAGGTTATGAAAAAACCCTTTTTACTGATTCAAAAGGTCAAGTTATTTTTATTCCTTTGGAGAGCGCTACTTATTCGTTGGAATTATCCGCGGTTGGTTATGCGACAAAAACAGTGCCCGTTTTTGTTTCGGGTAATAAATTTTTAAATTTACAATTAACGCCATTAGAATAAAATGAAAAGAAAAGGTTTTTCCTTAATTGAGACAATCATTGTTATTTTTATCTTTTCAATGGTATCTGCTGCCCTTTTTTCTTCTATTGTCATTCTTTACAAAAGTCAATCTTTTAATTTTTCCCAATCGTTGGCTGTGGCCGAAGCCCGAAGAGGAATTGAGCAAATGATAAAAGAAATTCGGGAGGCCCAGACGAGCCAAGCCGGTTCTTTTTTAATTGAAAGAGCGGATGATAAAGAATTTGTTTTTTTTGCTGATATTGATAATGATGGTCAAATAGAGAGGGTGAGGTATTTTTTAGGAAATGTCAATAGCGGTCAAGAAACAAAGGAATGTGAGACCAATCAAGCGGGTGGTTCCTGTAGCGTTGTCTTTTCAAATTTTTTAAAAGGCACTTTGGTTTCTGCTCAGGTTAAGGTTTCGGTCCGGGGAGATTTTGATCATAATTCAAATGAATACGCGGAGATTTTTGTTGACGGAAATAGAATTTCTTCTGATCTTTGTTTGAAAAATTGTACTCATTGCCCAGCGACTTTTGAAGGAACAAAAATTTTTGATGTTACCGAATTTGCCAAAGATGGAAGCGTAGATTTTTTAGCCAAAGCAAGTAGTTATGTGGGCGCAGAATGCGGAACCTCGCCAAAATATTCAATGAAAGCCCGTTTTGAATTTTCTTTTTCAGAAGATATTTCTGCTTTTGTGCATCAATTCAAGAAAGGAGTCATTAAACCTGTTTTTGAAGGAAACGAAGTCAAATATCCTCTTGATAAAGAAGAGGTTTCAATTCTAACTTCTTATGTGAGAAATGTGCCGCCAATTTTCGAATATTTTGATAAGGAGGGTAAAAAGATTGATAATCCTTCCTTAAGATTAAAAGATACAAGGTTAATGAAGGTTTATTTGGTTATCAACATTGACCCCAATCGACCACCGAAAGAGTTTGAATTGGAATCTTTTGTAAGCTTAAGAAATATGGCAAAATAAAAAAATGAAAAAAAGAAAAAACGGCCAAACGCTTGTTTATATTTTAGTTTTCGGCTCTGGATTTTTAATGATTATTTTTAGTTTTTCCGCTCTTTTTTTATCACAATACCGTCAGGCAAATCAACAGTTATCCCTTGAGAGGGCTTTTAATATTGCTGAGAGCGGGGTTAATTATTTTCAATGGTGTTTAAATAATAAAAAAGAAGATGAATGTTTGGGTCAGAAAGATTATTATGATAGTTTTGGTAAGAAAATTGGAAAATTTGAAATCACTGATATTAAAACAGAAAGTTGTGGTCAAACGATTCGCCATGAAATTATTTCTATTGGTTATACCAATCAATTTCCACATTTGAAAAGAAAAATCAAAGCGGTTTTCGCCAGGCCTTCCGTTGCTTATTATTCTTATCTTTTAAATAGCGATGTTTGGGTTGGTCCTGATCATGAAATCAAGGGTCCTTATCATTCCAATGGCGGTATTCGCATGGACGGAGAAAATTCTTCAATTGTTAGTTCGGCTAAAGCAGAGTGGAGTTGTGATAGTAATTTTGGTTGTAGTCCTTGTCCTTCAAAGTGTCAGGTTCGAGCCGGTGCCTGTATTTGTCCTGGTGTTTTTACAACTGCTAATGGAAGAGAATCTTTGTTTCAATTTCCGAATATTTCCTTTCCCTTTGAAAAGATTACCATCGACCTTAATCAATTGAAACAATTAGCGCAGACAAAAGGAATCTATTTGCCCCCTTCAGCCACTCAAAAGGGTTATCATTTAATATTTTTAGATGACGGAAGATTAGAGGTGAGAGAGATTGAGGCTTTAACAGCTGTTTACGGATATTATTATGATGAAAAATGGCACTATGATTACTTTGTTATTTCAAAAGAAAGAAAAATTAATACCTTTAATATTCCCTCAACCTGTTCAGTAGTTTTTGTCGAGGATAATATTTGGCCCGAAGGAAAGATTTCAGGGTCAATTACTTTGGCTGCCGCTAATCTAACGAATCCCACTGCGACGACCTCTGCTATTTTACAAGGAAACATTCAATATAAAAATAAAGAGCTTGATTCTTTTACTCTAATTGTCAGGGATAATATTTTAATTTCGCCCAATTCTCCCAATTATATGGAATTAGCTGGTATTTATATTGCCCAAAGGGGAAGATTTGGCCGTAATCATTATCCAGAAAATTATAGAGAAAAATTGGAAATTACAGGTTCGATCATTAGCAGCGGTCGTGTGGGCACCAAATGGGTTTATGCCAATGGAAGCCGGGCTTCTGGTTACAATAAAAGAGAGACGATTTATGAGCCCCGTCTTTTGTATTGTTCTCCGCCTTTTACTCCAGCCATTGAGGCAGATTTTCGTTTGATTGGTTGGCAAGAGGAATAATTTTTTAATATAATTTAAATATGGAGATTTTATCATTAAAAAATAACGCTTTCGCTTTAGACATTTCAGATTATTCTTTAAAAATTTTGAAATTAAAAAAGAAAGGAAAAAAAATTATTATTTCTTCTTTTGGTGAAAAAGAAATTGAAAAAGGAGTCATTGAAAAGGGAAAAGTTGAAAACCCCCAAAAATTGGCTCAAATTATTAAAGAAAGTGTTTTGGAGGTGAGGGGAGAAAAGATTAAAACAAATAAGGCAGTAATTTCTTTGCCCGAAGAAAAGACATTTTTATTTTATTTAAAAACACCTCGTCTTGAAAAAGAAGACCTCTTTTTTTTGATTAACTCAGAATCAAAGAATTTTCTTCCCTTACCCGTGGAAAAGTTCTTTCTTGATTTTCAAGTTTTGCCTTCAAATGAGAATTCTAATTTTTTTGACGTTTTGGTTTGTGCGGTTGAAAAAGGAATTTTAGAAGGATATTTTTTGGCTGTAAAAGAAGCTGGAATTTCGCCTATTATTTTTGAACCCGAATCCTTTTCTGTTTGCCGAGCGCTTTTTGAGAAGGAAGTAAAAGAACCTTTATTGATCGTCGATTTTGGGAAAAGCAAGACCAATTTTATCGTTTTTTGGCAGGGATTTGTTAGGGAGACATTTTCCCTTCCTCTTTCTTCTCAAAATTTAACAGAACAAATTATGAGAAGTTTGAATGTTTCTTTTGAAAAAGCAGAAGAGTTAAAAATTGAATATGGTTTGGGAAAGGTTTTTAAACTAGATGAAAAAAAATGGAGGAATGAGATCTTTGAAGCGATTCTTCCTCCGGTCGTTGCCTTGGCGCAAGAATTAAGAAAATATATTTCTTATTATGAGACGCACGATACAATGAGAATCTCGAAAATTTTGTTGGTTGGAGGCGGGTCAAATTTAAGGGGATTGACAAAATTTTTATCTTACGAGATAGATTTAAAGGTTGAAAGGGCAAACCCATTTTTAAAAGTTTCCTCTTCTTTTCCTAATGATAAAAAAATGGGTTTTGCCACCGCCGTTGGTTTGGCATTATTGGGTATATGATCAATCTTTTATTTAAGGAAGAAAAAGAGAAAATTAGAAAGGAAAGAAATCTTAAGATACTGATTATCTGGGAGATTTATTTTATATGGTTTTTGTTGTTTCTTTCTCTTTTTCTTTCTTTGATTTATATTTTTTTGTTTTTGACCTTAGAGAAAACAAAGATTATTTTTTCAGAAAAAACAAAGGCCCTTCAATCTTTTTATTTTAAAGATATTAAAGAAGAAAAAGAGAAGTTATCTCAATTTTTTCCTCGTATTTTTAATTTTTTTCAAGGAGATGACCTTATGGAAAATTTAGAATTTCTCTTAAAGATAAAACCAGATAAGATTGATTATTTAGAACTAAGCTTAAATGAACAAAATCAAGTTTTTTTAAGAATTTTTGCTTCCACAAGGGATGATTTATTGGCCTGGAAAGAAAAATTAGAAAAAGAAAAACGAATTTCAGATTTTAATTTTCCCCTTGAGGCCCTATTTCAAAAAGAAAACATTGATTTAACGGTCAGTTTTAAAATAAAAAAATGAAAAAATATTATTTTTTAATTTTTATTTTTATTTTGATCATTTTTTTCCTTTGTTTTTTTAATTTTTTGATTTTCAAGAAAAACAAAAATCTTTTAGCGGAAATTAAAGAAGAAAAAGAAAAAGGGGCTTTTATAGATATTGAAAAAAAAGAACTGGAAGAATTGAAGGATTTTTTCAAGAAAGAAAAGGTTTTGGAGATCGAAAAGCAATTTGTTTCGAAGGATAACCCAGTTGATTTTATTAATTTTCTTGAGGGTTTTTTGAGCGAACAAGGATTGTCAGCGAAAATAAATCTCAGCAGGGGCCAGGATTCAAAGCAAGGTAGTTTTTTTATCTTTAAAATTATTTTTTCTTCTTCCTTTGAAAAAATTTATATCTTCCTGAAAAAAATTGAGAATATTCCTTATTTTGTTAAGATAGAAAGGGTCAATCTTTCGATAGCCGAAAAAGACCAAATAAAGGCCGAAATTGATTTAAAGGTTTTATCCCAATGAGAATTAATATTAAAAAATTTTTTAAAGAAATAAAAAAATTTTTTTCCTTTTTAATCGAAAAAGGAGCGGAACATTTTTTGCTTTCTTTTTTTCTTATTCTTTTTTTCTCTTTAATTGTTTCTGGTTTTTATTTTTTGAATATCAAAAAAAGCCTTGAATTTTCACCAAGGATTGAAAAAAAAGATAATCGTTTTTTAAAAGACCTTCAAGAAGTGTTGGAGATTTTAGAAAGAAAAGATAAGGCTTTTAAAGAATCAATTGAGAATCCAGGTTTTTCTTTAAAAAAAGAGTAAATTCCCTTGACATTTTTTTTACCTTTTTTAAAATAAAATTAGTGAAAAAGAAAATTGTCTTAATCGAGGATGAATTGATGATGATTGAGTTTTACAAGGAGGTCTTACAAGAT
>Ga0197142_1003843_pt1 | contig 12371 bp, 6 predicted proteins | sample GBS60_MetaG_FD_148614 | JGI IMG/M metagenome (GOLD analysis project Ga0197142, IMG submission 148614) | Sediment microbial communities from Great Boiling Springs, Gerlach, Nevada, United States - GBS 60_MetaG | ecosystem: Environmental > Aquatic > Thermal springs > Hot (42-90C) > Sediment... | reverse complement strand
ACCGCCTCTCCGATATCCCACTAATTGTGGGCGTTCCGCACGATAGAGCCCTGATTGATCGGTGTCATCGCGCGGGCATTCGCGTCATACCCTACGTCAACTACATGGAACTGCTGAACACTCGCATCGAACAGGAAGCCAAAGGCGAGATCTACTATGAATGGCTTCAGGCCGTGGACCACGATGCCCTAGACCTTGCCAAACACTCGGATTGGGTGTGCGTCGATGCTGAAGGCAGGGATGTCTTGTCTATATGGGGTAGCAGCAATGGTCATCCGGGACTCTTCTATACGTGCTTCCATCAACAGGGTCTTCGTGACGCGGCGTTGAAGCAGGTACGCAAGCTGATGGAAATGGGAGCGGACGGTGTATTCATAGATAACGCAGGACCTGTGACCGAGTGCTTTGGAGACAGATTCGGAAAGCATAAGCACGTAGAAGGGGCATCGAATACTAGAATGTATCAGCGCCTTCAGCAAGACATTTATGCACTTGTGAAAAGCTACGGTGAGGATCGGATCGTGATGATCAACAGCGGTATCATACCGGAGTACTGGGCCTGGTGCGACGCGCAAATGTGGGAGTCGTGCTACAGCGGTGCCGGGACCCCTGAGCGAATGCACGAGTGGGCGGAGCTTCAGTATGCCGGCGAACTTCACGCTGAGGCCGTTAGACAGGGGAAAGTTCCCGTAATCCTCTCGTACCTGGGTGATCAGCCGGAAGATCGACGCAGCCGTGTGGCGCTCTTAACCTATGCCTACGCCAGGCTTTACGGTTTCCTATGGGCAGACTGGTTCACGCTGGATAAGACCGAGAGCGATCGCAGGTTGGCGAAGGCGCTATATCAGACCCGGCTTGGAAAACCCGTCGGCGTTCTCAAGCAAGATGGCAGGGTATTCTACCGGGAGTTCGAAAAGGGGATCGTTATTGTTAACCCGACCACGCAGCGTATTTCCTTGAGCATTCCGACGCGGCTTGCGTCTCCACTGGCCGACGTCGGATACGGCGGAAAGATTACGCCTTCGAACGGCTGGTTGAAAATCGAGGTCGCGGCGGAATCGGGCCGAGTGCTGATACAGACCGATTGAGCGAAGTTGAACAGGGTATAGGCTAACCATCATAGATCAGAATACGGCCTTCATTACATACCACTGCGAATACGTGGGATGCGGCGCCACCCGTGGCAAGCGGCATACTCGTCGGCTGGTTCATGCTAGCTTCGTCTTGAGCGCTATAGACACAACCTTAAGCTGAGTAAGAAAAGCGGATTGCTCTCGACGCGGACACGTGTGTGAAGTGATAGCAGCAGTAAAATCAGATAAGCGGGTATTGGTTATGATTGGCACGTCGATGTCGGCATAATGGGGTGGGGCCCACATTTCCGCATGTGAATAGTACCTGGACTGGAACAGAGATAGGCGCTGATGACTACCTATTGCTCGAAGATCGTAAACTGGACAGGACACTTTACGAACAATTATTTGGTTGGTGATTGAATCACAGGTAAGATGATCTCGACAATAGATAATGCCAGCGGCTGGATGGAAGTTTAGCTGCTTTCGCAAGATGGCCACTTACTTGTGACCCGCGTGCATTCTATGCGTTTTTCGTCGGTCGACACCTATACGTCTGGGATTTTAATACAGGCCGTAAAGTGTCGGAGCTAGTTTATACTAGGCAAAGCGTTATACTGACTGCATTCTCTCCGGATAACAGTGGTACTTCTTGATGCATTCACGAAACGCATCCATAACTTTGTCCCATCGCCAAAAGCATCTAAAGCATCTTATGATGTCCCAAGGCCATTCGCCTGTTGGGTCAACAAGTATAACTGGATTGCCAGCGGCATATTCGTAGAGATTCAGACCACCACCGTATCCAATCGGATCACGCGACTGGAACCGCCCGGCAACTGGGTCATAATACCGAGCTTTTAGGTAGTGCAGCCCTGTCGCATCTGCGTAGTATCGATATTGCCCAGCATAGCCAAAGTTCGGTGCGGCGCCGTAAGTCACCACTGCGTTTCCGTAGGCATCGTAGGTGCTTGATTCAGTAACAACTTGACTTGAGTCGCTAATCGCCCTCGTGCTGCCAAGCCCGTCGGCGTGGTAAATAGTCCGCGTCGTGCCGGATATCTGGCTTATCAAACCCGGGCCGACATAGGATGTCACACCCGCACCCGCGATCTCCTCAGCAATCTCTATCCCATCCAACAAGAAATCCGTCGCTGTGCCGCCACTCGGCACAACTCGAACGCGCATCCCATCGGCATTGTAAACGTAGCTCTGCGTCGTATGGCCAGTCTTCTGCCACTGAGTCAGCCGGTTCAGATAGTCCCAGGTGTATGTGGTCACGACGCTGCCGTTGGTCTCAGTCAGCGTGTTGCCCGCGTCATCGTAGGTGAATGTCGAGTTTCCGGCCGTGAGCATCTTGTTCGCCGCGTCGTAAGTATAATCAGTCTGAACGCCGTCGGATATCATTCGAATCCTGTTGCCTGCCGGGTCGTAGAAGTACTGCTTGTCATACGCAACACCGGGATTGCCATGGTGTTTTCCTCCGCTCAATTCCCGAAATATGGAAAAGATCCCCGGAGTCTTAGGCTAATGGCAAGGCGTCTACAGCATTGCGTCACGTAGATATGCCGAATCTCACATGGCTCGCTATGTGTTCGATAATAACACCTGCCGCAATGTCGTGCCAAGTACGGCCCCTGCTGTCGAACAAAGCCCATACATAACCTAGTCCGGATGCAAGGCCGAAGACATAAGACGCAGTATGCCACCATAACAATCGAGACCAAAGTGGCATTCGTCCGTCTGTCACCCTTATGGTTAGCCCTAATGACGACATTCCTGAAGTGGCTCCCAAATGTGACCGATACCAACGTATGGCGTCTCGTTCTCCTTGTCATGTATGAGTTACCCCAGCCCTTGTTTATGGCGATATTTGCCGATCGGAAAGAATGCCAGCGACCAAACCGAGTTCCAGCGACGCCGCGCGTGGATACACAAAGGACCTCTTATGCTACCCGCAACCAACGACTCGAGCGCAGATGGCGGATTCGGGTTGACTGCGGCCTGCTGGTCAAGACCTAGGGCCAAGTCAGCTACGTTGACACGGCGGCCCCGCCGAGGTTTTTCTATAATAATCTATATTTTCTTAATAATCTATATAAGACGATGGCCCGGGAATGAGCGACGGCGCGGTGATCGGTGGCAAGGTGATGCGTGGCATTCGGGTCTGGATATCGAATCTTGCCAGCGGCAATACGATCAGCCCACCGAGTCTTGGTTCCCACGTGGCCGTCAGCAGCATCTGCGCGTCAAATTCCGTGTCGGGCAAAGTGTGCGCTCAGATCAAGCCGAGATTGCAAGCCGACATGCAAGTGATCGCGCAATAGGTTTACTTTGCGGTCTAAGGCAGAAGTTCGGCCCGCATCTACTCATACGCTTAGCGGTGCATTCCTGCGGGTGAAGGTGAAACCTGGTCGGCAGGTTAAGTATTACAACGAACTCAGCCCGAGTTGAAAGTAGAGATGGAATTTGGGGTGACGGTGTGCCAAGGATATTCGATAACATAGACGAGAAGCTACTTCCGGCGCTGCAGACCACGCTCGACGTGTCGGAACGCGCCGACTTCTGTGTGGGCTATTTCAACTTGCGCGGCTGGAAGCAACTGGACTCCAGGATTGAGCAATGGTCCGGCGAAGACAACGCCTGCTGTCGGCTGCTGGTCGGTATGCAGCCGTTGCCGCAAGAGGAACTGCGGTCGTTCTTCAGCCTAGTTGACGAAGCTCAAGCTCTCGACAATCAGACGGCGGCTCGGCTCAAGAAGCGGCTTGCCGAGGAGTTTAGAGACCAGATTGCTCTCGGTATACCGACCAACGAGGACGAAGAGGGTCTGCGGCGACTTGCTAACCAGATCCGGAAACGCAAGGTGCGAGTGAAGCTGTTTCTAAAATACGCTCTGCACGCCAAGCTCTACTTGCTTTTTCGAAATGACTACAACAACCCGATCACCGGCTTTCTGGGCAGCAGCAACCTCACTCTGCCCGGCCTTTCCCAACAAGGCGAGTTGAATATAGACGTTACCGACTATGACGCTTGCCAGAAGTTGGCTCAGTGGTTCGAGGATCGATGGAACGACCGCTGGTGCTATGACATTTCCGATGAACTGGTTAAGATCATCGATGAGAGCTGGGCAGGAGAGAGGGAGATTCCTCCTTATCACATATACCTGAAGATGGCGTACCACCTCTCACAGGAGGCGCGAGCCGGGCTGTCAGAGTATCGTCTCCCAAAGGATTTTGGGGAGAAGCTATTCGAGTTCCAGAAGGCTGCCGTCAAGATCGCTGCTCATCACGTTAACAAGCGGGGCGGAGTCCTACTTGCGGACGTGGTTGGACTCGGAAAAACCCTGACTGCCTGCGCCATTGCCCGCATTCTGCAGGACGACCATTTCCTCGAAACCCTCATCATCTGCCCTAAAAACCTCGTGAGTATGTGGCAGGACTACGTGGATCGCTACCGGATGATTGCCAAAGTGCTGCCGATCAGCAGAGTGATTAATGAGCTTCCCGACCTGCGCCGCTATCGAGTTGTAATCATCGATGAAAGCCACAACCTTCGCAATCGTGAAACGAAGAGGTATCGCATCATACATGAGTATATCTCCAAAAACGACAGCAAGTGCATTCTACTGACCGCAACGCCCTATAACAAAACCTATCTAGATCTATCCAACCAGATACGTTTGTTTGTTCCGGAAGACGCTGATCTGGGCATCAGGCCCGAAAGGCTAATTCAGAAACTCGGCGGCGAATCGGAGTTTGCTCAAAGACACCAATGCCCAGTACGCTCATTGGCTGCATTCGAGAAGAGCGACCATCCCGAGGACTGGCAAGAGCTGATGCGGCTATTTATGGTGCGACGGACTCGCAGTTTCGTTCAGAAAAACTACGCCGACTTTGACTCGTCAAAAGCTCGATGGTATCTCACGATGGATGATTGCACGCGCTCCTACTTCCCTACCCGCAAGCCAAAGACAATTGGGTTCACTGTTAAAGATGATGACCCCAATGATCAATACGCTCGGCTATATGACCAGTTCGTTGTGAATAAGATTGCTTCCCTGGAACTAGCCAGATACGGCCTCGGAAACTACCTTAATCCCAAACCAGCCGAAGAGCCAAGTCAAAAGGAAGAAAAGATTATCAGGGATCTCAGCCGAGCCGGCAAGAGGCTGATGGGTTTCTGTCGGACGAACCTCTTCAAGCGTCTTGAAAGCGGTGGAATTACGTTTCTTCAATCCGTAAGCCGCCACATTCTACGGAATTATATTTTTGTTCACGCCTTGGAAAACAACCTGCCGATCCCGATCGGCACCCAGAATGCCGAGCTTTTCGATACCCTAATGCAAGACGAGGATGCCGAGGCTTGCATTTACAGCCTAACCGATGATGAAGAAGAGATCGCTTGCCAAACTAATGAAGTAAATGGGGTTGTTCGCTCGGAGGAGTGGTATCGTAAGCAAGCTGCCACCATATACGAGTATTATGCAGGCACAATCAGGCAAAGGTTTGGTTGGCTACGTGCGTCGCTGTTCGTGCCCGAGCTGAAGGAAAGTCTATTGAGGGATGCAAAGTCTCTTCTAAGCGTGCTTGAGAAGTGTGGCGAGTGGAAGCCCGAAAAAGACACCAAACTGCAGGCCCTTGAGGATCTGCTTAAGAAGTCACACCCCAACGAGAAGGTGTTGGTCTTCACTCAGTTCGCCGACACCGTTCGATACTTGGAAGCCGAACTGAAAAAACGTGGAATTAAGGCACTAGAGGGAGTAACCGGAAATTCATCGGACCCAACTGCTTTGGCCTGGCGCTTCAGCCCTGTTAGTAACGAAAAACGGGATGTCGTCTCCCCAGAAGACGAACTGCGTGTTCTTGTTGCCACCGATGTACTAAGCGAGGGCCAGAACCTACAGGACTGCCACATCATCGTAAACTATGACCTGCCCTGGGCCATCATACGGCTCATTCAAAGGGCAGGACGGGTGGACCGCATCGGACAGAATTCCGCGGAGATACTCTGCTACTCGTTCCTTCCTGCGGATGGAGTCGAGCGGATAATTCGTCTTAGGGCGAGAGTGCGACAGAGGCTCCAGGAGAATGCCGAGGTAGTTGGAACGGACGAAGCTTTCTTTGAAGACGAAATGACGGACCAACAGCTCAAAGACATTTTCACGGAAAAAGCCGGCTTGCTGGATGGCGAAGAGGATGATGAAGTCGATCTCGCCTCTTATGCCTATCAGATATGGAAGAATGCAATTGACCGCCAACCCAGTCTTGAGAAGATCATTCCCGAAATGCCCAATGTGACCTATTCCACCAAGGCTCACAAGGCCACGCCCAACAGCCCCTATGGCGTGCTTGTCTATATGCGCACGGCGGAGGGTAACGACGCCCTCGCGTGGATGGACACCGAAGGCAAAAGTGTGACTCAGTCCCAACTTGCTATTCTCAAGGCTGCCGAATGTGTGCCAGAAACACCTGCAATGCCCCGAAACGAACGACACCACGAACTAGTCAAGATGGGTGTGGAACATCTGGTGAATGAGGAGAAGGCTGTCGGCGGCCAACTGGGGCGACCCTCGGGAGCAAGGTTCAAAACATACCAACGTCTCAAGTACTACGCCTCTCGGGTCAAAAATACGATTTTTGACAACCCTGAACTGGAAAAGGCGATTGATGATATATACAGGTTCCCGCTGACGCAAACCGCGAAAGATACTCTCAATCGCATAATAAAGAGCCAACTGGATGATGCAATGCTTGCTGATGCGGTCATAAATTTGCGCAGCGAGGGCAAACTCTGCGTCGTTCAGGAAGAAGCTGAGCGGCACGAACCCAAATTAATATGCTCAATGGGATTGTTCCCGGCAAGGGAGGAATAGCCCTATGCGACTTGACGCTGCTAGAGTTCGGCAGCTGCTGAAAGACTGCGACTTTACAAGCCTGTTCGTCGAGGAACTGGGATGGAACCGCTGTCGCCTGTCCCCAGTTGACATAAACATTGATGGGCAGAAATACACGCTCACGGCAATATCGGAAATGGGGGGATTGGTTGCATTAAGATGCGACTGCCTGCCCGACTATCACGTTCGCCGCAAGATAGACCGCCAGGTATCCAAGCTTCACTATGAGCACATAATCATCTACTGCGGCGCAGATCAGCAAGTCTGGCAGTGGGTGAAAAAAGAGCACGGCAAACCTTCCGCCTCTCGCGAACACGTCTTCCGCTACGGTCAGTCCGGAACGCCGCTCATCCAAAGGCTTGACGGCCTTGTTTTCACTCTGGACGAACTCGACGCAGACGGCAATATTTCTATTAGCGCAGTCTCGGAGCGCGTCAAGTCAGCACTGGATGTCGATAAGGTCACCAAGAAGTTCTATGACCGCTTCAAGAACGAGCTGACTACATTCAAGAGCTTCATTCACGGTATCCAGGACACAGGACTTATCGATTGGTATGCCTCCCTTATGATGAACCGCTTAATGTTCATTTACTTTGTGCAGAAGAAGGGCTTTCTGGATGGTGACACCAACTATCTGCGCAACCGCCTTCGCACGGTGCAGGAGAAGCGGGGCAAGAATCACTTCTTCTCGTTCTACCGCAGCTTTCTAAAAGTGCTCTTTCACGAAGGGCTGAACTCCACGGCCAGAACTCCGGAGCTGCGAGAACTCATCGGCGACGTGCCCTATTTGAACGGCGGACTGTTCGAGGAACACGAGATCGAGCGGGAAAACCCCGACCTGGATATACCTGATGAAGCCTTCGAGAAGCTGTTCGACTTTTTCGACCAGTACGAATGGCATCTGGACACCCGCCCGATGCGAAACGACCGCGAGATCAACCCTGACGTTTTGGGCTACATATTCGAGAAGTACGTCAACCAGAAGCAGATGGGGGCGTACTACACCAAAGAAGACATAACCGAATACATCTCCAAGAACACCATCATCCCCTATCTCTTCGATGCCGCGCGGCAGAAATGCGCCATAGCTTTCGAGGGCGAAGACTCCATATGGCGCCTGCTCCAGGACAAGCCGGATAACTACATTTACCCGGCCATGAAGCTTGGCGTAATCGACGACAAGGGTAACGTCATCCCCGAATCGGCTCTGCCGGATTTCGTTCAGATCGGTATGCACGACCCCAAGGCGCGTATGTTCGACAAGCGATACAACCTGACCGAAGCCGATTTCCGCGACGCCGACGGAAACAAGCTCACCCTGCCTACCGAAACCTGGCGGGAATATGTGAACCGCAGAAACCGCTGCCTTGAGGTCAGGGAGAAGTTGAAGTCGGGCGAGGTGCGGTCCATTGACGATCTCATCACGCTGAACCTCGACATCCGGCAGTTCGCCCAGGACGTGATAGAAAACACGGAAAGCCCTGACCTGCTGCGATCGTTCTGGGAGGCATTGCGGAAGATAACCGTCCTCGACCCGACCTGCGGGTCCGGGGCTTTTCTGTTCGCGGCGCTGAACATTCTGGAGCCGCTCTACGATGGCTGCCTGGAGCGCATGCGCGAGTTCTTGGACATGTGGGGCGAAGCGGGCAAGAAGGCGCACCCCAACTACTGCAAATGGTTTGAGGAAACGCTGCAGCGCGCGGAGGAGCACCCCAACCTCAAGTATTATATCTACAAGTCGATCATCTTGAACAACCTCTACGGCGTGGACATAATGCCCGAGGCGGTGGAGATATGCAAGCTTAGGCTGTTCCTGAAGCTTGCCGCGCAGGTTGACCCGGACCGATCCAAGCCCAACCTGGGCCTTGAGCCGCTGCCGGACATCGACTTCAACATCCGTGCGGGTAATACGTTAGTCGGTTTTGCGACCTACGATGAGGTCAAAAAGGCAGTCACGAGCAAGCTGGACTTCGAAGATACGATGGCGAAGATCGAGGAGCGGGCACGGGAGGTTGATGAGCTTTTCGAGCTGTTCAGGCAGATGCAGCAGGAAATAGGCGGCGAGATTACTCCGCAGGACAAGCGGCGGCTGCGCGATATGCTGAAAGCTTTGGAGGACGAGCTGAACGTCTATCTGGCCCGGGAGTATGGTATAGAGGCCGCGCAGGACGAGGAAAAGTATCGCCGCTGGCTGGAATCTCACCGGCCGTTCCACTGGTTCGTTGAATTCCACGGGATTATGGCGCAGGGAGGATTTGGCGTTGTTATTGGAAATCCGCCGTATGTCGAACTGTCAGACCTATCCGGAGAATACTCGATCCGAGGGCTGCAGCTGACGCCATCGGGAAACTTGTACGCATTGTGCTTAGAACGCTTCTCTTCCTTGATTTCGCCGGTGGGGCGCGGCGGAGTGATCGTGCCAATAAGCGCGATTTCTACCCCCCGGATGAAGCCTCTGATGGAATTCATGACCGCGCGCCTCTCGCCTCTTCATATCAGCAACTTCGCCGTTCGCCCGGACAAGCTATTCGTTGGAGTCGATATGAACTTGAGCGTGATCTTAGGGCAGAGAATCGCGGATGACCGCGAGCCAAGGATATACTCAACGATTTACAACCGCTGGTGCTCCGAAAGCCGGGCTAGCCTGTTTCAGACGCTCTCATACTCCAGATCATGGTTCCTCAATGACGTTAGCTCAATACTAAAGATCGGCTCAGAGATTGACCAGATCCTCATGCAGAAGCTTGGTAAATTCCCACGACTAGTGCGCTTCCGTGCGGTTGGGGCTGGTTCAGATAAGATCTACTATCACAGCGGGGGACGTTACTTCCGCAAATGCATCCTGAAGCAGCTATCCAAGGAATACAAAGAATTGACAGTCCAAACTGGATGGTCTGAAGCCTTGATTTGCCTTTTGTCTTCTTCACTCTATTACTGGCTATGGATCGCCATATCTGACTGCTATCACGTCACCAAGCTCGATATCGACTCTGTGCCTGTACCCGAATCGTTGGTAAATGATGACCGCCTCAGGCAACTGGCGAAAAGCCTTCAAGACGATCTATGGCGTAATGCGGACACTAGACACCGCAATCGGGCGGATGGAACCCAGAACGACGAAGTCAACTTCGATGTTGGAAGGTCCAAACCCATCATCGACGAAATCGACTGCGTGCTGGCCAAGCACTACGGCTTTACGGACGAGGAGCTGGACTTCATAATCAACTACGACATCAAGTATCGGATGGGACTTGGTGGAGATGAGTAGGAGGGCGAGTAGCTGCACTCTGATCGGGATGGTATAATGGCTGGGATGAAAAATGCGATGAAGAGCCGAGAGTAGATACTGGCTTATCTGCGGGCCTCACGGGAGCGCTTTGCTCAGTTGTACGGTGTCAGGCGGATCGGCATTTTCGGCTCGGCGGCACGAGGAGAGGCAGGTGAGCAGAGCGATGTGGACGTCCTGGTCGAGATGGCAGAGCCGACATTCGACCGGTATATGGACCTCAAGTTCGAGATCGAATCTGCACTGGGCTTAGAAGTTGACCTTGTGCTTGTCGAGACGGTCAAGGAAAGGCTCAAACCGGTAATCGAACGCGAGGTAACCTATGCCTAGGGACTACCATTATATAGGATGTGGTCGCCAACAAATTAGACGAGCTGGAGGCCGCGTGCAGCGAGATATCTGATGAGGTTGCGTGAGATATGACAGCCCGCCGGATATGTGCGTTAAGACGGTAAGCTGCAAGTGGGGTCTGATGATATGGACGGTAGCAAAGTGTGCCCGCTCACTTTTTTAGGCAACCCTGATGTTCTCAAAAAAAGCAAGATCGCTCTCGTCTGCTCCATCAAGTGCCCAGGCAGCGTGATTCTTGATACATACGAGCTGATGAAAGCCCTCAGAAACGAGGACATCACGGTCATCAGCGGATTCCATTCGCCAATGGAGCGCGAATGCCTGAACCTGCTTCTTAGGGGAACCTGCGGGATCGCAATGTGTTATGCGCGTAGCTTGCCGAAGAGGGTGTCGGCCGAGTTTCGAAAACCGATAAATGAGGGCAGATTGCTGCTGCTGTCCGCATTTGCTGAAGAGCAGAATCGCACTACCAGAGCAAGCTCCGCTGTGCGTAACAGGTTGGTTGCGGAACTTGGAGACGTTTTGTTCGTTCCGTATGCGTCCGCCGGCGGCATGACCGAAGGAATATGCAAAGACGCTGCCCGATCGGGCAAGCCTATCTTCACGTTCGATGGCGATTACGGCGCATCTCTTCAGGCACTGGGCGCCAAACCTATAGCACTGAGCGGCGCCTCTGTCCTGCTGCAAAGCGTTCCACAGAAACCCGACGCCCAGCCGCAAAATGGAACAACATCCGATCCGACTTTGCGCACCTACAGCGTCGCAAGTATCAGGGGTAAGATCGAAAGGAGGAACACTTTATGGACGAACGAGACTTCACAGCAGTAGATGCGGCGTTCGAGATACTGCTGGGAGAGATCGAGAACGTTGTAGAGGAAACGAACCAGTCTGGTAGCCGGGCACTTTTAGAAAATAAACTGGAAGTCGCGGAGCAGATGCTCTCTCGGGCTAAGGCTCTAACAAGTTTCAGATCGGAGGTCGCGTCGCTTCGGGAGCGGTGGGCTGATCTATATGGTGCCCAGTACAAAGAGGGGAAAGCGACTGTCTCAAAGAGGAACCTGGGCCGGCTTGAGAAAGGCCGCCGAACGAAGGAAGCTTGCTACTATGCCCCGATTCTTCAGGCGCTGTCCGAAATGGGTGGGCGCGGGCAGATTGGCGACGTGCTGGACAGGGTCTATGACATTATGAAAAACTCCCTGAAGCCGGTTGACGAAGAACCGCTAGCCTCCGATCCCAACACGCCGCGTTGGCGCAATGCCGCGCAGTGGGCACGTTGGGGATTGGTAGAACAAGGACTACTCAAGTCGGACTCGCCACGCGGCATCTGGGAGATATCAGAGGCCGGACTGAAGTGGTTGGAAAGTGAGAATAAATGAGGGGACACAGATTATGGCCCGGCATTATTCACAACGTAACGACGGCAATGACTGGACTGACATCATCAATATGATTCAAGCGTGCCTCCTCCGGTGCTGCCATACGACACCGAGTTCGCATAAAGAACCGTATCCAAGTGGACCAGAACCCGCCGGAACAGGCTCTTTGCGTATGTATCCATACCTGAATAGCTGTTCTCGAACCAAGTTTTCAATCGCGGAAACAAGTACTTAGTGTCTATCTCGTTCCGGCACAGTGTTAGAATAGCCGTGAGAATGTGCTTCAGTTCGATCTCATCCGGAAAGTCCGGCAGGTTCCTGTTCGAAACTCTTCGACGCCAATCTGCTGCAGTTGCATTCAGGTTGCCTGGCTGTGCTGGCTCCTGGTCCTT
>Ga0197142_1003842_pt1 | contig 12371 bp, 4 predicted proteins | sample GBS60_MetaG_FD_148614 | JGI IMG/M metagenome (GOLD analysis project Ga0197142, IMG submission 148614) | Sediment microbial communities from Great Boiling Springs, Gerlach, Nevada, United States - GBS 60_MetaG | ecosystem: Environmental > Aquatic > Thermal springs > Hot (42-90C) > Sediment... | reverse complement strand
TGACCGCCGCGACACCTGGAAGGCCGACAGCAATCCCAGTTTCCAAATGGTCAGTTACCTGGTCGGCGCACGGGTCCGGTGGGGGATACTAACCAACGGCATGGTCTGGCGTCTGTATAGCCGCGATGTTTCCAGCACGGCCAGCGAGTTTTACGAGGTCGATCTGAGGCCGATCTTGGACCCGGTGTTTGGCCCCACCACGGAGGCAGGACAGCGGCCTGCCCACGGACAACCGCCCCTTCTGGGACTCTTCCCGGCCGACGAGCAATCTCAGGCAGAGCTACAGGATGCGTTTCGGCGGTGGTGGCTTTTTTTCCGGCGGTACGCTTTTTTGCCTGATGCGGAAGGAAAATCTTTTGTCCAGCAGGTGTACGATGGTTCCACCACCTATGCTCGCCAGGTCAGCGACCGGCTGAAGGAACTGATTTTTGAGCAGGTCATGCCGGAGATTGCCGGCGGTTTTATCGCCTATCGGTATCATCGTCTGGGCATTCGGCAGGAGACGCCGCAAACGCTCGAGCAGGTGTATCAGGCCAGCCTGAGTTTCCTCTACAAGGTGCTCTTTCTTTTCTATGCGGAGGCCCGTGGCCTGTTGCCCACCGCCAACCCCGGGTATCGGGAGGAGAGTTTGAGTACGTTGGCCCGATGGGCGGCCGCGCGACTGGACAAAGAACTCCCTTTGAGCGAAGTCTTTCATGCCCCGTCCAAGTACGAGGCCCTTTTGGCGCTCTTCCGTCGGATTGACCAGGGCGATCCCAGTTTGGGGATTCCCCGGTACAATGGCGGCCTGTTCAAGCCGGACAATCCCGAAAACCAATTTTTGGAAAGCCATCGGCTTACCGACCGGGTGCTGGCCCGGGCGCTGGACGCCCTGGCCCGGGACGACGGCCAACCGGTCGATTACGCCTATATCAGCGTCCGCAATCTGGGCGCCATTTACGAGGATCTGCTGGAGTACCAGCTTCAGGTGGAAGATGCGTCGGCGGGCAAGGTGAAATTGGTTACCGACAAGGCCCAGCGCAAAGCCACCGGCTCCTACTATACGCCCGATTATATTGTGAACTACATTGTCGAGCACACGTTGTCGCCGATCCTGGAGGAACGGGGTCAGGTTTTCCGGGAGGCGATGGACCGCTGCGTAGAGCTTCAGCGGAAGCTCCAACGGGCCGAAAAGCCCAGCTCGGTCCAACTGCTCCGCCAGCAGTTGGAGCAGGCCGAGTATGACGCCCGAGAGGCATTTTTGGGGATCAAGGTGTTGGACCCGGCCATGGGGTCTGGACATTTTCTGGTCAATGCGGTTGATTTTCTGACCGACGGCATCATCCGCCGCTTGCAAGCCTATCACGACGAGCATCCCGACGTGCCTTGGCAGTGGAATCCCATCGGGCAATTGATCGAGCGGGTCCGACAGGAAATTTTGGCTGAGATGGACCGGCAGGGCGTAACGGTGGACCCCGCGCGGCTGGACGACACGGCGCTGCTAACCCGGCTGGTGATGAAGCGCTGTATTTACGGGGTGGATTTGAATCCGTTGGCCGTCGAGTTGGCTAAGCTGAGCCTCTGGCTCCATTCATTTACGGTCGGAGCGCCGCTGAGTTTTCTGGACCATCATCTGCGGTGCGGCAATTCGCTGTTGGGAGTGGATGTGCGCACGGTGCAACGGGCCTTAAAACTGGCCGAGGGCAACCAATTGGCCCTCTTTGCCGGGCCGTTCGCCGGCCTGTTGGACCTAACCAGCCTGATGCTCCAGGTGGTGGAAAGAACGGACGCCACCCTGGCCGACGTCCAAGCAAGCGCCCAGATCTACGACCAGTTCCAGAAGCAACTGGCGCCTTACAAAGAGATTTTGGACCTATGGATGAGCCAATATTTCGGCAACGGAGGCGTGGAGGAGTTTTTGCGCACCGGCGGTCCGGAAGTAACGGCCATCCTCCGGGAACAGCGGGCGCCGACGCCTCAGGAAAAAACCCTCCTGGAGCAGGGCCGACAACTGGCCCAACAAAAACGCTTCTTCCACTGGGACCTGGAATTCCCCGAAGTCTTTGTGGATCTTCGCCGTCGGGACTGGGCCGAGAACCCCGGCTTCCACGCCGTCATCGGAAACCCACCCTATGGGGCTGATCTAGATGTATTGGAAGAGAGATTTGTAGCGCAAGTGTGCCCGATCAGCACCGCTCGAGATACTGCGGAGTATTTCTTGGAACGTGCTGATTGGGTAGTGCGAACGGGCGGAAAAATAGGAATGATTGTGCCCAAATCGATCTCCTTCTACAACCAGTGGACAGGCTTTCGAAATCGTATAATCCGAGATCGGATGGTTACCCACCTATTAGATGTGGGCATTGCCTTTGAAGATGTAAACTACGAACAGCTAGTAATTACGTTTCAGAAACTTCCGCCGCAGGCTGATTCCCACGTCGTCATTGACGGCAGCAACCCCCTACGCAGATACGAATTCTCCAAAACGATAGAACATCTTGGCCATGTGAAACAGACTTTAATGAACAAAGAGGGTGTAATCCTCTTTCGGCCTATCAGCGACTTGGAAGAAGAATGCATTCATAAAATTCTTACCAAAAGCTATCCGATTCGTTTCCTTGCCGATAAAGTGTTTCGGGGGCTTTATATTCCGGATAAAAAGAAGGCTACCCTTAAACCGGGGCGCTATCAGTTCATCAACAAGGTGCCCGATGTGGGCCGCTATGAGATTCATCGGATGGTTCACGTGGATCTGCCAGATCTTCGTGAACGGCAGAAGGCAGAAAAGATTCTAACACCTCGGCTTTTTTTCAAGGTTTTGCGTGGTAGGCGGCTGGTGGTCTATCCCGATGTTTCCGGAGTGTTTCTCACCACGGAGAAACTAGTCAATGTTGTGCTCAAACCGGATACAAAATATAGTTTGCTCATGATAGCCGCTGTGGTGAATTCGCCCGTGCCTTCGTTTTACTTGCAGAAAATGCTCTTTAGTGGAACGACCGAGACTTCGCGGGTTATGGATGAGGAATATTCCGGGCGCATTCCCATTCCGCGTATTGCTTTTACGACGGGGCAGGAGGAGCGGGAGCGGCTGAAGCAGGAGGGCCAAAACCTGGCGGAGGCCTGGGTTGCCGACAGAGAGAAAGAAATCGCCGACAGAGAGAAAGAAATCGGAGCGGACAGCCGCTGGGATTACCCCTTCGGGCAGTTTCTGCAGGACGAGCTTGGCCGGTGGGTTCAGGAGAGGCTCAGGCCGATCCATACGCCCGATCCGCAGTTGGTTCGGCAGCATAATGCCGATCCGCGTAACCAGGATTGGCAACTGCCTGAGGCCGGGCCGGTGGAGCAAGCCGACGTAGTCCACGATCTTTTGGCCTATCTGGCCCAGCAAATGATCCTGATGAATCAAGAAAAACAGCAAGAAATCCAAGGTTTTTTGGCCTGGTTGGAGCGGGAAATCGGCGTGGCGCTGAAGAAGGACGGCAAGAAGCAAGAGGAGAAGGATAAGAAGAAGCTAAGCGGCCAGTCTCGGCTATCCAATTACCTGGGCGATTACCAGAAAAACCAGCCACACCTCAGCCTGGAACAGCTCCTGGACCTGCTGCGCCGCAACCGACGGCTGTTGAAGGTGGACCCCAGCCGCCGGGCCTTCCAGGAACGCCTGGCCCAGGAGTACCAAGCCAGCCTAGACAAACTTCTGCCGCTCAAACGCCGGCTGGCCGCCACAGACCGCCTGATCGACCTGGTGGTCTATTGTCTGTACGGGTTAGAGCCGGAGGAGGCGGCCCAGGTAGAACAGGCAATCCTCTCGGCCGCCTCAAAGGAAGAAGAATGGTAGCATTTTAGCCGACTGGAGCAACCTGCCATTCCCCAGGCGGGCTAAACCCAAGGTGTCATTCCCGCGCAAGCGGGAATCCAGAACGTAGGAGGACTCCATGTTGCCCTGGTCCCCCGGTGTTCCACAGCAACACTCCAGCAGGTACAAAAGAGCCTGGACTGCTGCTTATGCAGGAATGATACATCGGCTTCCTCCCTTCGGCTAAAATCCATTCAGCAAAAATGGTACGACAACCCTTGGTGGAATTTCCTTTCGGAACCGGAGTACAGAGCGATGCGAACGGCAACGTGGATGTTGGGTGTGGCATGGTTGATGGGTTGGGGGTTGGGTTGGGGGTGGACGGGGGTGGGAGCGGCCGATCAGCCGCAGTGGGGACATGTTTGGACCCGAAACATGGTCTCCCCGGAAACTGGACTGCCGAGCACCTTTGATCCGGGCAAGCTGGATTCGGCAACCGGCCAGATCGACCTGGCCACGACGAAAAACGTCCGTTGGGTGGCACGCTTGGGCAACATCACCTACGGCGTGCCGATTGTCGGCAACGGTCGGGTGCTCATCGGCACCAACAACGCCCGGCCCAGGGATCCGAGGTTCCAGGGCGATCGGGGCGTGCTCATGTGTTTTGACGAACAGGACGGTCGATTCCTCTGGCAACTCAACCTGCCGAAACTCACCCGCATCAAATGGGCCGACTGGTTTAACATCGGCATCACTTCGGCGCCGACGATCGAAGGCGACCGGGCCTACTTGGTTAGTAATCGGGGAGAGTTGATGTGCCTGGATTTGAAGGGTATGGCCGACGGCAATCAGGGGCCGTTTCAGGAGGAAGGTCGGCTGATGGCAGAAGATGGCCAGCCGCCGCTCCAGCCCACCGCCCAGGACGCCGATATTTTGTGGCTTTTGGATATGCCACGGGAACTAAAGGCCGAGCCGCACAACGCCGCCAACGGTTCGCCCATGATTGTAGGGGATCATTTGTACGTATGCACCTCCAACGGCGTGGAGTGGACGCATAAGTTTGTCGTCCACCCGGAAGCGCCCAGCCTGATTGTGGTGGATAAATACACCGGTCGGCTCATTGCACGGGACAATTTTGGCATTGGCCCGGACATCACCCACGGCCAGTGGAGTTCACCTTGTATGGGCGAAGTCAACGGCAGGCTGCTGGGCTTTTTCGGCGCCGGAAACGGGGTGCTCTATGCTTTCGGCATCTTGCCGCCGGAAACCCGGCCCGCTGAAAAACCGCTCCTTTTGGACCCGGTTTGGAAACTGCACGGCCATCCGTTGGCCCAAACCCAGGACCACGTACCTGTCGATCACCAGCACGACAGCACCTCGTACCAGGTAACGGCTAACCCGGTGTTTTATAAAAATCGGATTTATCTGGCCTTCAGCCAGGAACCGTTCCATAATATGAAGCAGGGTTGGCTGGTCTGTGTGGATGCGACGAAAACGGGCGATGTCACCCGGACGGCCATTGTCTGGTCGTATGATAAGATCGGCGCCAGTACGGCCACGGTGGCCATTGCCGATGGGCTGGTCTATGCGGTCGGCTACTACGGCACGCTGCATTGCCTGGATGCGGAGACTGGCCAGGTGTATTGGACCCACGAAGTGGGCGGACCCGCCAGCGCTTCGCCCCTGGTGGCCGACGGCAAAGTGTATCTGGGCACCGCCCGACAAACCTTCTGGATATTCCAGGCCGGTAAAGAGAAAAAGGTCCTGGCCGAAATCCGAATGCCGGATAAAATTTATGCCTCGGCTACGGCTGCCAACGGCGTGCTGTATGTTCCGACCTTTCGGTTCCTGTATGCGGTGGCAGAACCGGCCGGTCCCAAAGCACCCTCGGACGTTTCCCAATAACCCCCAAGGAGCTGCTTTTTGCTGTTTTTGTAACATTTTAGCCGAGTGAAGCAACTCGTCCCTACCCTGGTGGGAGGGGCCGACGGAAGGGAGTCATTCTCGCGCAAGCGGGAATCCAGGTAACACTTTAGCCGATTGAAGCAACCTGCCTCTCGCCCGACGGGAGAGGCAGGCGGAGATCGAACCCGGGCCAAAGGTGTCACTGCCGCGCAAGCGGGAATCCAGAAAGAACCACCCCACATGGCTGGATTTCCGCTTAGATGGGAATAACTCTGGACTGCTGCTTTCGCAGGAATGACACACTCCTGCCCTTCCTACGGCTAAAATGTTACCTGTTTTTGTTGGTCGATTCCCCTATTGACCTTCGCAAATCTTAGTGACAGACAAAATCCCTGATTTTCAGCCACCGGCTGTGTCTCTTGGTTTTGCGAAGGTCAATAGTCGATCCCAGCCGCCATACAAATCGGATCATCCGGAAGAGGCGTTATGAATATGAAGAGGCAACGACGGAAAGTTTTCTCGGACCGGCACGCTCAGGGTGGGCTGGTAGTTCTTTTCAGCGTGGGAGTTTGGCTGCTGGTGGCCCAAGGGCCGACGGCCAAAACGTCCGGCTTGTTAGGGCGTTCGCTGGCGGCGGTCCAGGCCGGGCGGAGTACTCTCTGGGCTGCGGAAACCGGGGAATCGGCTCCTAGCCAACCTGCTCCCACTCCCAAAGAGCGGGAACTGGTTGAAACCTATCCGGACGGCAAGAAAAAGGCCGTCTATGCCCTTGGCCCCGACGGGGCAAAAACCGGCCCGTTCAAAGAATACTACCCCGACGGCAAGACCAAAGCGGAAGGCGCTTACAAAAAGGATCAACTCCACGGGCCGTTCAAGGCGTTTCATCCAAACGGCAAATTGCAGATTCGGGCCGTCTATCGGGAAGGCCAATACCACGGCCAAGTGGAAGAATTCGGCGAAGACGGCCTTCTGAAAAGTCGGGCCAACTATAAAGAAGGCCAGTACCACGGCGTGGTCCAGCACTACGAGGGCAAACAACTTGTCCGGGAGGAGTTTTGGCTGGATGGGCAGTTGATTTTGCCTCGGTCGCCGGGGATGTTGGCGGCGGAGCTGGCTGCCATCCAGAAAACGCCGGTGGAAACGGTGGGCCAAGTGCCCAGTCCAACGCCCGCCGTGGTGCTCAAGGCGATCAAAGACCCTGCGGCCCACGCCCGTCGGGAGGCCGGTCTGCGCGTGCTGATGAACTTCCGATGCCTCTGCGGTGTTCCCTATAAAGACCTCAAACTGGACTGGACCTATATTGCCCACTGCGAGGCTGCCTGCTACCTGCTGTCCAAGGTGGGCCAGTTGGACCATACCCCAGCCAATCCCGGTTTGCCGGAGGAGGAATATCGGTTCGGCTTCGAGGGGACCAGCAAATCGAATCTGCATTTTTCCACAGGAGATTCGTCGCCCAGCGAAGCGGTCCGAGGCTTTATGGACGATTCGGATCCTAAGAATATCGAAGCCCTGGGCCATCGTCGATGGTGCCTCAATCCGGCCATGCAGAAGACGGGGTTCGGCTCCGGCTGGGGCTATACGGCCATGTGGTCGATGGACCATAGCCGCTCCGAAATCCCCGACTACGATTTTGTCGCCTTTCCACCACGGGGGGTGGTGCCGGCGGCAAGCTTCAAAAGCCATTACGCCTGGAGCGTCTCGCTCAACCCGAAAAAGTATCAAACGCCGGACGCCACGACGGTGAAGGTGCAGATCCTGCCGGCCAAGCTGAGCCTGAAACCGCCGGCACTGGAAAAGGCGCCCGCTTCTCTGCCGATCGGCTATTTCCGTGTAGATACCGGCAATATGGGAATTCCCAATTGCATCATTTTCCGACCGGCTGGATTTAAGGTCGTCCCGGGAACTGCCTATTGGGTGGAAATCACCGGGCTCAAGACCATCCGGGGCGAAGACGCCAAGCTGGGTTATTTGGTAGCCTTTATCGCTTTGTAATTTCCGGGCAGTGGGAAGAGGTAACATTTTAGCTTCACGGTATCCACCGGGACCAATGACTACAATCTATGGTGTTCGAGCCGATTTTTAGCCCCTACAACTCGTATGGGCCTGCCAGGGTGGATACAGGCAAATGAGCCGAATGGAGGAGCGCTGTTTTCCCCTCTCCCCCCGGTGGGAGAGGGTTAGGGTGAGAGGGTTAGGGTGAAGGGGACATTCTAAATAGGTCCACATAATTGCGAAAGTGTTCAAGGGTGCGAAATACCTTCGGTTTCGGGGGTGCCAGTAGTCCAACCACTTCCGGTTTTTTGTGGACTTATTTAGGCTCGACTTTTGCCATTTTAGGGTACCCGGCATCGGGGCAATGGCCTAACTGTTTGTGAATCTTGGATTTAGGAAAATGCATGAACAAATGTAGTATGATTTGTAACTTTCGACAACACAAAGAGTTACGGAAATTGGCAAAAGTCGAGTTAGGAGGACGGCCATCTGGCACACCTTTTTATACGTGCCGAAATGGGCCCACTTCCAGCGGCCCCCTGACCCGGCCTCGGCTTCGCCTGGGCCGGGCTGTCCCGCTAGGGGAGAGGCGGTTTGGTACCGTCGGCTAAACTGTTACGGATTGCTTTGCTCGGACGAACCGGTTCCATTGTGCCATAATGATCAGATGATCGACTAAATTTGACCCCCAAGGAGCACGTCCGAATGACCCAAGCCTACACGCCCGGATTGAAGCTGGCCCGGCGCATCCGGCATCGGGTGTGCCGACGGCTGCCCATGCTGGGCGAAGTATTGGTCCAGGTGGGTCAGCAGGTGCAGGCCCAACAGGTCGTTGCCCGCACGTGGCTTCCGGGAGAGGTTACGGTGGTCAATGCGGCGCATCGGCTGGGGGTTGATCCGGCCGATGTGCCCCGGCTCATGGAGGTGCAGATGGGCCAGACGGTCCAGGCCGGCCAACTCCTGGCCCAGACCAAAGGGCTGTTCGGCCTGTTTCGGAGCCAACTGCTGGCCCCCACCGCTGGAACCGTGGAAAGCATTTCTGGGGTTACCGGCCAGGTGATCCTTCGGGGGCCGCCGCAGCCGATCGAACTGCTGGCCTACTTGGCCGGCCGGGTCACAGAGGTCCTGCCTGGCGAAGGCGTCTGGATCGAGGCGGAGGTGGCCCTGGTGCAGGGGATTTTCGGCGTCGGCGGCGAAGCGTATGGTCCGATTCGGCTGGCTTGCCAGCGCCCGGACCAGGCGCTGACGCCCGATTGCCTGGATTCCTCCATGCACGGAGCGGTAGTCATAGGCGGCGGCCGAGTGTCCGTTCAGACCCTCCAGCAAGCCCGCCAACTGGGCATCTCGGCTATCGTTACCGGCGGCATCGACGACGAAGACCTCCGGCAGTTTTTAGGCTACGATCTGGGCGTGGCCATCACCGGCAGCGAATCGCTGGGCCTGACCCTCATCCTCACCGAAGGGTTCGGCGATATTGCCATGCAGGAGCGTACCTGGCAACTTTTGGCTTCGCATGAGGGCCGATTGGCTTCAGTCAACGGCGCCACGCAAATCCGAGCCGGTGTGATCCGGCCGGAAGTGGTCATCCCGCTCCAGCAACCGGAGGAGTGGCCGGACAGTTCCTCTGCCCGGGACCCCGTTCCGATTTCCCAGGCCATCGTCCAACTGGCCCCGGCGGATGGCCAGATTGGCCAGACAAACGGATCGACTTTGCCGGAGACGGAACGGTTGGCAATGTCGGGTGTTTCGGACTCTGGAACCGGTAGAACCTATGCAGTGCTGTCGGCCCACGCCGCGTCCGAGGCCGACGCCGATTCCCTGCCGGTTGGTTCCGACCGGAGCTGGCCAACGTTGCAGGTGGGCAGTCTGGTTCGGATCATCCGGACGCCGTATTTTGGACTGGTTGGCCGGGTTACCGATTTACCGGCCACGCCGCAGGTCTTACCTTCCGGGGTCAAGGCCCGGGTGGCCGAGGTGCAACTGCCCGACGGCCAACGGCTGATCGTGCCCCGGGCCAACCTGGAATGGATCGAGGAGGACTAAACGGATGTATCATTTTCCATTGGCAACTCCGCTCCAATCCGGAACGCCCCTAGGCCCGACACCACCGGATGAAAAAAGACGGATTTTGTTTCCGGAAGGAGGGCGACCGTCGGCCAATTCTGTGGGGCTGAGATCGGTGGTTATTGGTATTAATATTTATATTATTTGGGGAGCGGTTTGGGGCGGGATATGGCTCGGATTGGGCCAGCAGAGGTGGGCGGCAGCGGGGGAGACACAAAAATCGGCGGAAAAGACGGCGCCGGTTTTGCCGCCCGGCGGCTTGGAAGCCAGGGATGCTCCCTGGGATGACGGCAGCCGGGTGCTTTTGCGGTGGGCTTTGCCGTCGGCAGACACAGCGGAGGCGAAACCTCCCCGGCAGTTCCGCATTTGGCAGGCTGCTGAACCTGCCGGGCCGTGGGAACCGGTGGGCCTGGTCGAACCCAAACCCAAAGATCTCCGCCGTGGCTGGATGGAATATCTGGTCGAGCGCTGTGAGCTGGGCCGGGAGTATTACTTTCGGCTGGTAGCCGTTGGGGCGGATGGGGGAGAATCGGCCCCGGTGCTGACCGGGCCGGTTCGGACGCAGCGGCAATGGTTCGACGGAAGCCGAACCTGGTTGGCTGGGTTCGTGGTGGTGGCTAGCGCCCTGATGCTGTGGGGCATTCAGCGGGCACGCTCAGGCCGACCGGTCCATGTCCGACGAATTGCGGGGCTGGAAGCGGTCGATGAGGCCATTGGCCGGGCCACCGAAATGGGCCGACCCTGCCTGTTCATCCCCGGTATCCAGGACATGAACGACATCCAGACGATAGCCGGTCTGACGATCCTGGGCCGGGTGGGAGAGACGGCGGCCCGTTATGCGGCCCGTGTGGAAGTGCCCACCTGCCGATCGTTGGTCATGACGGCGGCCCGAGATACGATGCAGGCGGCTTTTTTGGCGGCCGGTCGGCCAGACGCCTACCGGTCGGAAGACATCTACTACGTAACAGATGAACAGTTTGGTTATGTAGCCTACGTTACCGGACAGATGGTCCGCCAAAAGCCCGCCGCCTGCTTCTATATGGGCGCCTTTTTCGCCGAATCGCTCATCCTGGCCGAGACCGGAAACGCCATCGGCGCGATCCAGGTGGCCGGGACCGCCATGCCGTCGCAATTGCCCTTCTTTGTGGCCGCCTGTGATTACACGCTCATTGGCGAAGAGTTTTTCGCCGCTTCGGCGTATCTGTCCGGCCAGCCGGATCAACTGGGAACCCTTTGGGGCCAGGATATGGGCAAACTGTTGGCCGGCTGCCTGATCCTGGCCGGTTCCCTGATGGCCACCCTGGCCGCACTAACCGGCTCGGAATGGCTGGCCGACTGGACCCAATTCCTCCAAACCACCATGTTGCAGTAAAAGAAGTAAAGGTAACACTTTAGCCGAATGAAGTAACCCGCCTCCCCCAGGCCCTTGGGAGGGCTGGTGAAACGAGGCTGAAGCCGGCTGAGATGTCATTCCCGCGCAAGCGGGAATCCAGAAAAAAACTCCATGGAGCCGGGGTTTCCACTTGCGCGGGAATGCGTCTGGATTCCCGCTTATGCGGGAACAAGCTGGATTCCTGCTTACGCAGGAATGACACATAGACTCCTTCATTCGGCTAAAATGTTACCTTTTCGGAAGGACGTCGGGCATGAAACGGACGATTCCGCTGCTGATCACGTTTGTTTGTGGGGTGGTGCTTTTGGCGGCCCATTTTTCGCCTTACACCCACCGATGGGGCGAAGCGGCCATGATCTGGTTCGACATCCTGGCTTCCATCGCCTTCCTGCTGGGCGGCGGCAATTTGCTGAAAGTGCATCTGAAAAAAGTCGTTACCCAACAGGCAGGTTGGGCCTACTCGCTAGTTACCGTGGTGGCTTTTGTGGTTACGCTTTGGGTGGGGCTGGTCAAATGGGGTGTGCCGCCGGCTGCTCATCTGGAACACTACGGCGAAAGTTTTGCCCACCTGCCGCTGGAGGAGTTTCCGTTTACGTATTCGGTTCCCGGCCAATTGCCGGAAACAGCAGGCCGACTGCTCCTGCCCGCTTCCGTCCGCGCACAACTCAGCCAGGCGGACGGCCAGGTGGTTTTCCGAGGCTGGCTCTTGCCGAATCAAAAAACCGATCTCCTGGCCTATCATCCCACGTTAGCCTGGCGGTGTTTGGTGGAGCGACTGGCCGAGGTGGCCCAACCGCCGGAGCACTTCCGGGGCCTCCTGGCCTACTATCCGGAGCCGCAGGCCCTGGCCTTCCGAGGTTCCATGACGGCCCAACAGCGGGCGGAACTGGAGGCCCTGAGTACCTCGGCCGCCTGGCGGGCGGCCGTCTCGGCCCTGTACGAAGCCGGTCAACGGCAAACAGAAGTCGTTGTGCCGTCGGCGCCGGAACGGTTCAGTCCGGAGGAAGCCCGAAAGATCAGTCCGGCCTTGGACTACCAGCCGGCCAGCCGAACGCTGCGAATCCAAGGCCCGATGAGCCTGGCCCAGCGCCGGGCCTTGGAGGAGCAGTTTCCCTTGGCCCGGCCGAAAGGCGCCGCCCATGCCGGAGGAACTTCCTCCGACCGACAGACCCAGTTTGCCGATCCTTATGCCCAAGCCCTGTGGAAAGCCTTGGAACAGCGGGGTCCGCTCACCGCCCACCAAGC
>Ga0197142_1003841_pt1 | contig 12371 bp, 11 predicted proteins | sample GBS60_MetaG_FD_148614 | JGI IMG/M metagenome (GOLD analysis project Ga0197142, IMG submission 148614) | Sediment microbial communities from Great Boiling Springs, Gerlach, Nevada, United States - GBS 60_MetaG | ecosystem: Environmental > Aquatic > Thermal springs > Hot (42-90C) > Sediment... | reverse complement strand
TGCAGCAGGCGATGGGCAGCCGCCAGATTCACCGCGTGATTGCCCAGACCGCCCCCGACAGAGAGCCATGCCAACTGGTGGAGCGTATCCGGGAGGCGGTGCGACGCAACCACAACGGCAGCGAGGACTTCTCCGTGCTGACCCAAGAGGACCTGCTCGCCCGCCTTTTTAGCCTGCTGCGTATCATTTCGGTCGCCCTCACGGGCATTACCTCCATCGCGCTGGTGGTCGGCGGCATCGGCGTGATGAATGTGATGCTGATGAGCGTGACGGAGCGCGTGCGCGAGATCGGCATCCGCAAGACGGTGGGGGCGCGTCAGGGCGACATCTTCTGGCAGTTTCTGTTCGAAGCGACCCTTATTGCTTTGGTCGGTGGTGCTATCGGGGTCGGCATCGCTTGGCTGGCTTGCCGCCTGATTGACCGCTACACGGTGCTGCACCCGCTGGTAGAGTTGAACACCGTTCTGCTGGCGTTAAGTGTTTGCGGACTGGTCGGACTGATTTTCGGCACCGTGCCTGCCTATCGCGCCGCTACACGCGATCCAGTCGAAGCCCTACGCCACGAGTAGTCCCAAATCGACTCGACACCGCTGTCTATCGGCGAGAAGGAAGAAGCGGGATGTGGAAAAGGCGTGCTATCAGAAGGTAGAGCAGCGCGCTGCTACCGCCTACAATCAGCAGGGTCAGAAGCGAGGCGATGTTCGGCTGCCAGCCCGCCAGAAAGGGGGTCAGCCAGCGGTGCAGCAGGAACGCCCACAAGCCCACTCCCAGCGACGCCAGCCCTATCTGCAGCACAGGACGCACAAACGGCTCCGTATCCGGCGACTCAGCCGGGGGAAGCCGCCGCCGCAACGCTAACAGCATCCAGACCAGCTGCAGCATCGCCGCAATCGAGGTTGCCAACGCCAGCCCCGCATAATCCAGCCAGCGCATCAACACAAAACAGAGCGGCACAAAAATCCCCGTCACCGCCGTCCCAATCAGTACGGGCGTCAGCGAATCGCGCAGTGCAAAAAAGGCACGCGAAAGAAGCGCCTGTCCCGACCAAGCAAACAAGCCAAGAGCAAAGCCACGCAGCGCCACCGCCACCATCTGGGTATCTTCTGGTCGAAAGCGACCGTACTGGAGCAGCACACGCCCGATGTCCTCCGCCAGCACCAACAGCAGCAGGGTGGTGGGCGCGGTCATTGACCAGACCAAGCGCAAGCCGCGCTTCAACACGACTCGCAGCTCGCGCCATTTGCCCGTTGCCGCCAGCGCGGTCAGCGCAGGGAAAATCGCCAACGCCACACCCTGCCCCACGATGCCCAGCGGTGCTTGCATCTGACGATTGGCATTATCCAACGCCGAAATTGCGCCCGGCGGCAGCCACGAGGCGAACACGCGCAAAATCAGCATGTAAATCCCCGGCAGTGACAACCCAAACATCACTGGTAGCATCAAACGCAGCACCTGCCGCACCCCCGAATGGCGCAGATCCAGAAGGGGGCGGTAGGAGCTGCCCAAGCGCACCATCGCCCACAACGGCATTAGCACACTCCCCACAAAAGCGCCCAGCAACGCTCCATACGCCAGACCTACAATTCCCCACGGAATTGCCAACACCAGCCCACCAAAGATAATGCCTAAATTGTAAATGTTCGGTCCCAGCGCAGGCACCAGAAAGTGGCGACGGGCGTAAAGCGTCGCCATCATCAGCCCGCCCATCAGAAAAAAGATTTGCGATGGCAGCACGATACGGGTCAGGCGCGTCGTCCACTCATAGCGCATCGGGTCAAAGCCCGGAAAAAGCAGTGCAACCGCCCACGGCGTGATTAGCTCCAGCAGCAACACCAGCACAGTGGTCAGCCCCACCATGAGCGTGAATACCGATGAGAAGACGCGCCACGCCTCCGCTTGCTGCCGATTCTCCCAGTAGCTCGAGAAGACTGGCATCAAAGCCGACGAGAGTGCCCCACCCGCCACCATAAAAAAGAGCAGATCAGGAAGCTGAAAGGCGGCTCGATACGCATCGGTCCACTCATTCTGCCCGAAGCGATAGGCAATCACAGTATCCCGCAGCATGCCCAGCAGGCGGCTGACGGTGATGGCGCCCATCATGAGCACGGATGCGCGCGCCCAGCTGTACCCCGTGCCCGATTGCCCCGATTCACTTCCCATCGCCAGACAGGCGCAGCCCCATCACCCCCACCACAATCAACCCAATAAAAAAGAGCCGCCAGAAATGACGCGATTCATTAAAATAGAGAATTCCTATCAGCGCCACACCTATCGCCCCGATGCCTGTCCAGACAGCATAGGCGGTGCCAAGAGGGATATGCCGTACCGCCAGCGCCAAAAAGAGCAGGCTCAATAGCCCTGCCACCACCACAACAGCGGCAGGCAGTGGGCGCGTGAAGCCGTCCGACAGCTTCAGGGCAACCGCCCACACGACCTCCATCATGCCAGCAATCAGCAGATAGAACCATGCCATTGCGCACTCCACACAGGCGTGAAATGCCTCTACCCTGTCTCACGCAGATATTGAACACCCTGCTGAATAAACGCCTCGCGCGGCACGCCTGCCGGCAGTTCATAGCGCGAGGCGAATTCACGCCATTCCTCGATAAGAGTCAAGGGTCGCTCCTCCTCAGCACTCGTGCTGCGGGCAGCGCGTGCGTCGCGATACATGCGCAGGTCGAGATGGTAGTGCAGCGCTCGCGCCCGCAGCTCACGCAGCAGATTCCCATCAAGCCCCGTGCGATGCTCCGGCATCAAATTATAGACACGCTGGCGCACGATGGCGTTGTCGATATTCACCGATTCGGCACGCATCTGAATCTGCTCATTAATCTCAGCGGCAGTCAGTTCCCGTGCATCGATAGGCAGCAGGTCATACACAGGTCGGGTGGGCACTCGCAGAAATTGATGCATGCGCGTCTCCACCTCGTACAACACCAACCCTTTATCCTTGCCCGCCTCCTCCCAGATGTTGTTGCTGGTGAACTCGGTGGCTCCTGCGTAGATGGCATTCTGGGCGACTGGTGTGTAAAGATGCCAGTCGCCCAGAGCAATATAGTCCCAGCCGTCGCTCAGCACCTGTTGGCGTGAAACCGGGCGTTCGACGGCAAAGGGGGTAAGCCCCTCCAGAATGCCATGCAGCAGCAATAGGTTGACCTTTGCATGGGGGTCTGGCTCGATGCGCGTGTTGGACAACGCATGAAGCCCGCGTGAGGGCACGCATAGCAGGTGGACGCCCAACGAGTCGATAAAGAGGCGCTGGATGTGGTCGGCAACAACCTGCACCCCCGGGATATGCTCAAAGAGGGTGAGGATGCAGCTGCTTTCGGTGGAACGCGGCGTCTCGTGGTTGCCGGCAATTATCACCAAGGGGGCATGATGGCGCTCTTGTTGCAACCGACTGATCAGTCGGAATGCTTGGGTTAGGCTGTAGTTTGGCGGGCGCACCGAATGGAACAGGTCGCCGGTGATAACGATGAGGTCGGGCTGATGTTGGTGCGCCAGATGGAGTGCCTCGCGAAAGGCTTTCAGCACATCCATCTCGCGCTGATTGATGCCCTGTCGGGTCAGGCGGCTGTAAGCGCGATAGCCGAGATGCACATCGCTGATATGGGCGATTCGCATGGTTCACCCTTAGCGGCGTGCGCCCACACGCTGGTTGAGATGGTTCTCCAGGTAGACCTTGCCGTTTTGCACGGTACTCATCACTTTGGCGAGCGCGTTCTCCAGTTCGGTGAGCACCTCGTAGGCGTATTCGTCGGCGCCTTGGCGGATTTGCTGCGCTTTTTGGCGTGCCACTTCGATCATTTCGCGTGCTTGCGCCTCTGCCAGTTGGTACACCTCGGTCTGGGCGAGCATGCGCTCCTGCTCGGCGCGGGCGCGCTCCAGAATCGCCTCCGCCTCCTGCCGCGCCTGATTAAGAATGCGCTGGGCTTCCTCGCGCGCCTGCTCCAGCGTCATGCGCGCTTCCATCTGAGCGCCACCCATCAGGCGGTCGGTCTCACGCAGCACGCGCTCCGCCTTGTCCAGGTCGGCAGGCAGATGCGCCAGAATCTGCTGCACCAGGTTGAGGCATTCGCCTTTGTTCAGCCCGAACACAATCGGTCCGAGGCTGCGACTCTTCTCCAGCATCTGATCCAGTTCCCGCAGCCATCGCCTAATGGTCAAGACATCCGTGTTCATCATCGCTTGGTCCTCCCCAACTTGTGCCTTGTGTTGGCTTGGGTAGCACGGGCAACCCTAACCTATCACTGCTGATGGATTCTCGGTCTGCTCTCCTTCTCCTGCCGATGGTGTGGTGAATTTTCGCAGCAGCTGCTGATGCACATTCGGTGGCACAAAGGGGCTTACATCACCGCCAAGCCGCGCCACCTCTTTCACGATGGAGGAGGAGAGAAACGCATAGTGCTGGTGGGTCATGAGGAAGCAGGTATCCACTTCGGGAGCGAGTTGACGATTCATGCTCGCCATCTGGAACTCGTACTCGAAATCGGACACGGCACGCAGTCCGCGCACGATGGCGCATGCGCCCATCTGCTGCGCGAATCGTGCCAGCAAACCCTCCAACTGAGTGACGCGCACATTCGGCAGGTGGGCACAGCACTCCTGCAGCATCTGGACGCGCTCCGATAGGCTAAAAAGGGGTTTTTTCTCAGCGTTCACGGCCACGGCGACTATTAGCTCGTCGAACAGCCGTGCCGCCCGCTCGATGACATCCAGATGTCCGAGCGTCGGCGGGTCGAAGCTGCCCGGATAGACCGCCCGTCGCACCCTTTTGCCTGCCTCCGCCATCCCCCAGAGTCTACCCGACGGCAGTGCTTTGTGGGTACAATTGGGGATACAAGGAGGGTCTGAATGGCGATACTGGTCGACTCTCACTCGAAAGTTTTGGTGCAGGGTATCACGGGGCGCGAGGGCGAATTCCACACGCGCCAAATGCTGGAGTACGGCACGAAGGTGGTGGCGGGCGTCACACCGGGCAAAGGCGGCATGGAGGTGCTGGGCGTGCCTGTCTACAACACTGTGAAGCAGGCGGTGGAGGCGACAGGCGCCAATGTCTCATGCATCTTTGTGCCTGCACCGTTCGCTGCGGATGCCATCTTGGAGGCTGCCGATGCGGGCATACCCCTTATTGTCTGCATCACCGAGGGTATCCCGGTCCAAGACATGATTCGCGTGGTGAATTATCTCAAAGGTTGCACCCAGAGCCGCCTGATTGGTCCCAACTGCCCCGGCATCACCACAGCGGGCGAATGCAAGGTGGGGATTATGCCGGGCAACCTGTTCCGCAAAGGCAACATCGGGCTGGTCTCCCGCAGCGGCACGCTCACCTACGAGATTGTGCATGAACTCACGCGCGCTGGGCTGGGGCAGTCAACTTGCGTGGGCATCGGGGGCGACCCGATTATTGGCATGACTTTTATCGATGTGTTGCCGCTGTTTGAGGCAGACCCACAGACCGAGGCGGTGGTGCTGGTGGGCGAGATTGGCGGTTCCGACGAAGAGATAGCTGCCGAGTATATCAAGCAGATGAGCAAACCGGTGGTGGGCTTTATTTCGGGGCGCACGGCGCCACCGGGCAAGCGAATGGGGCATGCGGGCGCAATTATCTCAGGGGGTAAGGGCAGTGCCCAGTCCAAAGTGCAAGCGCTAAGCGAGGCGGGCGTGCCCATCGCCGACACTCCTGCCCAAATCCCCCAGCTTATCAAAGAGCGGTTGTAGCCAGTAGGGGCACGGCATGCCGTTCGGGCGCTTGCCGCAAGCGCGAGTGCCTCGTCCGCATACTATAGAGACAGTCAGCGTTGGGAGCTGGGGGTCGGCGCGGGCGTTAGCGTTTTTTGAAGGGGTTCCATTTGCGGCGGCGCAGCTGCTCCTCTTGGCGGGCAATGGCTTTCATTAGCCGGCGCATCTCTTTGAGCTGCTGCACCAGCATATTCACCTCCTCCAGTTTCGTGCCGCTGCCCCGCGCAATGCGCAGTTTACGACTGTAATCTAAAATTTCGGGGTGGCGACGCTCTTTGGGGGTCATCGAGAGGATAATGGCTTCTATGCGCTTGAGCTGTCGGTCATCGTCGGGCAGTTCGCCCAGCTGACTTTTGAGCTGCTGATAGCCGGGCAACAGTTTCATTAACTGCCCCAGCGGTCCCATCCGCTGGATTTGGCGAATCTGCTGGAGCATATCTTCGAAGTCGAAGCGTGCCTCGCGCATCTTTTTCTCCAGCCGTTTCGCCTCTTCCTCTTGCATGGTCTGCTCCACCCGTTCGATGAGGGACAGCACATCGCCCATGCCGAGGATACGGCTGGCGATTCGGTCGGGGTAGAACGGCTCCAGCGCGTCGGCGCGCTCGCCTGTGCCGATGAATCGCACCGGCTTGCCCAGTACCGCCTTGAGCGAGAGGGCGGCTCCGCCCCGTGCATCGCCATCCATCTTGGTCAAAATGACGCCCGTCAGCTCCAGTCGCTCGTGGAACGCCTGCGCGACATTGACCGCTTCCTGACCAGTGGTGGCGTCGACCACGAGCAGGATTTCCTGCGGTTCCACAGCGGCTTTGAGGCGCTGCAGTTCCTCCATCAGGGCTTCGTTGATTTGCAGGCGTCCCGCTGTATCCAGCACCATCACATCCAGCCCGTTGGCGCGTGCATACTGGATGGCACGCTGAGCTGTCTGAATGGCGTCGGAGGCGTTGCCCTGTGTTGGGGTAAAGACGGGGATGCCGATTTGCTGTCCCAGCACCTCCAGTTGTTTGATAGCGGCGGGTCGCTGCAGGTCGGCAGCCACCAGCAGCGGGTTGCGTCCCTGCGAGCGCATCCACCGCGCCAGTTTGGCCGCGGTGGTCGTCTTGCCAGAGCCTTGCAAGCCACACAGCATCAGAATCGTGGGGGGCTGGGCAGCCCAGCGGATGGGTTCCGCTTCGCCACCGAGCAGCGCGATGAGTTCGTCGCGCACGATGCGGATGACCTGCTGGTCGGGTGTGAGGCTTTTGAGTACCTCCTCGCCCACCGCTTTTTCGCGCACCCGCGCCATAAACTCCTTCACCACGCGGAAGTTCACATCGGCTTCCAGCAAGGCGAGCCGAATCTCGCGCAGCACCTCGTCTACGGTCTTCTCGTCGAGGCGTCCCCGTCCCCGAATCCGTTCGAAAATGCCCTGCAGCTTCTCCGTCAGGCTCTCAAACATGGCACTTAGAGGATACCTGTCTGGGGGTATCCTGAAAAGGGATGGAGCATGGGGCTTTTGACCCGGCGCGGGTGTGGCTTTATCATGAGCGGTTGAGCGCGATTCCCGAGGAGATGGGGCGTGTGCTGGAGCATGCGGCTTGCTCGCCCAACATCAAGGAGCGGCGCGACTACTCCTGTGCGCTGTTCGATGCGCAGGGACGATTGGTGGCGCAGGCGGCGCATATTCCCGTGCATTTGGGGGCGATGCCTGCCCTGATGGAGTGGCTACTGCCCCGCTTTGAATGGCAACCAGGCGACATGGTGCTAACGAATGACCCCTATCACGCGGGCACGCATCTGCCCGACTGGACTCTGGTTGCACCGGTGTTCGTTAGGGGTCGCTGTGTGGGATTTGTGGCAAATCGGGCGCATCATGCCGATACGGGCGGTGCGACGCCTGGCTCGATGCCGCTTGCGCGCGAGATTTTCGAGGAGGGCTTGCGCATCCCACCCGTCTATCTGCTGCGTGCCGATACGCTCCAGCAGGATGTGCTGCGCCTGTTGCTGACCAATGTGCGCACGCCCGAGGAGCGACAGGGCGACCTCTATGCCCAGATTGGGGCGAACCGTATCGGCATTCGGCGGCTGCAGAGCTTGCTGGAACAGGAAGGCATCGAACCGTGGCTGGAGCGAATGGAGCAGCTGCTCCGCTATAGCGAGGCGATAACGCGCGCCGTTTTGCGCGAGCTGCCACCCGGCGAATATACCTTTGAGGATTATCTGGACGATGATGGGCATGGCACGCGCACCATCCGCATCCGAGCGACGGTGCAGGTGCCCGCAAGCGAGCCGGGCACGATTCGGTTCGATTTCACGGGAAGCGCGCCGCAGTGCGCGGGCGGCATTAATGCGCCTGAGGCGGTGACGCGCTCCGCCTGCTACTATGTGGTACGCTGCCTGATGCCTGCGGATGTGCCGACGAACGCCGGCTGCTGGCATCCTGTGGAGGTGATTGCACCGGAGGGCACGGTGGTCAACGCTCGCGCACCCGCCGCAGTGGCAGGTGGCAATGTGGAGACTTCGCAACGCATTGTGGATGTGTTATTGGGTGCGCTGGCGCAAGCCTTACCTGACCGAATCCCCGCCGCTTCGCAAGGCACGATGAACAACCTCCTCTTCGGTGGCTATGACCCCATCCGCCAGCGACCCTTTGTCTATTATGAGACCATCGCAGGAGGCGCAGGTGCCTGCCCCCACGCCGATGGAGCAAGCGGCATCCATGTCCACATGACTAACACTCGCAACACCCCAGTGGAAGCCATCGAGAGCGTGTTTCCTGTACGCGTGCTGGAGTATCGACTTGCCGAGCGCACGGGTGGTGCAGGACGCCATCGAGGTGGGGACGGGGTGATTCGCACCTTCCAGTTCCTGACCGAAACGACCCTCACGCTGTTCACAGACCGTCGTCGGTATGCACCCTATGGGCTGCAAGGCGGCAAGGCGGGCAAGCGCGGACAGAACCGTTTGCTCATCGGCAATCGGCTGGAGACGGAGATTATCAAGGGCACGGTGCGTGTGCCCCCTGGCACTCTCCTCACCATTCGCACGCCCGGCGGAGGCGGCTGGGGCAGGATGAGTGTGTTATAATATAGGGGAGAGGGTATCAAGTCTTTTCTCACCAACCCCACCACACGGGGGGCGCAGTATCCCCGCCTGCGCCCCCCGGTGAATGCTAATGCACGGACATAACTGGCAGTGGCTGGATGAGCTGACCTGGCGCAGGCGGCGTGTGGCGATGGGCTTGATGGCAGGCACCTCGCTGGATGGTATCGATGTTGCCCTCGTTGCCATCGAAGGCTTCGGTCGCAATCGCCAAATTCAAACGCTGGCAACCCACTTCGAGCCTTACACGGATGAGGAGCGGGACGGTCTGCTGGTACTCATGCGTGCAGGTAGCCCAAAGGCGTTAACGGCATGGAACACCTATCTGGGTGAGCGTTTCGCCGAGGCTGCCCTATCTGCCCTTCAAAAATCGGGCTTATCGACGGTCGACTTCGTTGGTTCCCATGGGCAAACAATTTGGCATGCACCCAATGCGCACCTTTTCGGGCGTGCCGTGCCCGGAACCCTCCAGATTGGGGAGCCAGATGTGATTGCGGCGCGCCTGGGTGTCCCTGTGATAGCCGATTTTCGCCCGCGCGATATGGCATATGGCGGACAGGGCGCGCCGCTGGTGCCCTTTGTGGACTGGCTACTGCTAAGCAACGACACAGAGACGCGCGCCGTTCTGAATCTCGGCGGGATGGCGAACCTGACGGTGCTGCCAGCCGGTGGCTCGCCCGATTCCATTCGGGCATTTGACACAGGTCCGGGCAACGCGCTCATCGATTTGGCAGTACGCTGGGGCACAGGTGGGCAGCAGCAATACGATAGGGATGGCGAGCGGGCAGCACGCGGGCAGGTGATACCTGCCTTGCTGGAGCGTCTGATGGCTCATCCATTCCTGCAGCAATCACCACCCAAATCCACAGGGCGCGAGGTTTTTGGCGAAGTGCTTTTTCACCAGATTCTCCGCGAATTTACCTCCACTACTCTGGACGATTTGGTTGCCACACTTATCGAGTTCACGGCGCGAGCGATTGTGGTCTCGCTGGAGCGGTGGGTGCTACCTGAAATGCCTGTACAGCGACTGATTGTGTCGGGTGGAGGTGTTCACAACCGCACGCTGATGGCGCGCCTTCAGTCGCTGTTGCCTGCCATCCCAATAGAGAGCAGCGCAATATACGGCATCGATCCCGATTTTAAGGAGGCAATCGCTTTTGCGCTGCTGGCAGATTGCTATCTGCAGGGTGAAGCCGTTGCCTATCCTGGCACAACAGGCGTGGCGCAGCCGGTGCGTTTAGGCAAGCTCTGCTGGGGATAGTTCAGCTGGAGGGCTGTGCCAACACATCCGCTAAGGCTTGCTCAAAGGCTTTCAGGGTGGGCACGCTACTTGCCAGCAGGCTCAACCGCTCCCGCTGCTCGATGGAGGACACTTGACTTAAGAGCGTGTACTGGAAGCAATACCAATCGCACGGACAGAGTTTACAATTGCCCCCCTCCTGCAGGTTCCCCCCGCTTCGTGAGGAGAACTGCGCCGCGCGCCCATTCGGTTCCCCCTGCCCGCAGGGGGAACCTTATGGAGGGGGTCTTCAGTCTTTCTTGTTTTTGTAAGCTTTGCCCACGCGATTGGTATAAGGATTTACACAGCTCCCACCCCCCCAACCCCCACATTGGAGGCGCCTCGCACCGTTTGGCTATCCACAATCAAGGTGCTGGGGGTCAGCTCTTTGTCGTGTGCTAGACGGACTGCTACACGCAACTGCGCCTAGATGGGCTGCCAGACACCGAGCCGAAACACGGTGGAAGTGGTACGAAACGGTGGTGGAAGGGGGGAAGTCGTGTGGGAGGAGTGTGCGCCAAGCGAGGAGGGAGAAGAGGGCGTTGAGGATTTGTGGTGGGGGGGTGGGCTTGGTTTGGTAGATGCGCTTAGGCAGGCGTGGTTCGATGAGTTGTTCCTCTTGGTCAGTGAGGTTTGTTGGATAGGGTTTGCGTGTTGTGTTCATAGGAGGATTATTCCACATTTTTTGCTTCCAGTACACGCTCTCACATGTAGGCTACAAACAGCAAAGCCACGACATTCCAAGCGAATTTGAAATCAAGTTTCAATCCCTCACAGGTAGGCTACAAACGAAGACTAAAAATTATAACCCCCCTGCTGCGATAATTGTTTCAATCCCTCACAGGTAGGCTACAAACGTGGAGAGGAGGTCTTCGCCCAGGTCGATCTCCAGGTTTCAATCCCTCACAGGTAGGCTACAAACTCCAGCGACTTCATGCAGCACCTCCCATCAAGCGGAGTTTCAATCCCTCACAGGTAGGCTACAAACTATTGCAACGCGTACTTGATATATTGCAAAGCGAATGTTTCAATCCCTCACAGGTAGGCTACAAACCTTCTTCAGCTTTAGGTTGTTTGCGTGCTGTGTCTAGTTTCAATCCCTCACAGGTAGGCTACAAACCCGTTTGTGCCGGGTGAGAGGGAGACCTCGTTGTCGCGTTTCAATCCCTCACAGGTAGGCTACAAACGTTTAGGCATTTCTGGCCTAAGTTGGTTCTCGCTGAGTTTCAATCCCTCACAGGTAGGCTACAAACATCGAGCCATTTGGTGGCTAAGGCACCGGTGTATGTTTCAATCCCTCACAGGTAGGCTACAAACTCGACCTGCTCGATGATATCTTCCACCTGTGCCCGATGTTTCAATCCCTCACAGGTAGGCTACAAACTCTATTGTAGCCTTTCACGAACGCGAACTACCTCATGTTTCAATCCCTCACAGGTAGGCTACAAACTGGAACCGTGAAAAACACTCTGAATAGACCATATCGGTTTCAATCCCTCACAGGTAGGCTACAAACACCTTCCCTGATTGTGTTCAATGGGGGGTTGTATTCGTTTCAATCCCTCACAGGTAGGCTACAAACATTTAATGCAGCTGTGCCTGCATTGATTTCGATTATGTTTCAATCCCTCACAGGTAGGCTACAAACGCGGACATATCCGCCCGAATCAGACACGACCGATTCGTTTCAATCCCTCACAGGTAGGCTACAAACGGAATGCGTGGCAGTGAGCTGCTTGTGCTTTCCATCGTTTCAATCCCTCACAGGTAGGCTACAAACCCGAAGCTGTCGTTGCATCTTCGGCGTTAATTCGAAGTTTCAATCCCTCACAGGTAGGCTACAAACTCCCCCTGGCACAATTAGAAGAAATGCTTCGCCGCCGTTTCAATCCCTCACAGGTAGGCTACAAACGGTAGTCACGCGAGCCGCCCCTTTTGCGATACTCAGGTTTCAATCCCTCACAGGTAGGCTACAAACCTGAACCAGTTTCCGACCCCAACGAGATAAATCGAAGTTTCAATCCCTCACAGGTAGGCTACAAACCGAGCCTGCAAAACCACGCTGATTCAGTAGACGCCAGTTTCAATCCCTCACAGGTAGGCTACAAACTCTGGACAATTTAGATGAACCAATAGAATTTTATCAGTTTCAATCCCTCACAGGTAGGCTACAAACCAACCCCTCTGGCGTGCGGGTGTTGTCGCCCGCCCGCCAGAGGCATTCCCTCTGAACTCAAAATCTCCACTGCGCCCGATTGTCAAGGTGCACCAT
>Ga0197142_1003839_pt1 | contig 12377 bp, 9 predicted proteins | sample GBS60_MetaG_FD_148614 | JGI IMG/M metagenome (GOLD analysis project Ga0197142, IMG submission 148614) | Sediment microbial communities from Great Boiling Springs, Gerlach, Nevada, United States - GBS 60_MetaG | ecosystem: Environmental > Aquatic > Thermal springs > Hot (42-90C) > Sediment... | reverse complement strand
GCATCTTCATATCTTTTTTCTTGCCTATATATATCTCCCATAGCTACATAAGGGTCAGAAAAATTTGGTCTTATCTTTACAGAAGCTCTGAATTTATCAAGAGCCTGGGTATTACTTCCCTTTTTCATAAGAGCCAATCCTTCCTCATAAAGAGAAAGAGCTACACAGAAGTTGTCAAGTTCTTGAACTCTTGTTAGAATTCTCTCTGGAAGACAAAAGTATTTTTTGAGCTCTTCTAATCTTTTTTTCCCAGAGCAGTCTCTTCCAAGAACCCTTGATGAAATGCTATCTACCTCTGTTCTTATCTTACTCACGAAAGAATCGTAAATATCTTTCAGATCTTGCAAAGCTAATTCTTTTATTTCTTGATCGAGTGAATTTACTTTTGGTTGAACCGATACATATACATTACAAAAATTCTCTTCCTTTGCTAACGAAAGTTCTTCTCTTATTTTGACATAACTTAATAGGGCATCCGAAACTTCCGGCTTTACGGAAACTTCCAACCTGCACATAAAGTCATATCCATCTCTATCTTTATCTCCCTCCATACAGTATTTTTCTTTTTTGAGTTCTTCAAACTTTTTCTTCAAAACTTGATTTGAAAATGCAATGAACCGAGAAGACCAAATAGTAATCTCTACAAAGTAAGATTCATCTTGAACATCGAATTTAAAAGTTGATGAAGCACTAAGATCGGGAGCTAAAAATGATTGTTTTGAATCTTGCATAACCGTTGCACCCTTTTTATCTGTAACTTTCAGTAGAGAAAACATCCCCACCTTCGTTATAATAGGCTGAATCCTCTCAAAATTTTCCTGCGATAGATTTTCAGGTTTCTCAATCCTTGCAGATATATCAAAATTATATCTTTTTGGTCCGCCGCACGAGACGAAAATAAACCCTAATGAAAAAATAAAAAAAACAAAAAATGCTCTTTTCATAACTTTAATTACCCCCATCCAAAAAATATAAATATATAATAAATGCAAATAAAATAATAGTATATAAAAATAATAATAATAAATAATAAAAAATTATAATAATAAAACTAAAAGATATAGCAATAAAAATTTTGGTATTTTTCGTAAACTATATTTCGAACCTTTCACCAAAAAACCTTTCACCCTAGCCCATTATTAATTCTTTGTGAATCACCAAAATAAAAAGGGATTGAAATAGGCAATTCACTAACAAAAAAATAATAAAAATAAAATAATAAAAATATTATAATAAAAATTATTGATAGAAAAAAAAATAATAATAAAAATTATAATAGAACATTTCAAAATTATCGTTGGGAAAATGCGAAAAAAGAAAATAAATTTTTGAATTTCTGGTTAAATCATTAGTAAAATTTAATAATGTATCTTTTAATGTATAATCACCTAAAATTTTATCTTATTAGCTATTTGAACAGTTATTAGGAAAAGTTATGCTAAATCTAATAGAAGATGAAAAGGGAAAGAATCGTTAGGAAAAGGGAAACTAAAAGCAGAAACAAGATTTCCAATCTAAAAAGATTTTCAGAAAATTTAAAACCAAATAAATTGTTTTTCGAGAGCTTCTCAAAAACAGTAGATATCATAGCCTCATTGATAGGAAAATCAAATAGTAGCATCAGTAAAAAAGAAAAAAGCAAAAGTTATTCTTTGCTTTCTGGATTGAAAAAAGACATTATAGGAACATCATCAATAATTTTTAGCACAATATTAGGTATAATTGGTAGGGCAATTGGATGGAGAAGATTATTCCTGATACCTATTGAACTGCTTGCAACCTTTCTTGTAGCAACATATATATGTGTAAAAATATCATATGAATTTGGTTTTGACCCAAAAGAAAAAAAAGAAAAAAAATTTATATTGGACTTAGTACTCAAAATCCTCACATCAAAAGAAATAATAAAAGAAAAATCTAAAACATACTTTAACTTCAATCCCAAATCTATTTTCATACTTGATAATCTGAGAATCAACCAAAAAATCATTCGTAGCATTTATGAAGAGATTGAAAAAACATATAAAGAAAGATTAGAAAAAATATGACAGAAAGCGAAAAAATAAATGAAAAGACAAGCGAAAAAACCAATCTAATTAAGATACCTCTTTAAGACACCTGAACTCCTTCAAGTAGTATAGATGGCGTCAGAATTTTTCCTTCAATTGAAAGATCATCAAATATAACTGGATTTTTAAGAAGTTCAAATATGTTCCCAGATATCGTTGTATTTTTAAAACCCTTACCTACCGATGGGATATACCCCCTACATCCCACGGAAAAATCACCCTTTATAGGATCAGAAGTGTGAAGACCGATTATTTCTGAAATCAAAATAACATCTGAAAAAGAGTAATATTTCTCTTTGCTTTCGTCGCCTGGTAAGATAACTAACGAAGATATTGCGGGAATAGGTTGAGATAGAGGATTAGGTCTAACAGCACAAGCTGTATTTTGCATATTGAGTTTTTTCGCAGAAAAAGCATGAGTTATAAAATTCTCTATAACACCATTTTTTACTATCGGAAAATTCTTCTTTTCTTCTCCTTCATCATCAAAGTAAGTGATTCCCGGTGCAAATTTCAAATCTTCTTGAATCTTCTTACTAAGACCTGAAAGAGAATCAAAAGAAGGATAAGCTAACTCAAAAATAGAAAGTGAGTCACTAAAAACCTTTTTGCCCAAATCTTTTTCTGTAAATCTTGAAAGCTTTGATATTATTTTATCCGCTGAAAAATTTTCTATCATGAACTCAATAATCTGAGCTGCCACTTTTGGCGGAAAAATGACTTTGAATTTTCCTGCATTCAATCTGACTTCATCAAAGTTAAAATCAGCCAAAATTTTGTTAGCTATATTCTGAGGGGAGATCTTACTTGGAGAGAGAAAAGATTCAGAAAAATAAACAAGTTGCCTTTGGCCATTTTTTTCTCCCCCAATTGCTCCATATATAAAATGAAGTGTTTTTCTTTCAACTAAATCTAAACCTTTTGAATTTACTATCCTTCTTGTTTGAGTTGCCTTACCTATGGATACCTTATCTACGACCAATTTAAAATCCGCTCTCTGAAATAGAATATCTAAAAGTTCATCAATATTCTCTTGATTTACATTCTTGTTTTCTCCCAAGTTTGCTCTTATTTTGTTTGTTGCACTTTTTGGGATCTCCAACTTTTGCTCTGAGATTGGTTTATCGAGTAGGATTTGATTTTTTCCGAATTTCCTTCCAAAATCTTGTGCAAAAAAGCCTGTCTTTCTACCATCAGAAAACCTTATCGCAACAACATTTTTTCTTCCCCGCTTAGCTTCCTTTTTAAACTTACTTTTATTGGTAGTGGATTTCTCTTCGGTCCCTTCACATATAAACTCTTCGGATACTCTCTCGTAAATAAACACCTCCCATAATCTGAACTTTTTAAGTTCCGGAATAATTTTTTTTAGCTCCATGTTCTCTCTTGGTATTTTTCTTTTATCCCTTTCCTTTTCTCTTACTTTTGATTTCTTCCTATCTTTTGTATATGTTATTTTTCAATTATTCTTCAATTTAAAAAATTTACTTTTTTGAGGATTTTTGTTTAATATAAGAAACTATTTTTTGAATTGTTTCCTGATCAAAAACAAGAACTCTTCTACCTTTAAATTTATCATATATCTTTTTTATCTTTGATTTTTCTGCGAGGCGAGAAAGAAGCCCTTCTATGCTTTTTTTTGTTTTATTTATACCGTATTTTTTAAGTACGTTTTTAAGCTCTAAAATACCAATTGCTTTATATTTACTTCTTAATGCAAGTGGATTATATTGCATATAGAGTTTCTTGAGTTTTTCAACATCATCGGATGAGAAGACTCTTATTTTTCTTTTACCTATGCTCACGAGCTTACCTATCTTTTTCTTGACTATTTGGTTTTCTATACTTTTTTCACCAAATCGTAGTTTTAGTTCTTTCTTCAAAAAACTAACCGCTTCCCTTATACCTACAAGTTTATACCTCCTTCTTAACTCCCTTTTCTTTTCTTCCAAGGTTTTCCCCATCGTACTACCTGATGCAACTGCCTTAACTACTCCCTTCTTTTCTTTTTTCTCCTTACTATTTTTTTTTACTTTTCCCGAATTTTTTCCTACCATACAAATTCCACCTCCCTTCAACCCCATGACCTATCTTTTTACTTAAATTTATTAATTCTATGAAGAATTTTCCTGTTTTTATTGCGTAGGAGGTAAAAACACAGATTTTTACTTTTTTTGGTTTCAATCTACTTTTTAATTTCTAAGCCGAAAAAGAAAAATCTTTTATAGTCATAAAGGATATTTTCTGCTCCTACAAAGATAGTAAATGGCTCCATTCTACCTCCTAAAATAGTTCTCATATTTAGGGGTTGATAACCTATGATTTCTCCTCTTATGAGAGAAAAGGGAGGTTCTATCTCTATATAGAAAGCCGGCGAGCTTCTTATAAAACCTGTACCCACTGAAGAAAACAATTTTGGGAAATACACACCTAAAACAGAATTAAATTTTATAATATTTTCCCCTGGTGGAGATATAGGTCCGAACTCAAAAAATAAATCTCCTGTTCTGAACCTTGCAGAAATTGATTGAGAAGTTAAAAATTTTTCTTCTTTTATTCCACCTTCAAACCTTACACCTAAATCAAGTTTTAAAGAGGAAACATTCTTTTCAGCTTCTCCTACGATCCTTTCAGTCTTTTTCACTATGTTTTCCGTTCTTGAAGCTAAATCTTTTATCTTTGGTGAAACAGAGTTTATATCATCTATTATGTTTTTTATCTTTTCTTTATCCTGCCCCATCAGTGAAATAATTCCTTCTTTCTCTAACGACGCCAAAAGCTTCTGAATATCTTCAGAGGATTTCAAAAGCCTTTCTGAAATTTCCCTTGCATTTTTAGTTATCTCTCTTACATCAGCAGAAGATTGATTTACATTTTCCAGAACCTTCGGACCTATTTTATTAAAAGTTTCATTAATATCACTTATTAGCTTTCTCATATCCTTGATTAGATCCTCACTTTTTTCGACTACTCTATTCAAACCTTCTGTTGTTCTCTGAATAGATTTTGCTTGGCTTACATCAGAGACAATTGAGTTGAGATTTTCCACGAGCTTTCTTACAGATTTCATAGTTTCCGAAAATTCAAATAGTGCCTGACTTATATCACCGGTTATTTGAGATATTTCACCCTCGCTTTTTTCCAAAATTATAACATCTCCGTCTTTCAGAGTTTCTTGCGATTCTCCTTGCTCTATTGATACGAACCTGTCTCCTAAAACTCCTTTCATTTTAAGCCGAAACTTTGAATCTTTAGTAATTTTTACTCCACCTCTTATTTGAAGAGTAATTATAGCGTTTTTACCGTCTTCGGATAAGTCTATTTTTGAAACTTTGCCTATTTGGACACCGCTCAAAACAACTGGACTTCCAATTCCTAAACCTTCAGCCGATGATGAAACAAGCTTTACTGTGTATCCCCTATATTCTCCAACTTTGAGTATTTTCCGCATTGTGAATACCCCCGCGATTATTCCGAGGGTAATAAACAGCAATGTCAAAATAAAAGATATTTTCGGAAATCCAAACACACCAATTTAAATTTAATTTTAAACCTTCTTTTTTTATCGTAGATCCTTTCCCTATCAGATTACCCTCCCCAGCCCCATTATCTTCCCTTCCACTATGCTTTTTCCCATAGCTTGACGAGAAAGAACGGGTATCTTATCTCCTTTTATATATTTTGAGGCAATTTTACCGTCCTTTTCGTATGTTATGCATATCTCACATTCCTGATTTATGAATATTGCATCCTTTACTTTACCAGCTTTATCTACTGGAACAAGGATAATTCCCACACCACCTTTATTCTGTATTTTTAATTCAGATGACTTAACCGCTTTTATAAATTGTTCTGTTGCTACAACTATAAGATTATCATCTTTGCTTTTTGCAAGAACACAAAGAGTAGAGTCGTCTGGTGAAAGTTCTATTGCTTTTGAAATTCTTGCTGTTATGTCGCTTTCCTCAACTCCCAAAATCATGCCTTTTTCTGTTATGAAGAAAATCTTATCACCCTCCGAACACTCCACTGCATCTTTGAGCTCATCTCCATCAGATAGTTCAAAAACTACATCACCTCTTGCTGTCATATCATAAACCTCTTTGAGTCTGAACTTTTTAGCGAAGCCCTTTTTGGAAAGAAGTATGAGAAACTTTTCCTCATCGGCTGGACCGACATATATCACTTCTTCATCTTTTGAGAGCCTTACAAGAGCTTTCGCGGGTGTCCCTTTTTCTGACCATCCCTTCATTTTAGATATTTTTGCTCTATAAACTTTTCCAAGATTGCTAACTACCGTAAGATCTTCCGACGCAAAGAAGGAACTCCTTACAGGAAGTCTTCTTACTTTTTCTGTTTTTGCAAAGACATTCACAAAAAAGTCATGAGTGACAACAACCTTTAACTCCTCGCTTATAAATTCTTCTTTAATCGGAGGTTCAGTTCTTATTTCAGTTCTTCTCTGGTCTCCGTATTTTTGTTTTATTTCTTCAACTTCCTCTTTTATCACTTTCTTGAGCTCGTTTTCATCTTCTAAAATGAGTTTGAGTTTTTCGGCAAGCTTTTTTGTTTCCTCATATTGTTTAGTTATAGTTTCTCTTTCAAGCTTTGTAAGTCTGCCGAGCCTCATATCAAGTATAGCTTGCGCTTGAATTTCTGAGAACCCAAATTTCTTCATCAGAGTTTCCTTTGCAATTTTTTCGCTTTCGCTTTCTCTAATTATTTTTATTATATCATCAAGAATACTTATAGCTTTTAGATAACCTTCAAGTACATGAAGTTGATGTTGAGCTTTTTCAAGTCTGAATTTTGTTCTTTTAAGTACGACCTCCTTTCTCATCTGAATAAAGCTTTGAAGTAAAGTCATAAGGTTAGCCTGAATTGGCTGTATGCCCTGAATAACGAGCATATTAACAAGGAATGAATCTTTAAGACCGGCCTTCTCATAAAGCTGAGCAACTATCGGATCAACTTCAAATTCCGGTTTTACCTCAACTACAATCCTTATACCAGTACGGTCAGATTCATCGGCAACCCTTATTATTCCATCTATTACCTTTTCACTAGCGAGCTTTGCTATCTTTTCTACTATCTTAGCTTTGTTCTGCTGGTAAGGGATCTCATAGAAGACTATTACTTTTGATTTCTGTCCCCTTTCAATTTTATACCTTGCGTATATTAACAACTGCCCCTTACCTTCACCGTACACCTCTTTGAGATCTCCAACAACTATTCCGCCTGTGGGGAAATCCGGACCCTTTATTATTTTCAGCACTTCATCAAGTGTAGCTGATGGATTATCAATAAGAAGTAAGACAGCATCACAAACCTCTTTTAGATTATGAGGCGGGATAGATGTACTCATTCCCACCGCTATTCCGGATGTTCCATTTACAAGGATATTTGGAAATCTTGCAGGCAAAAACTTTGGTTCAGTCAAAGACTCATCATAGTTCGGAACAAACTCGACTGTGTTTTCTTGTATATCTTTGAGAAGCTCTTCGGCGAGTGGAGTTAAACGAGCTTCACTATATCTCATCGCTGCTGGTTCATCTCCATCTATTGAACCAAAATTACCTTGACCATCTACAAGTGGATACCTCATTACAAAGTCTTGAGCCATTCTCACGAGAGCATCATAAACAGCCTTATCTCCATGAGGATGATACTTTCCTATACAGCTACCGACTATCTTTGCACTCTTTTTATACTGAGATTTAGAAGTTATCCCCTCTTCCCACATCGTCCATATTATTCTTCTCTGAACTGGTTTGAGACCATCCTGAATATCTGGAATAGCCCTACCTATTATGACGCTCATTGAGTAGCTCAAATAAGATGACCTGAGTTCCTTTTCTATATCTACCTGAATCTGCCTCATAAAGCCTATTTTAAAATAAAAAGGTTAAACTTTGTAAAAAATCAGAATTCAATTTTAACTGTTCAATTTGATTTTGAACGGATTAAAAACTTCAGGTATTCCTCTATGAATTCATCTATTTGTCCATCAAGAACTTCTTCTGCTTGGGTTGTCTCATATCCTGTTCTATGGTCCTTGACAAGTTTATAGGGATGAAGTATATAACTTCTTATTTGATTACCCCACGCTATATCTTTTTTTTCAACGAGACTCTCCTTTTCTTTCTCCTTCTTTCTTCTTTCTAATTCATATAACCTTGATTGCAGTATTCTGAGAGCCATCTGTTTGTTTTTATATTGAGACCTTTCGTTCTGACAGACGACAACTATTCCTGTTGGGATATGCTTTATTCGTACAGCAGAATCTGTTTTATTAACGTGCTGACCTCCTGGTCCCGATGCTCTGAAAGTTTCAATTTCTAAATCTTCTGGTGCTATATTAATCTGAATTGAATCATCGATTTCTGGATAAACCGTGACAGCAGCAAATGACGTGTGCCTTCTTCTGTTAGCGTCAAAAGGAGAGATTCTTACAAGTCTATGTATTCCCGATTCTCCTTTGAGGTATCCATAGGCATATTCTCCTTGAATAAGAAGAGTCGCGCTTTTTATACCAGCCTGTTCTCCTGGGGTTTTATCTATTATTTGCACATCGAAACCGGATGATGTTGCCCATCTTATATACATTCTTGCAAGCATTCCTGCCCAGTCCATACTTTCAGTTCCGCCCGCTCCTGGGGTTATATCTAAAATAGCGTTCATTCTATCGTATTTATCAGAAAACATAAGGTCTATTTTGAGCTTCCGCAATTCTTTTTTTACCTTTGGCAAAAGTTCGTTTAATTCAGCGAGAGCATCTTGCTGATTTTCTGTTTTCCAAAGTTCGTAAAGGACTTGTGTATCTTCTATAAGTCTTCTTACATTTTCAAATTTTTCTATTTTTCTTTCCAACTCGTTTTTTCTCATCATCAGATTTGAGATAGAGGAAAAATCTTTTTCTCTTTCAAGGATCTTTTGGATATTATTAAGCTCATCAAAAACGGCATCTAAGTTAGCGGTAGATTTTAAAATTTCAAAGTCTTTTTGGAGGTTATCTATATCGCTTTCCAAAATCTGAATCTTCTGCATTTAGATTAATTTATTAATGATATTATTATTATTGATATTAGATAGAAATTTAAAAAAATAGCATTTTTGAGTTATCAAATAATATTCAATTATTCTTTTTTTTCATATACGGTTATTATTTTTTCGGGTTTGAAATAATAGGGGGAGGCTTTATCCTTCTGAAAATCTGAAAAACAAAAATGAAAATACCAGAAGAAAAAAGCAAATAAGAAAAAAATCTTAAAGAAGAAAAACTTTTTAGAAAATCAGATTTAAAAAAAGTAGAGAGAAAAGAAATTATAAGTCCGAGATTTACCAATATAAAAGTTATAGCAGTAAAGATGGGATTACCCCTATAAGTTCCCTCTTTGAGACGAGGTAATATCCACCAAGCAACTCCCGCTACAAAGTTAAAAAACCATCCAAAAATCATAAAATCAATATGGACTGGAACCAGAAAAAGAAACCTGAATTCAGGAAATACTTTTGATAAGGACAGAAGAACTCCCAAAAAAGCTCCAACTAAAAGATAAAAAAACGAAGCCGCAACAAAAATCTTTGATAAAGTTGGCATAATTTTAGTTATCTATTTTATTCTCCGCAATATATGCAAGACAAAAAATAAGCATCCAAGAAACTGTAAAAACGAAGAAATCGTAAAAATATACTTTAAAATCGGAAAAGACAGAAACGGTTCTGAAATAAACCTTAAAAAAAGTCCAGAATTCAGCATGACAAACGATGATAGAGTAAGGAAATCTTTTTCTTGTATCTTGATTTTACCTCTGGGAAACATCCAAAATGCAACTCCAAAAATCAGATTAGTTATCCATCCAAGCGTAATTGCATGAATTGACACAGGGTAAAAATTCGGACGAAAGAAAGAAGCAAAAGAAAGCAAAACCCCCAAACATAAAAAGATAAAAGCGGTCCTAACGAATAACCTTGAAACATAGGGCATAAATCTTAAAACCTATTGTTAGTTTAGTTTGAAATTAAAAAGATAAAACAAAAAGCAAAAGAAAAATAATCGGGTTTAAAGAAATTTGGATTTATTGATTTGGTTTGCTACTGAATTAAAATTTTAGTTTTGAGCCGAGGTGGCGGAATTAGGTAGACGCGTCGGACTTAGGATCCGATGGGGTTCTCTCCCGTGCGGGTTCGAGTCCCGCCCTCGGCACCATTCATAAATCTTTACTTCCTAATTCGGTTCCCTCTTCCACAGGTTTCTCTTCTTCCAGGAACTTGGATTTCTCAACGCCCTTTACTTTTTCCTCTTCTTTCAGCTTTTCAAAATAGATCTTTCTTGCCTCCTGAAATATCCTGTTAGCCTCTGCTTCGGAAAGTCCTGGAATATCTTTTATTTTTTGTAAGGGAGCAAGAGCTATATCTTCTATGGTTCTGAAACCGGATTCCCACATAAGCTGCATCTGCTTTTCCCCTATACCAAGCTTTTTGAAGAAATCAGGGAGCATCTCTTTTAGCTTTTCTCTTTCTGATTCACTCCTGACATTTATCTTTATACCTAATAGTTCAGATGCGAGCTTTACATTTAATCCACCTCTACCTATTGCAACGGATAACTCATCATCTGGGACAACGACAATTGCTTCTCTCTGCTCACCTTCTGTCCTCCTTATCATAATAGCAGAAACTTTTCTCACTCCAAGAGCATTAGTTATAAGTTGCTGCATATTTTCTGTATATGGAACTATATCTATTCTTTCTCCGCCAAGCTCTTGAACCATACTTTTTATTCTCATTCCTCTCACACCAACGCATGTTCCAACTGGATCGATATTGCTGTCTATAGATTCTACAAGGATTTTTACTCTTGCCCCTGGTTTCCTTGCTATGTTTCTTATCTTTATTATTCCCTGCTCTACTTCGCTGACATTCTTTTTTACTATCTCTTCAACGAACTTCTTATCTATTCTTGAAAGGATAATCTCAGTTCTGACGAAAACTCCTTCATGTTTCATTTTTACATCCTTTATAACTGCTTTTACTGTATCTCCCTCTCTCAATTTGTTGTCTTGTGGAGCAAGCTCACTTTGAGGAAGAATTCCAATCACATTCCTACCAAGATCAACATAAATAATCTTCTCCCGTCTTATTCTTTCAAATTCTATTTTCTTTATCATCCCGGTTACGAGCATACCTTTTTTCTTTGAATATTCTTGATATACCGATTCTTCTATTGCACCTGATAATCTTGCAAGAAGCAAATTCTTTGCAACCTGCGTCCCCCTTCTTCCCATAGTTTTAGGGTCAATAACTTCGTAAGCTTCATCTCCTAACTCTGCTGTTGGGTCTATTTTTCTTGCATCCTCAATAGATATTTCCGTAAGAGGATTTGATACCTTCTCAACTATTGTTTTTTTTCTGTATATCCTAAATTCTGAACTATCCTCATCAAACTCTACTATGTATTGAGCATCCCCTAAAACCTCTTTTGCAGTCTCTGCAAGGACATCTTTTACAGTCTGAACCAATGATTCTTTACTTACGCCCTTTTCCTCTGCGAGAGCCTTGAGTGTAAACCTTATGGGTTCAGGCTCGCTCTCTTGTATTTTAAGTACCTTTTTCCCCGTCATATTTTTATCTCCCTCCTAAATTTAAGATTACTTTGATACCTCCAAATAAAAAACAATACTCAATATAAAAATAAAAAATAAAAAAATAAGATAAGAAATATTTTTAAATATTACAAAAAAATAGAATTTTACGAAAACGCAGGAAGGGAAAAGATAAAAATATAATAAAATAAAAATAATATAATATAAATAAATAAAAAAATAAATAAAGAAAAGGAACAAAAAATAATGAAAATAGAAAATAAAAAAATTTAGAAGAAATGAAAAGAGAAAGAGTTGTGGTAAAAATAGGCTCATCTGTTCTGCAAGACAAGGAAAATCCTTATCTTCTAGATAAATCCATATTTGAAAAAATTGCAAAAGCAATATACGAGTCAAAAAGAGAAAAGAGCGAACAGAAAACAATACTCGATGTTATTATTGTATCATCAGGGGCTATGCTTTTGGGAATGTTAGAGATAGAAGGACAAAAAATATTCCGACAATCAATAGGGAAGAAACAAGCTTTGTGTGCAATAGGGCAACCAAAACTTATGAGTATGTGGGCGGAAGCTTTTTCAAAAGTTAATTTAAAAACTGCTCAAATACTCCTAACCCATGAGGACTTTTCCTCAAAAACAAGAAGTCAAAACATAAAAAATACAGTGGAAGAACTACTAAAAATAGGGATAATACCCATAGCTAA
>Ga0197142_1003836_pt1 | contig 12381 bp, 12 predicted proteins | sample GBS60_MetaG_FD_148614 | JGI IMG/M metagenome (GOLD analysis project Ga0197142, IMG submission 148614) | Sediment microbial communities from Great Boiling Springs, Gerlach, Nevada, United States - GBS 60_MetaG | ecosystem: Environmental > Aquatic > Thermal springs > Hot (42-90C) > Sediment... | reverse complement strand
GGTGCGCGACGGCGAGGCGGTGGGCATCTTCCCAGAAGGCGAATGTAGCGAAACGGGCGAACTGATGCCTTTTCTGCCCGGCGTGCTGCTGATTCTGCGCCAGACCCATGCGCCTGTGCTACCAGTGGGCATCTGCGGCACCGAACGGCTTATCCCCTATGGTAAACTTTTCCCAAGACCCGCATTTAGTGTCATCATTGTTCGCTTTGGCTCCATAATCCCAGCTGAACAAATCCTTGCCCTGCCCTCCCCCGAACAGCAACTGACATTCCTGCACTCTCAGGTGGCACAACTTATAACCTGTGTGAAGCACCCGTCTCCTGCGCAGGAGACACGCGGTTAACAACGAAAAAAATACCGGATGGACTGGCGTCAGGAGACAGCGACAGGTGATTGGCGTGTGGTGGGCGAGCTGGAATTTCGGCGTTCCCGCTTCCACTGGCTCACGCGCCCGATGTCGCCTTTCGAGATGATGGATGATGCCGTTGCCTTCTTTCGCGAGAACTTTGCGCTGATGGCGAAAGCCTCTATCTTGCTCTATGCGCCCCTACTGGGGCTGCTTCTGCTTACACTGATTCCCATCGTGCTGTTGAACGCAGCGGCTCGCACCCCTCAGCCGTTTGCGCCTGCCGATATGATTCAATTAGGCACGGTATGCCTTGCTTATCCCTACTTCTTCGTGGCACCTGCCCTGCACGCTGCGATTATCGCGCTTATTGCGCAGATGCGCCTACAAGATGCGCCTATTACCCCTCGCGCCGTTTGGGAGCGGCTCAAGCCACGCTTCTGGCACCTCATCGCTAATCAGCTGTTAGCATTTATCGCTCTGGCAGGCATCAACCTTGCAATAGGCATTTTCTTTGCGATATTGATTATGCTTTTGTTTGTGGGAGTAGGTGTTGGTACTGCAGGCGCGGGAGGGTCGGTAGGGCTTATTTTAGGTTTGTTGGGCGCGCTGATTCTCGGCATTTTGTGGGTGGTGGCAGTTGCGATGGCAACCGTTTGGTTTGCCATCCTGCCGCCGATTGTGGTGCTGGAGCCGAATACCGACGCGCTCACCGCTTTTAACCGCGCCTTTCAGTTAGTAGGTAAAAATTATCGCCATGCGGTATTGAGCTATCTGGCGTTTATCGGTTTTCAGACAGTAGTCTACTTTGCCGCGTATCTCTTAGTCATTATCATCGTTGGCATCGCTGCGGCGCTGGTCGCAATGTATTCCGATCTGGAATCGTTCTTGCTACGCTGGAACGCGACACTCAATCAACTGTTCAATCTACTCTATTACACAGGCTTTGTGCTGCTGATGCCGATGATGTATATGAGTAGTATTTTGCTGTATTATGACCTGCGCTATCGGTACGAGGGTCTGGATATCGAGCAGACGCTGGCACAGGAGGGGGTATCGCCTGCATGAGGGGCTGTTCGCTGGTGTTGCTGGGCATGCTGCTTTTGGTGGGCTGTGCCCAAGAGCCTGTGCCGAATGTGTTGGAGCGAACCGAACGGTTGATTCAGCAGGCGCAGATGGCGCAAGGCGCGAAGCGTCAGCAGCTTTTGGAGCAGGCACGCCGATCGCTGAGTGCCCTGCCAGCGGAAGTACGCGCTCCCATCGAACGGCATATAGACCGAGCGCGACTGGGTGGTGGCAATGGCGCTCTGCGCAGCGCACTACGCGAGATCGAGAGTTATCAAGCGACCTTTTCAAGCGTCTCCCCTGCCCTTAATCCAGACGAGGTACGCGCGCAATTGCAAAGTATTTTCATGGAGCCTGATATGCAGCCTCCTCCCAAGCCGCTCTATGAGCGCATCAGCGAGGCGATTGGGAGGGTGTTGAGCGCGTTTTTCCGATGGCTGAGTCGCGTGCTGGGTGGGCTGGGAGGCGCTGGCGCAGGCGGATGGGGCGTGATTGTGCAGTGGGTCATTATCGCGATACTGGTGCTGCTGATAGCGCTTGGTGCCTCCTATTTGCTGGGGCGGTTGGAGTGGCGTCGGGTACGCCGTACCCCTTCCCCGCTCTCACCTGAAGAGTTGTCGGATGCAAGGCTACTCTCCTCCACTGAGTGGCATAGGCTGGCACAGCAGTTGCTGGCGCAGGGCGACCTCCGCGCGGCGGTACGCGCCTTCTATCTGGGTTTGCTGCGCCTGCTGCATGAGGCACGCCTATTAGACTACGACCCAGCGCGCACCAATTGGGAGCATCTAACGCGCTTGCGCTCCCCTACCCTGCCCGACCCTGCTGTGCGTGAACAAGCATACCGCCTGCTGCAGCCGCTTACCCTTCGCTTCGACTACCTCTGGTACGGAAGCGACCCGGCAACCGAGCAGGATGTGCGCCAGTTCGAGGCGGCTTTCGAGGCACTCAATCGGATGGTGCGAAGCGATGCGCAGAGAGTGGCGTGAACGGTTAACTTTAGCGGCGTTGCTTATCGGGCTGGCAGGGCTTATTTGGTATAGCCTGCGGATGCTGGCAAGCATGGAGGATCGCACCGCCACACCCGCTCCGCTAAGCTACAGCCGCCATTCGATGGGCGCGCGAGGTCTGGCAAAGCTCTTGCAGCGCAACGGCTATCAGGTGCGCTCGCTGAAGCGCACATTCCGCCACTTGCCCCACGATGCCGACATGCTGATCATCTTCCCGTCCTACTCCCCATTCGTGATGATGAACCTGCGAGACCGCTGGACAGAAGAGGATATACGCTTCCTATTGCGCTGGGTCGAAGCAGGTGGTGTGCTGGTGGTGTTGGGCAACGATATGCGGTTGGAAGAGCCGCTGCTGCCCCATTTTGATCCCCCTGCCCCACCCTTTCATCATCCAGCATCAGCACATTTTAAAGCGCGTCCCCTGCTCACACCCCGCTGGATGGAAGGTATCGCCACGCTGGAGATGGGCGAGCGCGGCACACGGCTCAAGGCGCACGATGCTCGCTGGGTGCCGCTGATGGCCGATGCGAAGGGAGTTGCCGTCGCGCTTCACTATCGTGGCAAAGGGCTGATTCTGGAGTGCGCCGATAGCGATTGGCTAACGAACGCCCACCTACGACGGGGTGATAATGGCGCGTTCATTCTCGCTTTCATTCGTTGGCGCCTGCCGCATGGTGGCACCATCTATTTCGATGATGCGGGACAGGGCGATTTGGAATACAGTGCGCATCGGCAAGGCTTCTGGGATTACGCGCCCGTTGCGCTTAAAGTGGCATTCGCCCACCTGATGGTGCTAACTGTTTTAGTGATGTATAGCGTGGGGCGTCGGTTTGGTCTCCCCCGCCCTTCCCGTCCCCGCACACCCTCTCTGGGTGAATATGTGGACGCCCTATCGGGACTCTATGCCAGTGCCCGCGCTGTTCAACCTGCGCTGGAGATTGTGTTGGAGGATGTACGGCGCCGCCTCTGCCGACGGCTGGGTTTGCCAGCAGGCTCTACCCTGCTCCAACTGCTGGAAGCACTACCACCCGATTCGGAACTTCGTCGCACCCTAACCGCCATGCACCAAGCCCAACAGCAGCCCACTCTCAGCGAGAGCGAAGCGCTCCACCTACTCCAATCGCTGGAAGACGCACTACGCACCTGAAAAGTATAACTTTCTGCTATCCACGCGTGCCACTCCTGAAGTGGGTGCAACCTCATCTATAGGGTACAATCCTTTCAGGGATGAAGTTCGAGGACTTGAACGAGCTAATTCAGGCGATTCGAGAGCATCCAGAATGGCGTGATGCGCTTCTGGCAGTACTCTTGCCACCCGCCGTGCTGGAGCTACCCGCCCAGATGCTTGCCTTCAGGCAGGAGCATCAGGAGCAAATGGCGCGGCTGGAGCGCCAGATTGCCCTACAACGCGCGGAGCATGAAGAACAGATTGCAGCGCTCCGCCAAGAGATGCAAACAATTGCCAAGTCGCATGAAGTACGCATGAACGGGATCGAGGAGCGTATCGAAGCCCTCCGACAGGAGATGCTGGCACGCATCGAAGCCCTCCGACAGGAGATGTTCGAGCGTATCGAAACGGTGCGTCAAGAGATGCTGGAGCGTATCGAGGAACTGCGCCAGGAGATGTACGCGATTGCTAAGGCACATGAGGAGCGCATGAACCGTATCGAACAGCGAATCGCTGAGATGCACGCCGAATTCACTGAGCAGTTCGGGCGCGTGTGGCGCGAAATCGATATTATCAAGGCGGATATCAAGGCAATTAAAGATGATCTGAGCGTGCTGAAAGGACGGTCGCTGGAAGAATTTTACTATCGTCGTGCCCCTGCTATTTTCGGGCGCTATTTAACGGGTGTCAAGGTGCTTCCACCCGATGAGTTGGAACAGATGCTGGAACCTCATGCGCCCCTCTCACCCGAGGAAGCCGACTCGCTCTATGATGCCGATCTGTATGTTTACGGGCGACGCAAAAGCGATCGACAACCTGTTATCGCTGTACTGGAAATCTCCTGGGTAGCGGATAAATCCGATGCGGACAGGGCACGGGCGCGCGCCCAGATTATCGTCCAGAGAGGGTTTTATGCCATCCCCGTCGTAGCGGGCAATACCTTTACCCTAAGTGCCGTCGAGATGGGTGAAGCAGGCGAAGTGGTACTCCTTGCTGATGGACATTTCAAATTCGCCAGATCGCTAATAGGCACCGCGCAATAACCCCCTGCTCTACCACCCTAAAGAGGTAGTAGCCCTTTCCGATAATAGCCCCTTGATGGCAAAGACCATCGAGCTATGCATCACGACACCAGAGGGGGCAGCCACACAAGCGATGCAGATGGCTCCTGATAGCGACGGGAGCTTCGCACAACTGCTTGCTCTGCTAACGGGTACGGTTGGCAACCCAGACATACCGGTTTGCGAGCCAACCTCTCGCGATACTGACAAAAAGACAGCCTTGCAAACAGAGTCGGCAGTTGTAGCCTCGGCAATGTTACCTATCACGCCAGTGCCTATCCCTCCTTCATGGGCACTACAAGAAGCCCAGATAACACCCGTGCTCCTTGAGGGTGGGAGGTTGGGAGCTGGGGACACAGCACTGTGTACCCCTGCTCCCCAGCTTCTCTTCCTATCAAATCAGCAAGAAATATGCAAATTAGATTACAATTTTTGGGATGAATATGATATAAACAAAGATACAGCAAATATTATACAAGAAAAAAGCCAAAACATAAACTTAAGCGATGCAGAAGGATCGGTCGTGCCATTGGATAGCGAGCATGAAGATGTAAAAGAAATCGGCTATAACCTGTACTTTATTTCCCAAAACCGCAGCATGCCTGAAAATTGGGACGCAGTTGATGGTGCCGAATCGATATCGGAGCCTGTTCCCTTCCCTTCGGAGCGCGCAGAGGCACCTCATCATCCAAAATCAGCCCTTGATATAAGCCCTAATCGCTCTTTGCCCTTCCCTGCTTTTCACTTCACCCCAATCGAGGCGACCAATGCCCCTCCAGCGGGATCGGCGACCGTATCATCACCTCAGCCGTATGAACAGATTGCCCAGTTAGTGGAGCATCTTGCGCTTCGCCATCAGGAATCGGCTGTTCATCTTCGCCTTGATCCGCCAGAGCTGGGCACAGTGGAGATTCGCATTCAGGTGGAAGGTAACGCGGTACACGCCTGGCTGGCGGCGGAGCGGGACCTCACGCGTCAATCGTTGGAGCAGCAAGCGCAGCAGTTGCGTGAGCAGTTGGCAGCACGCGGCTTACATCTTGCACATTTCGAGGTAAATGCGGGCACACGGGAGGCGTTTGCGCAGGCACGCTATGCTCCGTTTCCCGCCCCACCCTATTCCGAATCACGACCACGCCCTCAAGCCGCTATGGAGAGCGCGTCCCTCTTTGGGCAATGGAGTGTCTGGGCGTGAACACCATGCCTAAGGAGGATACAGACGATGAATGTAATAGCAGTTCAATCAGGCACTGGCGCGTTGACAGGTGCGTCCTCACGCGCCGCGCTGGACACCTATCAGTTCCTACGATTGCTGATTGTGGAGCTCACCTCACAGAACCCACTCGACCCAGTTAAAGACCGCGACTTTCTGGCGCAGATGGCGCAACTCAACACCGCCCAGAGCGTGGAGCGCATGGGACTGGTATTAACCACCTTCCAAGCCGCCGCGCTCATCGGGCGTGAAGTGGAGGCTGTACTGCCCTCTGGAACACGCATCAGCGGAAAAGTGCAAGCGGTCGAGATGAGCAGCGGACGGGTCTACCTGCGAGTGGATAATCAGTTGGTGCCATTCGAATCGATACGAGCCATTCGCTCATAAGGAGGTTGAGACCATGTGGCAGGCAATGCTTTCGGGTGTCGCCAGTCTAAAGGCACACCAAATCAAAATGAATGTCATTGGCAACAACATCGCGAACATCAACACAATCGGGTTCAAGAGCGCACGCGCGCATTTTCAGGACCTGCTCTCGCAAACACTGCGGGCAGCCAGTCGCCCGTCTGGTGTGTTGGGTGGCACAAACCCGATGCAAGTTGGCTCCGGTGTCAAGGTGGGAGCGATTGACACCCTGCCCTTGCAGGGTGCGCTGGAGCTAACCGGGCGCAGCACCGACCTTGCCATTCAGGGCAACGGCTTCTTTATGCTGACCAACGGACGCGATATCGTCTTCACACGCGATGGAGCGTTCGCCTTAGACGCCGACGGCTTCTTAGTGCATCGGGGCACTGGCTGGAAGGTGCTGGGCTGGCGGGCTGACTCCGGCGGCTTCATCGATACCAACCAGTCTATCACTGCCTCATCGGTGATGCAGTTCCCAGTAGGCGTGCAAGCTGCCGTGCGCCAAACAAGTCGAGTCGTCTACACGGGTAATCTAAACGCAAACGCTGCCAGCACCGACACCTTTTCAGCAACCATCCGCGTTTATGATTCTTTGGGAGGCGCGCACGACATCACCCTCACCTTCACGAATCGCCAGACCCCCCCAGTCGGCTCGCCCCCACCAGGCGCGGTCATGTCTTGGGAGTGGAGCGCCACGGAGGGCGCCACCTCGGTCGGGGATTTCAGCACGGGCAGCAATACGCGCCTCTACTTCGACGCTTCAGGGAGACTCATTGGTGGCGCAAGCCAGCAAATCACTATCACCCCCACCAACGGTGCTCCTCCCTTCACTGTCACGCTCGATCTCTCTCAAATTACCTCACTGGCAGCCGATTCGACGGTGCAGCCCGTGCATCAGGATGGCTTTCCGCCAGGCACGCTGCAGGAATTCGCTATCGGTATCGACGGCACCGTTCAGGGCATCTTCTCCAACGGGCTGAGTCGAGCGATGGGGCGCATCGCGCTCGCCCTCTTCTCGAACCCGATGGGGTTGGAACGGCTCGGCAACAACATGTGGCGACAGACCGACAACTCCGGACTGCCCCAGATAGGGGCGCCCACCACCGCCGGGCTGGGTGAAATCAACGCCGGCTATCTGGAACAGTCCAATGTCGACCTCGGCTCCGAATTCGCCGATATGATTGTGACCCAGCGCGGTTTCCAAGCGAACACCCGAATCGTTGCCGTGGTGGACGAACTGCTCGCCGATGTGGTCAACATGAAACGCTAAATCGCCCTGAGGTGAGCCTTCATCCCCGACGGATAGGAGGCTCACCTCCCACACGGCGCGCTACTCATCGAAGGAGCGGAACAGCGGATCCAACTGCTCAGCATAATGATGCTCAATCGCCGCAAACGCCAGCTCAAATGCAACTGTCCACAGCAGAATCGCCGCCTCATGTTCTGGTAGATCCAGCACGCGCACGAAGAAGTCCTTCACCACCTCCTCGAACGACTGCGCTTGCTGCTCCTGCAACACATAGCGCGGTGTCTTCCGCTCGGCATAAGCCTCTTGCTGGAGCCGATCCAGAAACTCCCGCACATTAGCGGGCGTGGCGTTCCGCAGATTCGGTCCAAACTCCGCCTCGATCAACCGCTTGAACTCGGATAATCGCACAGAAATCCCCCTGCCTATTTAGGATACCTGCTGGGCAGGAAAGAGCACCACTTAAGCGAAATTCCCCAGTAGGAGGTGAAGGATGCCAGCAGTACGGTTCGATACCTACTATCGATATGATGAGTTAACACGCATTCTCCACGCCTATGCAGAGGAGTATCCCCATCTGGTGCAGATTCAGAGTATTGGCAAGAGCTACGAGGGACGCGATATCTGGTTGCTGACCGTCACGAATCGTGCTACAGGCGTGGACAACGAGAAGCCTGCGCTCTGGGTGGATGGCAACATCCATGCCAGTGAGGTGTCTGCCTCCACAGCGTGTCTGTATTTAATTCATCGGCTCGTGCAGGAGTATGGCTCGCATCCTGCCATCACCCGATGTATGGACACGCGCGTTTTCTACATTTGCCCCCGCGTGAATCCCGACGGCGCAGAATGGGCGCTGGCAGATAAACCCAAAATCATCCGTTCCAGCACACGCCCCTACCCCTATGACGAAGATCCCATTGGCGGACTGGTGATGGAAGATATTGATGGCGATGGGCGTATGCTGATGATGCGCATTCCAGATCCAAACGGAGCATGGAAGAAACACCCAGAAGAGCCGCGTTTGATGGTGCGACGCGAACCCGATGAGGTAGGCGGCGAGTACTATCGCCTGCTACCCGAGGGACGATTCGATGAACCGTTCGACCCAGCCATCTTAACGCTCCAGCCGAAAAAGGAGGGGCTCGACCTGAACCGCAACTTCCCTGCCCATTGGCGACAGGAACATGAGCAGCCCGGTGCCGGGCCCTACCCCACCTCGGAGCCAGAGGTGCGTGCCATAGTGGACTTCATCGTGAAACACCCTAACATCACAGGGGGCATCACCTTTCACACTTGGGGCGGCGTACTGCTGCGTCCCTATAGCCACCAGTCGGATGAGGCGTTTCCTGCTGAAGACCTCTGGACCTATCAGAAAATCGGGGCAAAAGGCACCGAAATCACCGGCTATCCCAACATCAGTGTGTTCCACGACTTCAAATATCATCCCAAAGAGTATATCTCGGGCGTTTTTGATGACTGGCTGTACGACCATCTCGGCATCTTTGCTTGGACAGTGGAAATCTGGAGCCCCCAGCGCCAAGCCGGTATCACCGAATACAAATTCATCGACTGGTATCGGGAACACCCGGTGGAGGACGATCTTAAGCTGCTGCGCTGGAGCGATGAAGTGCTGGGCGGTAAAGGCTATGTCGATTGGTACGAATTTGACCACCCGCAATTGGGTAAAGTGGAGCTGGGTGGCTGGGATGTGATGTATGCTTGGCGCAATCCCCCACCCTCGTTTCTGGAAAAAGAGGTTGCCTTCTTCCCCGATTGGTTGATCTGGCACCTACTCATTTCGCCCAAGTTGGAACTCTATGAGGCAAAAGCGACCCCTATGGGCGAAGGTCTCTATCAGGTGCGTCTCGTGGTGCAGAACAGCGGCTGGCTCCCCACCTACATCACTAAGAAAGCGTTGGAAAAGAGGGTTGTGCGCGGTGTGATTGCCGAGATCGAACTGCCCGAAGGCGCCACCTTGCGCTCAGGCAAACCGCGTGAGGAGCTGGGGCAATTGGAAGGGCGTGCCTATAAGCCCTCTGCAGTCACCCCATGGCATGCCGACCCAACCGATGACCGTGCGAAGGTGGAGTGGGTGGTGCATGCGCCTTCTGGAGGCGCCGTTAAAATCACGGCACGCCACGAGCGCGCGGGCGTGGTGCGAGCCACCTTGGAGCTACATTAAGCCAGCAATCCTCTTGGCAAGACGACCCGTTTGGGGATATAATAGAATTGGCGGAAAGGGGCGGTGCTGAAACGCTTTGAGAGGAAGGTTACTCTCCTACGGAGTCCTCTCACGGCAGCATCAGGGCGAATCTGACGCATTGACGCCTTAAATGCCCCCGAATCCCCCCTCGAAAAGCGGGCAAAATTGGGCGATTCAGCCCCGGCAGTTGTCCGGTTTTGGCCCTTTTCTGAAATAGGTGAAGCCCGCAACAGGGCTTCGAAAGGAAGGAAGGTGACTCGACCATGCCATATGCGGAAAGGTGCTTTGCGACGGAATATGCGGAGCAGCAGTTCTTTGCATCACTGCGACCGCGCATCGAACGCATGGTGCGCCGTTATGTGCATACGGGCGACGACGATGTGGAAGACCTGACCCAGGAGTGTCTCATTCGGGTCTACAATAGTCTGGAGCAATTGCGCGACTCCGACAAGTTAGACCCGTGGCTCCAGGTGCTGGTGCGCAACACGGTCTTTACTTGGCTGCGCGAGCGGCGCCGTGAGCTGGAGATGTGTTCCCTGGGGCTGGAAGCCGACACCGAGTCGGAGCCGTATGCTTCCCATGAGGATGAGACGCTGCTTTACATGGTGCTGCAGGAGGTATTGCAGACGCTGTCGGAAGAGGACAGGCAAATGATCGAGATGCGCTACGGCGATGGCATGCGTTATCATGAAATCGCCCAAGTGATGCAGTTGAACGAGGAAGCGGTTCGCAAACGGATCAACCGCGCCTTAGCCAAACTGCGGGCGCATCCTATCGTCCGAGCCATCACCGAGGAGGCAAGATAAGCGATGAATTGTCGGCGAGCCCAGGCTTTAATGGAAGCCTATCTGATGAAAGACCTGCATCCTGAGCTCGCCGAGCAGCTGGAGAGACACCTGGAGACCTGTCGCTCTTGCCAGGCAGCATGTGAGGAGCTGCGCCGCTTGATCGAGCTCCTGCGGTGTGCATTTGCGCTTAAGCGCCGATCAGCTTAGGCGGCACGCGCTTCGCGATGGGACATCGTGACCTCGCGAATGGCGCGCAGTTCCTCTTCTGGCAGCTCCAGAAAGACCCGCACCAACTCCGGGTCGAACTGGCTGCCGGCGCAGCGCTCAATCTCTTCGCGTGCCTGTGCGAAGGAGAGCGCCTTGCGATAGGGTCGATCCGAGGTCATCGCATCCAGCGTATCGGCGATAGCGAAGATGCGGGCACCGAGCGGGATCTCGGCTCCGCTCAAGCCATACGGATAGCCCCTGCCGTCCCACCGCTCATGATGATGCAACACAATTGGGGCGGCAGGGCGCAACATCTCTATCCTCATACACATCTTATAGCCAATCACCGGATGCTGCTTCATAATCTCCCACTCTTCTGGCGTCAGAGGACCCGGCTTATACAAGATATGGTCCGGCACGCCAATCTTGCCAATATCGTGCAGCAACGCGCCATGCTCGATATGTTGGAGTTCCTCCTGGGGCAGATTCAGCTGCTGCGCAATCAGCATGGTGTACGCTGCCACCCGCTCCGAATGTCCCTCCGTCTCCGTATCGCGCGTATCGAGCGCTGCCAGCAACGCCTCCAGTGTAGCGCGATAGGAACGCTGCACCTCCTCCTGCAGGTTGCGCGTGCGAGAGCTTTCTATCGTATGGCGCATGAGATTGCGCTCAATTAAAATGGGAATCTCGTTCACATTGTAGGGCTTGGTGATGAAATCGGTTGCACCCTCTTTAAGGGCTTGCCGCGCCATCTCAATGTTGCCAAAGCCCGTGACCAAAATGACTGGCACATCGGGGCGACGCTGCCGAATCTGCTTGAGCAGGTCGAAACCGTTCATGCCCGGCATAAAGATGTCGCTTAGCACGATATCGACCGCTTGACTCTCCAGCACGGCAAGCGCGTCTGCCCCATGCGCCACCGCCCACACATCGTAGCCTGCATCCTCCAGTATAAAGCGCAGGGTGTCTCGAACGAGATGGTCATCGTCCACAATGAGCACCCGCCGCCGTGGTGGCACGCTTGGTGCCTCGGATGCTTCCGCAAAAAGTGTATAGACCTCCATGCGTGTATACCCCCTCTATCCAGCGCCTCCATGCTCCGATGGGGATTATTGGCAGGCATCAGCCTCCTTAACAGAGCGGCTTGTTCGGGCATGCAAACCCTCTCTCTCGGCGTGCCTACCTGCTCCGCCGATGTCATTTTTCCACAGGAAGCGGCTTTTCTAACCTGCGAATTTTGTGGGCTGGCACTTGGGCGTTTCGGCTCGTGTCTCAGGCAGGCTTCAGTGCCTACCTTGCCATAGGTGCGGGTATTATTACACCGTGGACGACAGCGCTAACAGATGGTGAAATGAGAACTCCTTTTTTATGGTTGGCATTACTGCTGGGAAGTCTGAAGGGCACAGCGCAGCGGGTGTACCTGTTCGGTACGGGCGTGCCTGAACGGGACGCTGCGCTCTATGACGCGCTGCGGGCACACGGGCTGCAGGTCACGCTCGGCGTGCCCTATCAAGCGTTTGACGGCAGCCAGAGCCTCAGCCCGTTTCAGGTTGCCGTTCTGGCAGGCGCAGGCAACTACGACGATATGCCCCTTGAGGGGCAGCAAGTGCTGCAGGACTGGGTGGCAAGCGGGCGTGGGCTGGTGACGCTGGAGTGGAGCATCTGGGCAGCGGGT